>Ga0181466_1000039_pt2 | contig 24917 bp, 18 predicted proteins | sample InSIn4gowninarea_FD_119078 | JGI IMG/M metagenome (GOLD analysis project Ga0181466, IMG submission 119078) | Clean room microbial communities from NASA Spacecraft Assembly Facility at Jet Propulsion Laboratory, Pasadena, California, USA -... ... | reverse complement strand
ATCACGGTACGGATACATTTTCGTTTATTTGCCACCGCCTTAAAATATGTATCAATATGTTATACCGTTCTAAAGCACCGTTGCGCATTGGCTTTGCCGGTGGCGGTACCGATGTAAGTCCGTACAGTGATTTGTATGGTGGTGCTATACTCAATGCTACTATTTCTCTGTATGCCCACAGCAGCATTGAACTAACTGCGGAGCAAAATATTGTTATTGAAGCGCTTGACCGTGGTGAAACAGCAACCTACGACCTGCAGACACCATTACCTATTGACGGGCACCTGGACCTGGCAAAAGGTATCATTAACCGAATCAGTAAAGATTACCAGTTACCGCAGCAGGGCTTCCGTTTGTCCACTTATGTAGATGCCGCAGCAGGTTCGGGTTTAGGAACTTCTTCCACTTTGATGGTGTCTATGTTAGGCGCTTTTGTAGAGTATCTGAAACTGCCAATGGGTGAGTATGATATGGCACACTATGCCTATGAAATAGAGCGTGTGGATTTAGGGTTAGCCGGTGGCAAGCAGGACCAGTATGCAGCTATGTTCGGCGGCGTTAACTTTATGGAGTTCCTGTGCGATGATAATGTGATTGTAAACCCATTGCGTATCCGTAATGAGTACTTGCATGAGTTGGAAAACAATCTTGTTTTATATTATACTTCTACCAGCCGCGAATCGGCAAAGATCATTGCCGAGCAGCAAAAGAATGTAAACGAGAAAAACGAAAAATCAATAGAGGCTATGCACCGCCTGAAAGAGCAGGCAATACTGATGAAGGAGGCGTTACTGAAAGGCAAACTGAACGAAATAGGTGCTATTTTGGATTATGGGTTCCAGGAGAAAAGGAAAATGGCTGCCAACATCAGCAACGCTGTTTTGGATGAAATATATGATACTGCCAAAGGAGCCGGAGCTTCGGGTGGTAAAATATCCGGTGCGGGCGGCGGAGGCTTTATGTTCTTTTACTGCCCCGGCAATAAACGTTATGCTGTAGAAAAAGCATTATGCAAATATGGCGGACAGGTATATAAATTCTCCTTTACCAAGCATGGGCAAATAAGCTGGACAATTAAATAAAGGTGCAAGAAGCAAGAGACAAGACACAAGAAGCAAGGAACAAGAGACAAGACACAAGAAGCAAGACACAAGAAGCAAGAAACAAGAAGCAAGAGACAAGACACAAGAAGCAAGGAACAAGAGACAAGACATAAGAACAAGAGACGAGAAATAAGAGACAAGGAACAAGGAGGGAGCTTTGGATAGTGCATATCTTGTTACTGAATTAAAAATAGTGTAATAGAAAGCAGCAGACTGTAACTAATAAAAGAATTATTATCCCTATGATATCATTTATAAAACAGCGCATTGAGGAATCAATTGAAACAAAAAAGAAGCTGCTGAACAATGAGCAGTTGCTGCAAACAATAGAAAAAGTAAGTGCAGCCATATTACAGGCACTTAAAGCAGGGAATAAGGTACTCTTTTGCGGCAACGGTGGCAGCGCAGCCGATGCACAGCATTTAGCTGCCGAGTTTAGCGGCAGGTTCTACATCAACCGTAAAGCATTGCCTGCAGAGGCACTGCACTGCAATACCTCTTATCTTACAGCAGTAGCTAACGATTACAGCTTTGATGTTATTTATTCGCGCATTATTGAGGGGATTGGTTATAAGGGAGATGTATTGATAGGGTTATCTACCTCCGGTAATTCCAAGAATATTATAGAAGCCTTCAAATCTGCCAAAGCAGCCGGCATGATCACGATTGCCTTTACCGGCGAAACAGGTGGCGCTATGAAAGAGATAGTGGATCATTTAATTAATATTCCGTCTACGAATACTCCACGCATCCAGGAATCGCATATTATGGTAGGACATATTGTTTGCGAGTGGGTAGAGCAGTGTTATTTTCAGTAATAAACGTTATTGATATGGTTTATTAAAGCAGCTACACAAAGAGTAGTTGCTTTTTTTGTGTAAAACCCTAAATCTAATACTGGAGCGGCCAGAGCTATCCTGCATTTATACTGAATCTCCTCCATACCTGCCCTTATCTCTTACCATAGATCATAGAGCTATGTGGATAAGTTTCTAAGTTACGAATAATATTCCTCATACATATAACTTTATTTATATGTATTTTCACAGCCCAAAACCAACCATATGCAGCAAAGACCCTAATATTGTCGCTTAATTCAACAAATACCAAAACAGTCATTTATTTATAACAACCCAATCGCATAAATATGCGGTTTTTGAGTAAAGACCGAAACCTATTTTGCATTCTTAAATATTCAACATTTCAATTTTATGAGGAAACCTTTACACCTTATGCTGGCAGCATTCTCCATTTTAATGCTCCAGAAGCAATCAACGGCACAAGCCACTTTGATTTCCAGCAATACCTACCTTAACAGTGGATTTGTATTGCCCGGTAGTAACAGACCTATTTTGTTTGACCATAATGAAAACGAAGGCTTATGGACTACCAATGGTACTACCGCTACCAGAATAACTACTGCGGTAACGCACCCGGATTCTACCGGCGCTGCCTTTTTTAATAATCGAATGTATTTTACAGGCAGTGATGCATCAGGTGATGCAGAATTGTGGGTAACCGATGGTACTGCTGCAGGCACCAAGCGCGTTGTAAATATCAATCCCAATGGACCTTCAGTGCCGGATGATTATTTTGTGTTTAATAATACATTATACTTTACAGCTAATGATGGAAAGAACGGCAGAGAGCTTTGGAAGAGTAATGGCGCCGATGGCAATGCTACATTAGTGGCTAATATTAATAGTGGTAGTGCAAGCAGTTTGGATAGAGATGAAAGTTTCTTTCAAAATGGAAACAATGTTTATTTTTCGGCTATATCAGGAAAAGACACCAGCTTGTATAAGCTAGATCTTTCAGGAACTCCAACACTAGTAAAAACTATTCATGGTGATATTTCCTTATCATTTTTAGATTGTGCTAATCTGGGTAGTAAAACCGTTTTTACAGTAAGAACCAAGGCTACAATCTTAGATCCGGTTGGCACTTCCCAACTATGGATAACGGATGGAACTGCTGGCGGTACGATAATGCTTAAAGATTTTGGATTTGCCTCTGCCGGCATGTACCCGCAACTTACACTCTACAAGAATGTATTATTTTTCACTGGCTTTCAAATGATAGACATAGATAAATTTGAGTACGAAATTGAACTATGGACAACAGATGGAACACCTGGTAATACAAAGCTTTTTAAGAATTTAGATCCGGATGGCCCCTCAAGCCCTTCATTACTCTCAGGCGCAGTTATTAACGGTAAATTGTACTTTGGTGCTCATACTGTAGCTAAGGGAAATGAATTATGGGTAACTGATGGTACATTTAATGGCACCACCCTTTTTAAAGATATTAATACTAAAGCCGATGATGACGGCAATACAGGCGATGCAAATCCGTATTTCCTGGTAAATATGGGTGCATATACCAACCAATTAACTAGTACAGGAGCTAGTGCAAGCTTTAATTTTCAGCAGGCTATTACTCCATTCAAGGGCAAGTGGTATTTTATAGCTGATGATGGAGAACATGGGCAGGAATTATGGTCAACCGACGGTACACCTGGCGGCACTCAAATGGTAACAGACTTAAATAAAGTTGAAAATGAAGATGGAGATGGTACTGAAGATGGTTTGCCAACTTCTAATATGGCTTATTATACAACTAACGGTATTTACTTCGTGGGCAATAATGGCGCCAGTGGCGAAGAGCCTTTTGTAACAGATGGTACTGCAAACGGCACTAAACTGGTCGCTAATATTAATACCAACCCTGGCGAAGGTTCAAATCCGGAGTATATGTTTGTGTTCAATAACCAGATTTATTTGAACGCTAACAACGTAACTCCTGATGGCCCAAGTGATGATAATCCTAATTTATACAAAATCAACCAGACCGTAGTGCTGCCTGCTAACCTGCTAAGCTTCAATGTGGCTTTGCGCGATGGTAGCGTAGCCGTTAACTGGGCTACTGCAAACGAAGTAAACACTAAGAACTTTGTAGTAGAGCGTAGTACAGATGGCGTTCACTTCAGTGCTTTAGGCACTGTGGCTGCAGCCGGTAACAGTAATACTGCCCGTCAGTACCAGTTTACTGATGCAAGTGCATTGCAGGCTGGTGCTTCTACCCTATACTATCGCCTGCGTATAGTGGACAATGATAGCAAATACTCCTACACTGCTATACTGCCGGTACAACTGCAGGGTGGTATGTTCAGGATTACCTTGTCGCCAAACCCTGTACACAACCAGTTGACTGTTGCTTTCTCTACCGGCAATGCAAAGGCTGCTACTTTGAGAGTAACAGATGCGAATGGTAAAGTGATTTATCAGCAGCAGTTCCAAATCAATGGGGTTGCCTCCATGCAGCAATACATCAATGTATCTAAGTATGCTGCAGGCTCTTACTTTGTACAATTAATTACTGATAAGGATACGAAGACTGCACAATTTATAAAGCAATAAACTGCATTCTTATTCTTAAAACAAAAAGGCGGATAATTACATATCCGCCTTTTTGTTTTAAGATTGACAGGGTTTGTATTATTCTGCATTGATTAGTGAAGGATAAGAGGAATGAAGCCTGCTCCGCCAGAGCCACCTGTTTGTAGAATAATATTGCCCAGGATGCAATTGGCTCCATAGGAGCCTCCTGCTGCTACCTACAAGGAGGCTCCTATGGAGCCAGGTGACATTCATTTATGATTGTTGCTATAAACAGGAAGCCTCTACGAGGCGCTGACACTAACCCCCATTTCCTTCTTAATCAATCAACGCAGCGCAGTAACGAGGCGCTTTATCCTACATCCCTCTTAACTAAAATCCATGCAGAAAGGTATCAGGCCTCTACCTTCATTTTGTAACTATTTTGCGCAGCTCACAAAGTTTTATGGACATACTGCGGAAAAGCGCTAGTATAACGGAGCCAAGCAGTAATAACATATGATTAATGCTATAAACAGGAAGCCTCTACAAGGCGCTTTGCCTACTCTCACCTCCTGCTTAACTAATCAAAGCAGAAAGGTAGGAACCCTGTCAGCGTTACCAGGTATTACCAATTTAACCAGTACACTCCCGTTCAATTTATATGTCCTTATCAGTATAATCAGCCATTCAATTTGTTCTACTGCGTCCACTGTACCAGTTTTACCTGGGATTCAAATCCTTTGGCAGGAGTTTTGAACCGGGAAGAATTGCTTAATAACTTACTAATACTCGTCTTTTAATGCCCGTACCGTTATCGCAACAAATAGTTTATCTTTTTTTATTGGCTATCCCTATCGCCTGCATCGCGTGGACGGTAACACATGAAGAGGTTTTCAGGGAGCCCAGGGAGTTTTGTGTGAAGAGAAGTAAAGAAGGCCAAACACTATTAAAGCGAAAGTTCTTCTATCTGTTCACCTGTGAGTATTGTTTTAGTCATTATGTAACGATTTTCTTTCTGATCATTACGGGGTACCAGTTGTTGTTTGATGACTGGCGCGGGTACTTAATTGCGGGCTTCTCATTAGTATGGATAGCGAATGTGTACATGAGTTTGTTTGGACTGATAAGGACTGACTTAAAAAATCAGAAGATAGATGCGAATCTGAAGGAGGAGGAACTGAATAAAGTGAATGGAGATACATGATGCAAGGTTCTGTTAGGCTGATAAAAGCTGCGAGCCGTGAGCTTCGAGCTGCAGGAGCATGAGAGTGCATATAATGCCACCCAATTGAAAAGGGTATTATAAAACGCTGACAGGGTTTGGAACCCCTGTCAGCGTTATTTTTTAGAATATGTGGAATACAATAAAGCTCATGAGGTAGGCAAGGCCTGTCATATAGGCAAACTGTATAGCCGGGAGCTTCCAACTACGGGTCTCGCGCTTAGTGATAGCCAATGTACTCATGCACTGCATGGCCAATACATAAAACACCATGAGTGAGAGCGCAGTAGGCAGCGTATATACCTTGCTGCCATCGGCACGGGTAGCATTTTGCATCTTTTCTTTGAGGGTGGCTTCGTCGCTCTCATCAACGCTGTAGAGGGTAGCCATGGTACCTACAAATACTTCGCGGGCGGCAAAAGAAGTAATGAGGGCTATACCAATTTTCCAGTCGAAGCCCAAGGGTGCAATAACAGGCTCGATGGTTCTGCCGGCAATACCTGCAAAAGAGTTTTGGAGCCTTTCGGTTTTATGCGCTCTATCAATGATTGCCCTGGCTTCCGGGTTAGTAGCCTGCTGTTCGAGTTTTGCATATTTGGCATCTACGGCATCCATGCGGCGCGAAGGGCCATAGCTACTCAGAAACCACAACAGTAAGCTGATAATGATGATAACACGACCAGCATCGGTGATGAATATCTTAGCCTTCTCAATCATGTAATGCCTACGTGCTTCCAGGCGGGGGGCACGGTACACAGGTAGTTCTAAAATGAAAAAGCTCTTCTCCTGTATCCTGATCGCCCACTTCATTACATAGCTGACAATGAGCGCCATGACAATGCCAAGGAGGTATAAGCCCATCATTACCAGGCCTTGCGCGCTCAGGAAACCGAAATAGTAGTGATTAGGGATGACCAAGGCGATCAATATGGTGTAAACGGGCAATCTTGCACTGCAACTCATTAACGGGGTGACCATAATGGTAAGCAGACGCTCTTTTCTGTTTTCAATATTACGCGCACTCATAATGGCTGGCACTGCACAGGCAAATCCGCTGATCATGGGCATGACACTTTTACCATTCAAGCCTACTTTTCGCATGATCCGGTCGCTAAGGAAAGAAATACGTGCCATGTAGCCGGTATCTTCAAGGATGGTGATCAGCCCGAATAGTATCATGATCTGCGGAACGAATACCAAAATGCCACTTAAGCCGGCAAGTACGCCATTGGTGAGCAGATCGCTCCACCAGACTTGAGGTAATACATCGCTGAGCCAACTATTAAGTTTGGTAAAGCTCCAGTCTATGAAGTCCATTGGGTACTGTGCCAGCCAGAAGATGCTCTGGAACAGTAAAAAAAGGACTGCTAATAGGATGGTGTACCCCCATACGCGATGGAGAAGAATATTATCCAGGTGTTCCGTAAACAGTTTCTTCTGCAAGGGATCGGGTTCTACTACACTCTGTTGCATGATTTGCCGGATGCGTGAGTAGCGCTGTACAATCTCGTCTGCCTGCGTCTTTACAGGATTAAAATGGTTGGTGACTTCTACATGCTCAATCGCTTTCTGGGTTAAATTGTCCAGCGGGAAACTCTCGTGGTTGATCAGGTAATGAACGGCGGCATAATCGCTGAGCTGGGGCACTAGCTTTTTAACACCATCTACAGCAAAGGATGCCAGTTCTTTATTAGGAATAAAATCAAAAGCGGGGGCATGGTATTGCTGCCTTGCAGTTTGCAACAATGCCTTCTTTACCTGCGGAATACCCTTGTTTTTGCGCGGATTGATGGGAATAACAGGTACGCCCAGTTCCCGCTCCAGTTCGTTAATGTCTATTTCATAGCCTTTTTTGCGGGCAATATCCATCATGGTTAGTGCCACAACTACGGGATACTTTAAATCTATGATCTGACTACAGAAAAGGAGATTGCGCTTGAGATTGCTGGCATCAGCAATGAGCAAGATGACATCGGGGTGGATGTCACTGTCTGCCTTCATCAGTACTTTGTAAGCCACCCACTCGTCGGCACGGCGGGGATAGAGGCTGTAGGTACCGGGTAGGTCAATGATCTTAGCCGTGGTGTGATCATCCAACTGACAGGTGCCGGTTTTCTTATCCACTGTAACGCCGGGGAAATTGCCTACCTTCTGATTAAGACCTGTTAATGCATTAAAAAGAGATGATTTGCCGGAATTAGGATTGCCTACAAGGGCTATGTTCAATTGTTTTGCTGCCAAGCCAGTTACTTCTTTATTTCAAACGGCAAAAATAGTTGTGAACAAGTATTGTGGGTTGCGAGATTGGGAACATTGGTGGTAGGGAGATGTTAAAGATTTACGATTGGGGAATACTATGTACGATGTTAGATGTACGATGTACGATGTGGAGGGATTTACGATATAGGACCTTGCCTGCGGCCAGGCAGGATTACGATGTACGATTTGGCCTGCTTATATTTACACCCTGCTCACACCTCCTGCCAAAAGCTGCGGTTTACCCCTTATTTTTTACTTCCCTCTATATTGAAAAGACGTAAGTCACAGACTCCTTGGGAGATGTACGGCTTAGATACGGCGCAGGTACGGCGCAGATATGGAGGAGGCGCCAAGATGACCATTGACAGATGAGAGATGACAGGTAAGTTTACATGTATCTTTGATAAGGAGGAATCAGGATTTATCGTAGCTTCTCATGAACTGTCCATGATTTTAGTATGACTTTGGTATGGATGAGATGGGAGTAAGCAAAACTTTTACTATCCCGATACTTACAGGCATGGAGTAATGATCTCTATTACAGCTTTACAACTATGTATGCTATCTAAAAGTGAATTAATTATTATACTCTTATTTGGTAGATAGAATACTAAAGTATAGCAGATTAATAAATATCTCCTGGATTTGATTATTCGGAAAATATCTTCCTACTTTTAGAAATAGAAAGATACGGATGTATTTCAAACATTTCCTGGTGAGATATGCGTGTGTTTTCTTGAAATTCAGACTGGCTTTACTACATTATCTTCCGGAATTCAGTTTTTGCTTATTGTTTGGTTATCCTTCAAAAGTGTGTTTTTTATTCGGACGAAAAGTTTGATAAACGTCTCGGTTACTGCTTATTAATTAATTCAGGTCATATTATTCTAATGCTGCCAGCAATAACAATTGCTGATATGCTGCCGGTTTGCTGTATTTGTGTTGATCAGACATCCATACGCAAACCCGGTTGTTAGCTACGTTATGCCTTTAATCCAACCAATATAAATAACCTCTTATGAAACGTAAGCCCTTCTTAAGTTTTATTGCATTACTGCTTTCCATTGCCGTATTATTTTCTTATTGTAAGAAAGGAGATGCCGGACCAGCAGGTCCACAGGGCCCTGCTGGTCCGGCGGGACCTACCGGCCCACAAGGCCCCAAAGGAGATACCGGAACAGCTAATGTTACTTATTCAGAATGGATAGATGTGACTTATACAGCCGATACAGTGCAGGTAGGCACCGTTATAGATACCGTAGGCTATTATGCAACCATTACTGCCGCAACACTTGACAGCACCATTCTGGCAACCGGTGAAATAAAAGTATATCTGAATTTAGGAACGGCGGCTGCTCCGAATGTGGTGCCTTTGCCTTACCTGGATGTCTATTCAGGGGTTAGTATAAGTCCTTCTTTTTCTATACAAACCATCTTTCTTTACTCGAATGCTGATATAAGTACCACTACACAGGCTGATGGAAAACATTTGCAGTACCGGTACATTTTCCTCCCGGGAACGAAGATCGGGTTGGCCAACCAGCCTGACTGGAGCAATTACAACCAGGTAAGAGATTTCTTAGGGCTGAGGAACTAAGAGGCTTATACAGCCTTCAATGGCAATTCAACTTGTTTCACAAATAATGTTCAGTTTATAGGAATAGTCTTTAAAAAGTAAATTTTTCTTATGCCCCACCTTGAAGAATTTATAACACCCCTTATCAAAAAGCGAATTGATATATACAGGATAAGCTATAAGGATCAAAAAATCAGTTATTATAAGCTGTGGTTATTTGCTCTCGGGCTTCTGCTTGTCTCTATATCTATTGGCCAGAACAAGGAATATCCTTTAGTAAGGACGCCACAAAGCGTAAGCGCGCAACGAAGGCTGCCTTCTAATGTGCTTCCTTATGGTGCGGCTATGCCCGCGAGCTTTTCAGCAAATCCTACTGATGAAGAGATATTCCGCGTGCATTTTTTTGAAGAACCATTGGTGCCAACAAAAGATACGGCTGCTTCGTCCGGAGAGAATACTGCATTGCTTTACGCGCTTGCAGCCTATTCTCAACGTAAGGATCCTGACGACTTTGCAGCCATACTCCATTTTCTAAAAAGCTATCCGAACAGCCATTGGAAGGGCTCATTATTAGCTAATCTTGGTATGGTATATCGGCGCACCGGCTACTACAACCAGGCGCTGGCAGCGTGGCAGCAATCGTGGTCTATTTTAAAGGATAAAAAGGATTTACAGCTAAAGGCAATGGCAGACAAAGTTTTGTCGGACCTTTTATTGATGTACGGGTGGACAGGAAGGGTTAATACTATAGATTCCATATTCCATCAAATTAGTGGCAGAACTATCCAGGAACCAATAGCCACCCGTGTTTCAATGATGCGGAATGCACTCTGGATAATGAGGAATGATCCCGGTATTTCCTTTAAATGCGGTCCCTATGCCTTAGCTACTATATTCTCTGTAAGGGATAGTGTACATAAGTTAAAAGATGAGTTCTGGAATATCAAATCAACTCCAAAAGGGTTTTCACTTACACAGTTGCAGGATTTTGCTAAACAAATCGGTATGGATTACCAGATGGCTTATCGAAGTCCGGGCGCTCCGGTGATTATTAATTCAGTTGTCCATTGGAAGCTGGACCATTACAGTGCTTTATTAGCGATAGATAATAATGGAATCAGATGCAAGGACCCGACTGTGGGCACAACATACGGCCAGGAGTTCTGGTTAACATTAAAAGCACTGGACTCCAGTGCGAGTGGTTATTTCTTAGTTCCATCCGGAGCATTGCCTCCAGGATGGAGAGCCGTAGGAGCAGCAGAGGGAAATTTGATTTTTGGTAAAGGGAATGTTCCGCGCGATCCCGGACAGAATGTTACCCGTAATGATTCGACGTCCAAAAATCCTAATACCTGCCCTTTCAATCCTAATACACCTAAGAAACCCATGGCTGAAAGCGATGTCCATCTCGGGGCTGTAAGCCTTCATATATTTGACAGGCCTGTTTATTATACTCCTCCTGTTGGCCCTGCCATCAACTTTGACATAGAATACCATCAGAGAGATACCTACCAGGCCCCTGTCTTTAATTTCTCCAATACAGGACACAATTGGACTTTCGGCTGGTTATCTTATGTTAAGGACAACCCCCGTAATCCTCGTGAGAATGCCAATATTTACCACATGGGCGGTGGTGACAGAACTTATACAGACTTTAGCACTACAACCAATAGTTACGCGCCGGAACTACAGACTAACGATGTTTTAGTAAGAACATGTGATAACTGTTATGAGCTACGCCATCCTGACGGTTCGAAGGAGGTATATGGCAGACCCGAAGGAAATACCTCCACTGCCAGGAAAATTTTCCTGACCCAGATAGTTGATGTTGCCGGGAATGCAGTTAATATTTACTATGACTCTTTATTGAGGATTACTGCTGTAAAGGACGCAATCGGACAAGTAACCACTCTGAGTTATGAGAACACTGCAGATCAGTATTTGCTTACTAAAGTTACCGACCCGTTTAGAAGATTTGCACAACTGGATTATGACAGCGAAGGCAGGTTGATGCAAATTACTGATATGATCGGGATTGTTTCTTCTTTTAAATACGATGCAACCGGCTTTATCCAGCAAATGACTACCCCTTATGGAACAACCAGCTTTATCAATGAAGATGACGGTACGGGTAACTATAGCGCTGTAGAAACACATTATCCCCAGGGTGAAAAAGAGCGGGTTGAATTCAGGAATAATACGCCGGGGATTTATCCTAATGGTTTTTTTGGGGCTGAGCCGGTAGTTCCTAAAGGCATTCCTGTTTTTAATGAATACATGCGATACCGAAATACTTTTTACTGGGATAAGAAAGCTATGCAGTATGCACCCGGAGATTATAAAAAAGCAAAAATCTATCACTGGTTACATGGATCTTCAGATATAGGGGAACTGTATCAAACTTCCCCGATTTTTGAAAGTGTAAAGGAGCCTCTTGAAAACCGAACCTGGTTTTACTATCAAAATGAGAGAAGGGCAGGGTTTGCCAATCAAGGCATGTCTGCAAAACCTTACTTAGCGGCAAGAGTGCTTAATGATGGAACTACACAGCTTTATACTACGACCTATAACAGTTTAGGTAAAGTAACACAATCAGTTGATCCGCTAAAACGCAGCCTTAGCTATACTTACGATTCTACTAATATCAATCTACTGGAAGTGCGACAAACGACTAGTGGCAGCAATGAACTGTTGGCAAAATATACTTATAATGCTCAGCATCTTCCCTTAACTGCAACAGATGCTTCGGGGCAAACAACGCACTTCAATTACAACGACAAAGGGCAGCCTTTAACTATTACCAATCCAAAAAATGAAACCACCACATTCAATTATGATGGGAACGGCTATTTACAAAACATAGTTGGACCTGTTGCCGGTGCAACAGTCAGTTTTACATACGACGGCTTTGGCAGGGTAAGAACAGTTACTGATGCCGAAGGCTACACCATTACTACAGATTACGATGCTTTAGACCGGCCAACGGTTATCACTTATCCCGACAGCAGTTTTGAACAAATTGTATATGACCGACTGGATGCTGTAAAAGTTAAAGACCGGTTAGGCAGATGGACAACTACTACTTATGATTCTTTAGACCGTCCTGTTAAAAGAGAGGATGCCTTAGGCCGGATAACTCAGTATGTGTGGTGTAATTGCGGAAGCCTGGCCCAAATAATTGATCCGCTTAATCATATTACCTCTTTTGAACGGGATATTGAGGGACGGCTTATTTCAAAAACGTATAATGACGGCAAATCCATTACCTATTCGTATGATACGACAGGGCGCTTAAAGCAGGTAACTGACGCCAAAGGGCAGACTACCAATTACAGTTATTTTATTGATGATAATGTAGACAGCATCAGCTACCAAAATACTGCTATTGCTACACCTTCAGTTGCTTTTACTTACGATCCACATTATAACCGTGTTGCTTCTATGGCAGATGGTACCGGCCCCACTTTATACAATTACAATCCGGTAACACCACAACCAATGCCGGGGGCAGGCCGGCTCGCTTCTGTGGATGGTCCTTTGGATAACGACCTAATTGAATACCAATATGATTCATTGGGACGGACAAATGGAAGAGCCATTAATGGTGTTCAGTCGTCAGTCAATTTCGATGTATTGGGTAGGGTTATCTCTTCAACGAATGTTCTAGGCACTTTTAGTTATGCTTATGTACGTCAGACAAGCAGGGTTTCTTCCATACAGTATCCCAACGGGCAAAACACGGTATTCGATTACTTTGATAATTATGGTGATCAACGGCTGAAAGAGATATGGAATAAGGCTGGAAACGGTAGCACAGTTTCTAAATTTGATTACGAGTATAATGCAGTAGGGCAGATAACCAAGTGGACACAGCAAAGCGGCAGTAATATTCCAAAATATTATGAGTTGGGTTATGACCTTGCAGACCAGCTTGTTTCGGCTATTCAAAAAGCAGACAAACCTGCTGCAATCATCAATCAGTACCTCTATAAATATGATGTTGCCGGTAATAGGCTGAGTGAACAGATCAACAATTCCTTGACAGTAGCTGATTATAATGATGTAAACCAGTTGGTAAGAAGGTGGGATGCCGATTCATTACGTTCGGATACTACTACCATCAATAATGCATCTATTGATTCAACCATAGTTAGTGGGAATGGAGCGCATCATGGTTATCCATCCATTCCCGGTGTAACTCCCGTTACTCAGATACCGCCGTTCACACATTATATAGATACTGTGCATGTAAATGACACTTTAACGTATGATGATAACGGTAATACAGTTACTACTTACACTCCGCACAGAACTTTTGAATGGGATGCTGCGGATAGGTTGGTTAAGATCATACAGGACTCCTCTGTTATTGAATTTATTTACGATGGTTTAAGCCGGAGAGTAGCTGAAAAGGTTAACGGGGTTGTAATTAAAAGATGGCTTTGGGATGGAACGGAGATGGCGGAAGAAAGAGATGCGACTGGAGGGATGATAACTAAGCGTTTCTTTAAGCAGGGTGAACAGATTGATGATAAGAATTATTATTTCACATCTGACCACCTTGGCTCTGTGAGGGAAATGACAGATAGTAATAGCACAGTACAGGCAAGATATGATTATGACCCTTATGGAAGGAGAACAAGAACTTTTGGAAATTTAGATGCTGATTTTGGATTTACTAGTCATTATTATCATGTAACAAGAGAATCGGATTTAGCATTGTACAGGGCTTATGATGCGAGTTTAGGTAGATGGTTAAGTAGAGATCCACTTCAAAATGTGGGAATTAGAGAAGGTATAAATATATATGAATTTGTTAACAATAATCCTGTAAATCATGTAGATGTAAGAGGAGAATCATGGGAAGGAAAAGCTTGTAGGGCAGCATGTTGGGGAGTTGGAGGTGCACTTTGCGCGGCAGTTGCATGTGGATGCGCAGCAGGAGATTTTTTTACATTTGGTGGTATGACAATTCCGTGCACAGCTGCAATAATTGCTTCTTGTACAGCAGCTAATGCAGGCTCCTCCATATGTGGAGATGCTTGTCCTCAATAGATTAAATCTTTTTTATGATTTAGTGTTCTTATATGTAGCAGGGTTCAATATGAATGAGTAAGATTATGCCTTATGAAAAATAAATAATTAACTCAAGTTTCCTGGTATAAAGAAGGAGCATAAAGAGGATGTAATTTTGTATTGAACGACAAAACTGAATCCTTATGCTCCTGACAGATAAAGTTACAGCTATTTACTGTTTGGTGGATGATTTACTCCAGGCTTGTGATCATCACACCCCTGAAGGATGCCGGTGCACGGATGCAGAAATCATCACCACTGCCCTGGTCAGTGCTTTACTGTTCAAAGGCAACCAGAGCTTAGCCTTGGACTACATGCGTACGCACCACATGGCTCCTGACCTGCCCCTGAAGAGTGGCTTTACCAAACGGTTGCACCGGTTGGCAGAGTTGCTTTACAGTCTGTTTCAGCAAATGGGAGCTATTGTCAAAGAGCTCAACTGCTCGGGCAGCTATATCCTGGATAGCTTTCCTTTGGCGGTGTGTCACAACATCCGTATCAGCCGCTGCAAGCTGCTGAAAGGAGAACAATACCGGGGAAGGTGTGCCAGTAAGCACCAGTACTTCTATGGTGTGAAGGTGCAGGTCATCACTACTAGCGGGGGCATTCCGGTGGAGTGCTGTTTTGTGCCGGGCAGTGAACATGATAGTCAGGCCATCACTCAGCTGTTGTGGGACTTTCAGCCAGGAGATCGCATCTATGATGATAGTGGCTATACGCTCTATGCTTTTGAGGACATCGCTGCGGATGCAGGGATAGACATTCTGACCGCACGCAAGAAAAACAGCAAAAGAAAAGACCAGCATTATGAAGCCTTTCTGAAGGATTATTACAGAAAGCAGATTGAGACTTCCTTTGCTCAGATCACTGACCTGATGCCCAAAGCACTGCATGCAGTCACTCCAGCAGGCTTCTTTATCAAAGCCCTCCTCTTTGTGATGGCTTTTCAGTTCAGTCAACTCATCTGAACCCTATAGCAGGAAACTTGAGTTAATTAAAGTTGTGTCCATGATATTTAAAAGTCACTAAAATGAAAATTCCACTTTTTTTATTTCTTGTATTTAACTGTATACAAACTTTCTCCCAATGCCCACAACCAGGCCTACAAATTCAAAGTGCTTCGTGCGATAGTGCAAGTAATCTTTTGGTAACAGCGATTAGTTGCTCAGAGATAAAAGTGAAATGGCAGGGCAATCAAGGGCAAAGCTATACTGTAAAAGCAACTGGCATTGATGCAGTGACTAATACAAATTACGAAGCTAATGTTTCAAACCACTCCTGTGGCAGCGATGGTAACTGCCAGGCAACAATAGCAGTAAAAGAAAACTCTGTAGTAAACTGGAGTGTACAAAGCACCTGTACACAAGGGGGGGGTACTATATCTGGTTTTGTGGCAAATGGGATGCAGGTTACTATTCCTGCTTGCCCGAAGCCTGGTGAGATTGTTGATTCTAAAAAGCTGCATGCTTATCCCAATCCTACTATAGGGGACTTAACTGTTGATTACAGCGGTATGTTATCTGCCTATACCAAAATATCCGTTTTCGATATGACGGGTAAAAAGGTTTACTCCGTGTCGGCTAATACCATTACACGAACAAATACTGGCTTTAAGCTGGATTTGCATCAGCTTATTAGTGGTAACTACCTGCTTCAAATCGTTAACGGCAAAGAGCAAAGCCAGGTGAAGTTTGTGTTGATAAGGGATTGATTTGGCTATATTTCGATTGTTTCCTTTTTTATTGCTCCTCTCCTCTCGCTTGAAAGGCACAGCTTTTGAGCCAAAAAGCGTTGAGTTCTTTTGTTAACGAAACACTTTCGTCATGAGAAGCACTGCACATATCAAGACGCATCCTATCCATCCCATGCTTATTGCATTTCCCATCGCTTTTTTTACAGGTACTTTACTGTTTGATATACTGACATTGCTGAGCGATAGCTATGCTTTGCCCTTTAGGGTAACCGCATTTTATATGGGTATTGCCGGCATTGTTGGTGCTGTTTTGGCGGCAACTGCGGGCTTTATAGATTATTTGTACACTGTACCGCCTGAAAGCTCTGCTAAAAAGCGCGCTACCATGCACGGACTATTGAATACCACTGCTTTGGTTCTCTTTTTAATCGCCTGGATCTTAAAACATAGTGAGGATAACTCGTACTGGCTTATCACGGGCTTGGAGCTGGTTGGTTTTGTGATCATGTGCTATTCGGGGTGGATGGGAGGAACACTGGTCTATCGCAACCAGATAGGTGTTGATCCACGCTATGCGGGTGCAGGAAAATGGAAGGAGGAACGCATCAATACTTCAGACAAGGAAATAGCTGTTGCTAATGGGGATGAGCTACAGCCCAACCAGATGAAGCTGCTGCATATAAATGGGAAACGGATTGTGCTAGCCAAAACAGAGCATAATTATGTAGCTTTTGACGACCACTGCACTCATAAAGGTGGCTCGCTTGCCGGCGGTGCCATGATTTGCGGAACGGTGCAGTGCCCGTGGCATGGCTCTCAGTTTGACTGTACAACCGGGGAGGTGAAAGCCGGGCCGGCAAAAGATAAAATTGCTACTTATCCTGTTAATGAGAGAGGTGGCAAGGTGTATGTTTTAACAGAGCGCAAATAAGTTAATAGAAGAAACAAGAGGTAAGATGCAAGTAAGAAGAGACAAGATGCAAGGTACAAGTTGCAAGTAACAAGCTGTGAGTTATGAGGCGTGAGCTTTGAGCAAAATGATTACCGCTTTCCTGAGTTCAATAGGCCTTCCGGCACTTTAAGTTCACCTGTTTTAGCGTCTATTAAGCCGTTTCTTTCGTCTTCAATATCGGTAGCCTGTGTATATACGTCGCCTGCTATTTTGCGTTTGCGTAGCTCCTGTTTGTAAAGTCTTATTTGCGCAGCCCTGTCTTCGTTCTCTTTTGGTCCACCATAGTCGGCGAAACCGAAGCCTCCCCACTCACTCACTACAATAGGAACCTGGTTACGGTAAAAGAAGGGATCGCCCACTACTAATGGAAAAGCTGCTACATCATCCAGTTCGCCATTCTCTAATTTGTCGAGCATTTCGCGCCAGCGGTCAATATCCGGCGTGTATAAGTGTGCAGTAAGTAAATCACTTTTCAACCTGCCCTCACAGGATACATGCTGCCAACCATCGTTGTCCACTACCAGGAACTGCGGATGGTTAATCTGCATAAAGTGGTAGGTGTCTATTATATATTTACGCGTTTCCTCGTTGGTGGCAATGTCCTGAGCACCCCAGTCTTCATTGTATAAGCTCCAGATAATAACAGAGGGGTGCGTTTCTATCAATGCCAGCATTCTTAATAATTCTGCATAGTGGTTGTCGCGGCTTGTCTTACTGGAACGATGGGGGCTTGGCACTTCTACCCATAGCAGCATACCCAATTTATCGGCAAGATTGTAAATGCGGGGGTCTACACCGGCTATGTGTATGCGTACTAAGTTGCAACCCAGCTTCTTCATTGCCAGCATGTGCTTTTTTATTTCCTCATAGGTGGACGTACCGGGCTGATATAAGATACCATCGAGATATACCTTCTTGTTGTTGAGATATACACAGCAGCCGCGTGCTTCAACTTTACGTAAGCCAAAGTGTGCTTCAATCTCGGAAATATAACCTTCCGAATCAATCAATTGTGCTATTAACCGGTACAGGTGCGGATCGGCGGGCGACCATAATTCCGCACCCGGCAGTTCAATTACTACGCGCTGCTGCTTTTGCCCTGCCTGGAGGCGCAGGGGAAAATCACTTTGTGCCAGTGGTTCGGTCCTTTCTTTATCAGTTCTTTCGAAGATCTTCAATCTTAATATATAATCACCGGGGTCCTGTATGCGGGTAGTGACATTAAAACGTACCAATTGGTCTTCTACGATACTCAATACCCCAACACGTGACCGAAGCCGGTTGCGTTCTACTACCTCCAGCCAGATGCTACGTACTGCGCCGGTGTACGTTTGATACCAGATACCACCGCGCTTATATACGTGCGATTCCTGCTTACCGCGGGGAATGTCTGCATCCATACTGCTGGTAATGCGAACGGTAAGGCGGTTAACGGGGCGTAACAATCTTTCATTCAGTTCATAAGAAAAGGAAGTGTATTCGCCTACATGTACTTCGTCACCTTCAATAGTCCTCAACGGGTAGCCATTCAGCCACACCCTTGTTTCGTAGCCGGAAGCACCGAATGTCAACTGCATCATAGTTTTCTGCCTGTTGCCATTCTGATCGGGAAGGGGGAAGTCCCGCTCGTACCAGGCTACTACTTTATCTTTCCAGAACTCGGTTTGCTGTTGTTCTTTGCCTTGCGACATATGCTCTTCCACACTGCCCGGCCAGTTTGCCTTTTGAGTATACTCATGACCAAGGAACCAGCCATCTCTAATACCCACATCTTCCGAATCCAATTCAAAGTTCCATTCACCATCCAGTAAAATGGGAGTGCTGTGCCGCAATACAGCACGAGGTACCGGATTGATAAAATGTGTATCCTCTAATGCTTCTTCTCTGCTCTTTGTAAGATTAAGATTGGTATGTAAAACTTCCATAATAGTGATGAAAATAGTAAACGATAACAGTGTCACAACAGTGATCGTGGGTATTATGCACACAGATAGGTTATTTATCAAACATCATGCAGAGGAGTAAGAGAAGCTGTGTTAATGTTAATGTTTAAAGTGTAAAGTTGCTAAAAGTAAGATAGAATAACAGGGCAAGTTATACTATCCCGAACATTTTAAATTCTGTACCGAGAGACTTATTTCATGCCCAGTTTATCCAGCACTATTTTGGCCATTTTGTAAAAAGCTTCGTGACTATAGCCGGCAATGTGTGGCGTAATAATAACATTGGGCTTTGAAGTGAGCCACTGTAGTTGCTCGGTTTCTACAGCAGTATAGTTAGCCAGTTTCTCATTCTCCAGTACATCTAACCCTGCTGCCGCTATTTTGCCATTTTGCAGGGCACGAATGAGCGCTGCTGTATCTGTTACTTTACCCCGGCAAGCGGTAAGGAAATAAGGTTGTCTTTGTAAAGCATTAAAGAAATCATCATTAGCGTAATGAAATGTCTCGTTGGTGAGGGGCAGGTTAAGACTTACTACATCGGCATAGCGGGCAATTTGTTCAACACCTGATTCACGGATGTAACCACGGGCAAAGCTATGCTTATATTTATCGTGTGCCAGCACCGTTACGCCAAAAGGCTCCAGCAGTTTGGCAAAGGCAGCTCCGGTATTACCAAAGCCAATAATACCTACTGTTCTGCCGATCAGTTCGGTGCCACGGTTGGCATCGCGTATCCATTCGCCGCGCTTTACTTCTTCGTAGCTGCTGCATATTTTGTTCATCAGGCTTAATAATAAACCAAGGCTATGCTCGGCTACAGCATTGCGGTTGCCTTCGGGACTGCTCACGCAGGTAATGCCTTTGCTTTCGGCATAGGGTACATCTATCAGTTCCATACCACTGCCGAGGCGACCAATCCATTTGAGTTTTACAGCATTTTCCAATATTGCTTTATCTACTTTTATCCTGGTGGTAATAATCAGTCCGTCTATATCAGGAATGCTTTGTAATACTTCATCATAGGTAATAGCGGGCCTGTAGTCAACTTCATATCCGTTCTCCTGTAAGCGGCTGATGAGATGGTCGTGTACTTTGGCTGTAACTAATGCTTTCTTCATTGTGTAAAATTGTTTTTTGCCATGAAGGCACTAAGAAATAATGCCACGAAGACACGAAGGCACGAAGAATTATTGAGATTGTTATCGCGGCTGGGTGTCTTTGTGGCGAAGATATTAACGCGAAGGCGCTAAGACACAAAGAATTGTTGAAAACAGTATTTGTGTCTTTGTGTTTTCGTGGCATTATTTCATACTAAAAGTTAGTTGTGCAAAATCGTGAATACTTAGTTGTTCCGCGCGTTTATTAAAAATATCCTGCTGTAAAGTAGCTTCATCAAATAAGGCACGGGTGGCATTGCGTAAGGTTTTACGGCGTTGGTTAAAGGCGGCTTTTACCAATGTGGTAAATGCCTTTTCGCTTTTTACCGGTAATACTTCCTCTTTTCTTGTGAGCTTTATTACCCCACTCATTACTTTGGGCGGTGGATTGAAGGCGCCGGGTGGCACATCAAACAAGTATTCTACACTGTAATAAGCCTGTATCAGCACGCTTAAAATACCATATACCTTATTGCCTGGTGCAGCAGCTACACGTTGTGCCACTTCTTTTTGAAACATTCCAATAATAATTGGCACTTGCTCTTTCCACTCCAATATTTTGAATAGTATCTGGGATGAAATGTTGTATGGAAAGTTACCGATAACAGTAAAGGAGCCTTCAAAAGGGGCACTTATTTTCAGGAAGTCCTCCTGGATGATCTTGCCTTTGATGTTTGGGTAAGTGGTTTGCAGATAAGCAGCTTTTTCGGCGTCTATTTCTACTGCTTTGAATTGGATGTCGGGTAGCTGTAACAGGTATTTAGTAATAGCGCCCGCACCGGGGCCTACCTCTACCAATTGCGAAAAAGTAGTTTGCTGTAGCGCGGCAATGATCTTTCTGCAAATAGTATCATCCTTGAGGAAGTGCTGTCCGAGTGATTTTTTGAGCGTGTATTGCTGCATGGATGCTGCAAAATTACTATTTAATACCAAGTTGCTCAAGATGACGGATGACAGGCGATAGAATGACAGCAGCGCTACGAGCTATTAAAAGCAAGCTAGTGCAGGAGGTCGCAGGGCTTTAGGCCGGTGTGTTTTTTGAATGCAGCGGAGAAATGGGAGATGGAGGAGTAGCCTAATAATACCGACACATCGGTTACACTTAAACCTTTTTCATATAATAAATACTTGGCGTGCTCCATGCGTTGCTGCTGGTAAAAGTCGAATATGGTAGTGCCAAATACTTCTTTGAAGCCTTTCTTTAAATAGCATTCGTTAATGGCTACTTTGCGGCTTAATTCTTTAATGGTGATTGGTTCACCAATGCGCTGCAGTAATATTTCGCGGGCAAGATAGATGCGTTCGCGCCCGCTTTCATCTGCAAGGAAGCGGCAGGTAAAGCCTTCTTCTTTTTCATCTACAAGGCACTCCACACTGTAGAGCAGCAGTTCGTGTATTTTGGCATTGACAAATACATTTTCCATAGCACCGGCATAGCCATGCGAGAGGAAGGCTTCCAGTACTGCATGCTTGCGGCTGCACAGGGGGAATAGTTTAGTAAACGATTGCGGATATTGAAAAGCCAGCACTTCGTCTTTGCGATTAGTGAGCTTTACGTTATGTACAAACTGTTTTAAAAAAGCAGAGGTAAAGTGGAAAGTAAATACATCAACAATCTCCGGCTCGCCAGGCTGACCTGTTTGCTCCATCACATAACGGTTGTTGGAAGTGCAAAAGCATAATTCCAGGTGATTCTCTTCGGGGCGCTGCTTATTTATATGATAAACCAGCATACCCATATTATCGGCCATCCAGGGCTGCTGTGTATAAAAGCGGGTAATAGTATAATGAATAGAACCGGGAATATGCTGCTCTTTTTCGTAGAACATATCCAACAGTGGCTGGGTTGCACTTTTGTAAGCCACTTTTAGTATGTCTGTAACCTGTGTCATAGCAGCGGCAAAAATAGATGAAGAAAAGGGGAATTGCTACGTTTACAGCTCTGCACATGGAGTATTGACAATTGAATGACACTGTTGGCTTTGTGAATGGTCATCACTCCTTCCATAGGTGGAGAGAGGAGGAAGAAAGTAAGTAGTAAGGATAACTAACGACCGGCTCCACCTGCCAGATCCGGGAATTTGACCAATTATGCGGAACATTAGAGTAGAATTAGCTATAGCGTAAGTAGGGAGCTGCTGAAAAGTTAGTACCGGGGAGATAGGGAGGAGATTAGGTATAAGTTAGGTATAACTTCAGTATAAGTTAGGTATAAGTCAGGTATAGCTATGAATAGTTTAAGGTTGGGAATGATGCCAGGTTCGAACAGGTAGTCTAATTGAACGGTATAATTATATTGCTACTGCGGAGCTTTTGGGTACTTTGTAATTGAATGATGGGATAGCAGCTATGCTATGTTACCAGAATGAATACGTTGTCAACTAAGTTTATTTAGGATAGGGTACATGTGTTTGAGTGCTGTTGCACTTGCAAATATTTTAGGTATGATCTCTTACATACAGTTCTTGTTTGTACCTTTTGCTTGATCAAAAGGTACCCAAAAATCAAGCACGGCATGAATCGCTCCGCGCATTACTTCGGGAATAATGTTTTTTATAGGTCTCAGTGAGAATAGTTACTTCGGGAATAATGTTTTTTATTGGTCTCAGTGAGAATAGTTCGTACAGACCAGCGCCTCCACACTGCCGAAGGTGCAGCTTTATTATTGAGTGTACAGTTTAGATAACATGGTGCTGGTTGTTAATTGACAGGTACCTACTGAATAGGATGATTGCCTTTGGCCTTGCACTTTGAACAGCGTAGGCTTACTTAAGGGAAAACCGAAAGGGGAATACGTAGCTCATTGCAGGTTGGAGGATGTATGTTTTCCAGTGGGAAGAATATCCTTGTGGTAAGCTGCTATTAGGAAAGCTTAGCTTTTTGATAGTAGCGCTTTATTGTAAACTTATTTAGTTGACAATGTAATGAAAATGATATTACATTGATTTTGGTCCAAATAGATTTAGCTCTAATTCTTATGCAACACATTATATATACTCTTAATACAGAGACTAAAAATGGGTTAAAAAGTAATATTTTTTAAAAAACATGCTCCGCTTTTTAAAATATTAAAAAAGAGATGCTACCTTAACATTGAATTAACCCAAGGCTAACTGCTTATTCATGTCCGACAGGAATGTACAATACCAAAAAAGGATACTAAAACAGCTATATTTTGGTTCGGAGCTTTCTTGTCTTGAAATCAGTCTGCTGGTAGGTAAAAGCATACCGCTGACTACCAAAGTGTTAGCTGACCTTATAAAAAAAGGTGTGGTGTGTGAAACCGGCTTCGCACAGTCTACCGGCGGGCGAAGGCCTTTGATGTATTCTTTAAACCCGGAAGTATTGTATGTGGTGGCAGTAGCTATGGACCAGTTTATTACCCGCATAGCTATTTTGAACCTACATAACAAGATGGTAACTGAGGAGCGTATTGAGTTGCCTCTGGCAAAAAATGAGGCTTCACTTTCCATACTGGCACAACACGTCAGCAGTGTTATTGAGCGATCAGGCATACACCGCGACAAGTTTGTTGGCGTGGGTATAGGGATGCCGGGGTTTATAGATGTAAAAAAGGGAATTAACTATTCGCACTTAGATAATGAAGGTAAAAATATAGCGCACTACATCAGCGATGTTGTGCACCTGCCGGTGCTGATAGACAATGACTCAACGCTTTTAGCCTTAGCAGAACTTCGGTTTGGAGCAGCACGCAACACAAAGAACACACTGATCATCAATATTGGATGGGGCATTGGTATGGGGCTGGTGCTTAATGGAGAACTATACCGCGGTAACAATGGCTTTGCCGGTGAGTTTAGTCATACGCCGTTGTATTCTACTAATACCGATCTGTGCGTATGTGGCAAAGTGGGTTGTTTAGAATCCGAAGCATCGCTGCTTACAATGATCAATAAGGCGCGACAGGGACTGGCAACGGGCAGACCATCCATATTGAAGGGCATCAATGAACAAACTCCACTGGAGCAGGTACTGGAAAGGATTTTCAGGGCAGCCAAACAGGGCGATAAGTTTTCGGTAGAGCTACTGCTGGAGTCTGGCTATGCTGTTGGTCGTGGTATAGCAGCACTGATCCATATACTTAACCCCGAAATGATAGTAATAGGAGGTCGCGGTGCTGCGGCTGGCAGAATATGGCAGACCCCTATACAACAGGCATTACATGAATATTGTATTCCGCGGCTCGCATCAGATACGGCTATAGAAATTTCTAATCTGGACTACGAGGCAGAACTGATAGGCGCCGCCGCACTGGTAATGGAGAATTATGAGAAACCGGGTAGTAAAAAAGAAACAGGAGTTGTGTTTAGGTAAGCGGCGGGATAAATCTATAAGAAAAGCTTTAAGCTTTGAGCCGTGCGCATTGAGCAGATAGACCGGATGCCTGGTTGAAAAGGATACTGTTACTAAAAGTATCAAGAGATAACCTCTGTTACATATGGTATAAATGCCTATGTGATATATGTAAGCAGCAAAGCTAAAAAGAGCCTTGTCTGCACTAATAAGCTTATGAACCTTCCTTTATTTCCTCATTT
>Ga0181466_1000123_pt1 | contig 24989 bp, 24 predicted proteins | sample InSIn4gowninarea_FD_119078 | JGI IMG/M metagenome (GOLD analysis project Ga0181466, IMG submission 119078) | Clean room microbial communities from NASA Spacecraft Assembly Facility at Jet Propulsion Laboratory, Pasadena, California, USA -... ... | reverse complement strand
TTTAAATCTACTAAAACTTTATGTATATCTTTAAAATTTTTGTCTTTTAATTCATCCTTAGTTTTTATTAACAAAATATTAGAACGGTTTGTTCTCACTATGATATAGGTGGTGGAATAATAATAAATGGTAAAGCATTTTCAGGTGCACATGGTATGGGATCTGAACTAGGGCATGTTATAATAGGTGAGAATTACTTTGACTGTAATTGTGGAAATAACGGGTGCTTGGAAACTTTCTGCTCGGCAACAGCCATAATAAAGTATGCACAAAGGCTAATAAAAGAAGGAAGAGCAAGCATAATATTGGATATGGTAAATGGTAATTTAGAAGATATAAATGCTAAGATAGTATTTGATGCTTATAGAGAAAATGATGAAGTAGCAGTAGAAACTATAAATAGATTTAAACTTTACTTATCCAAGGCAATAGCTAATATAGTAAACACATTAGACCCAGATATAATATCACTAGGTGGAGGAGTGTCAAGAGCTAGTGATATTATACTTTCTGGATTAAAAGAATTAGTAAGAGAGCAGCTTGTATTCAAAAACAATGAATTTGCAGACATAGTATGTGCAAATTTAGGAGCCGATGCGGGTATAATAGGAGCAGCATTTTTAAGTTAAAAATAAACATAACTATCTAAAAATAAATCTTAAGAAAAAATATTCTTAAGATTTATTTTTATGTAAATTTTTAAAGGCAATACTTAGGACATAGTGTTTTTAAATTTTTATTTAGAGCTAACATTAAAATAAAGTGATTATACTTTTATTATAAAAACTTTTGCAAAAGGTTTATATCCCAAAATAAATACATAATTAGTAGATAAAATTTGAACAAATATTAAATTTATATAAGATGTCCTAAAAATGACACAATAACGACATAATTGTTCGTAAATTTCGACAATAAAACAAAATAAATGTGTGTTATAATATCAATAGTTAAATGACAAAATTTGGGGGAATAATATGAAAAAATTGAAAAAAAGTATAGCTATAATATTAAGTTCTATAATGATACTAGGAATAACAGGATGTAGTGGAACAAAAACTGAAAAAACTGAAAGTGATGTAAAATCATCAAGTAAAACAAATTTACATTATCCAGTTACTATAACAACTCATAATTATAAAAAAGAACCAGTAGAAATAACTTTTGATAAAGAGCCAGAAAATGTAGTTGCTGTATATCAAAACTCAATAGAAACTATGTTAGCATTAGGGCTAGGAGATAAAATAAAGTTAGCAGCAGGACTTGACCATGATGTTAAAGATGAATATAAAGAAGCTTTCTCTAAAGTAAATTATTCAGAACAATTTACACCAGATAAAGAAACTGTATTAATGGAGCAACCAGACTTTATATTATCTTGGTACTCTATATTTGATGATAAGAGATTAGGTGATGTTGATTATTGGCATAAAAATAATATAAATACATATATGGCCTTAAATAGTGGGGCAGCTGAAGATAGAACTGTTGAAAATGAAATTACAGATATATTAAACCTAGGAAAAATATTTAATGTAGAAGATAAAGCAGAGAAAATAGCTAATGAAATAAATACTAAGATAGATGAAGTCTCTAAAAGTGTCAAAGACCAAAAAGAGCAAACAACTTTAATAATAGAGTATATGGACGGGAAAATATATACTTATGGAGCTAAAAGTTTAGGTGGAGATATGGTAACTAGATTGGGTGGTAAAGTATTAAACCCTGAAGGCGGAAATATTGGAGAAGAAGATTTAATAAAATTAAATCCAGATTCAATATTTGTTGTTTATATGAACAGAGGAGATGAAAAAGCAGGCCAAGAAGAAGTAAATAAAATACTTAAAAATCCTGCACTTTCAAGCTTAAAAGCAGTTAAAAATAATAGAGTAAACCCTATACCACTAGGAGATATGTATTGTAGTGGTATAAGAACAATAGATGGAATAAATGCATTTGCAAAAGGGTTATATCCAAACTTAAATAAGTAGGAGTAGTTTATGGAGAATAGAATCAATCTATCATCAAGTAAAAAAAATATATTTAAGGAGACACCTATATATATAGGTGTTTCTGTTGTATTATTAATATTATTATTTTTATCAATAGGATTTGCTGTAACAATCGGTTCGGTAGATATAAGTATTAGAGAAGTTTATAGCATTATAATAAATAAAATATTTAACTTAAGTCAAAATGAAGCAGTATCGAATGGTGCAATTCATGATGTAGTATGGCTTATAAGATTGCCAAGGATAGTCCTTGCTATTGCAGTTGGAATAGGTCTATCTGTAGTTGGAATAGTTATGCAAGCTATAGTGAAAAATCCATTAGCAGATCCATATATACTAGGAGTATCATCAGGAGCATCACTAGGTGCAACATTAGCCATAATGTTAGGAGTCGGAAGCGTATTTGGTGGAAACTATATTGGAATAGCTGGATTTATAGGAGCATTTCTTGTGTCTATATTAGTTTTAATTATAGCAAATATAGGAGGAAGAGCAAACTCTGTAAAGTTATTATTAGCAGGTATGGCACTTAGTTCTGTATGTAGTGCATTTTCTAGTTTTATAGTTTATATCGCAGATGACGCACAAGGTATGCAAAAGATAACTTTTTGGCTTATGGGAAGCTTAGCTGGTGCTAAATGGGAACAAATAGTATTTATACTTCCTTCTATATTATTTGGGGCAATATTTTTTGCTACTCAATCTAGAATTTTAAACTTAATGTTGCTTGGAGATGAAGTTGCAGTTACGCTAGGAACTGATCTTCATAAATATAGACATTTATACCTTATTATAACCTCTCTTATGATAGGACTATTAGTTTATTCATCTGGAATGATAGGATTTGTAGGTCTTATTATACCTCATATAGTTAGAATGATATTTGGGACAGATCATAAAAAATTAATTCCAGTAGCTTCTATATTAGGTGCAATATTTTTGATATGGGCAGATGTATTATCAAGAAGTATAATAAAAGGAACGGAAATACCTATAGGAATTCTTATATCTATTATAGGCTCACCTTGTTTTGTTTGGTTGATGATTAGAAAGACTTATGGTTTTGGAGGTAAAAGTTAATGCATATAAAAACAGAAGGTGTAAAACTAAGTATTGGTAACAATGACATATTAAAAGGAATAGATATAAATGTTGAAAATAAAGAATTTGTTGGAATAATAGGTCCAAATGGGAGTGGAAAATCCACTCTCTTAAAATGTATCTACAGAAATTTAAAGCCATCTAGCGGAGTTATTATGTTAGGGGATGAAGATTTATCAACTATACCTATTAAGGAGAGTGCTAAGAAATTAGCTGTATTATCTCAACATAACTATTATGATTTTGATTTTAAGGTATATGATATTGTTCTTATGGGAAGATCACCTCATAAAAAGATAATGGAGAGAGATTCTAAAGAAGATTTTGAAATAGTTGATGATGCTTTAGAAAAAGTAGGTATGATAGATTTTAAGGAAAGAAGTTTCAATACTTTATCAGGAGGAGAGCAACAGAGAATAATACTAGCAAGAGCACTTGCTCAACAAACGGATTGCTTAGTATTAGATGAACCTACAAATCATTTAGATATCAAGCATCAATTGCAGTTAATGAGTATTGTAAAAGGATTAAATATAGAAGTAATAGCTGCAATACATGATTTAAATATTGCATTAATGTATTGTGATAAAATATATGTTTTAAAGGATGGAAAAATTATAGCATATGGGACTCCTAGTGAAGTTATGACTAAAGAACTTATAAAAGAAGTTTACGAGGTTGATGCTATAATTAACAAGGATGAAAATGGTAAATTAGTGAGTATTTCTTATAATATATATAAGTAGGTAAATAAATAATATATAAATAAAGTAGTAGTTTTAATAGGATTTAAAACTACTACTTTTATATTTGAAGATATTGTTTAATTATTGTACAAAAGTCAAAAAATTCGTTCTTTATAGTTTACTTATACTTTAAAAATAACTTAATAGACTTAAATTATAAAATTTATATTAAATATAAAAAATAAATATATTTTACAGGTTTCATTTTAAATAGAAGAAAAAATTGAAAAAAATAATAAAAAATAAGGTGGATATCTTGAAATAACTAGGTTTTATAAATTAATTTACATGGATATCTATAAGCTTATTTTAGTATTAAATATTAGTATAAATTAACAGATAAAATAACACTGATATAAGACTTTAAATCATATAATATCGTTAATTTTTTATTAAATATTTTATCATTAGATGATTTTATACATGAATATTTTTTATAAGTTGTTAAGAGTAAATTATTATCAACTAAGAATGGTAAAAGCTAAAAAAGCAAAAGTTACAGCTTAATTTGACTATAAATTTAATATATAAATTTAATGTTTTTAATAAAATTTATATATGAATATAAAAATAAAAAATGAAGCTAATATTGTAACTATTTTTTACTAATTACTAGTAAAAATAATAGTTAGTAAGTATGATTAAAATAGCTATTTAGGCAAAAATTTATGCTTAAATAGCTATTTTTTAAAAAAAATTTTTTAAAATTTTTTAGCAAAATCTAATGTTTAAGAAACGTTGGAACTTCAATAGATTAAGACTGTTACAATTTGTAACTAATTTGTTACCCTTTTTTAATTTTTGCCTAAAATGGTGTTTACAAATCCTAAAAAGTGTATTAAGATTAATAACAAGTTAAGAAAAGTTACAAAAAAGTAACAAACAAAAGAATATGAATTAAAAAATATGAGATAGTTAATAATATATAATTTTACTTATTAGGAGGTTTTTATGAGTTTGAAAAAGAGAATGAATAAATCAACGATATTGGCATTAGGATTAGTAATAGGTGGGATGTACGCATCAGCTGGGAATATATATGCAGATAACAAAGTGGAAGTAAATTCAGATAAAAAACAAGAAATGAAAATAGAAAACAATGAAATAGTAGTTGCAGATATATTAAATATAAGAAAAGGACCATCTGAAGATGAAGACAAAATAGGTGCTTTAAAAGAAGGTTCTGTCGTAGAAGTATTAGAAACTAAAGATGGATGGGATAAGATAAAACTTTCTGATGGAAAAGAAGGTTGGGTAAGTGGTGAATTTACAGTTAAAGAAAAAGCTAAGGTAAATGTAGATGAATTAAACTTAAGAAAAGGACCATCTACAGATGAAGAAAAGTTAGAAACATTAAAGAATAATACTGTTGTTGAAGTGTTAAAAACAGCAGAGATTAAAGATGAAAATAAAGATACAAAAGAAGTATGGCACCAAGTTAAGTTAGTAGAAGATGAAGCTACAAAATCAGAAAAAGAAGCTTCAAATGATGATAAAAAAGAAGAAAAAACTGGTTGGGTTTCTGCTGAATATGTATTAACAGAATCTCAAGAAAGAAAGCAAAAAGAAGAAGAGGCTAAAAGACAACAAGAATTAGCTCAAATGCAACAATTAGAAAGAGTAGAAAAAGTAAATAATGTAGTATCAAATACTACGTCAGATAGTCCAAAGACTTCAGCAAGTAAATCTAATGTAGTTGAGAAAAAAGAGCCAGTTAAGGAAGAGAAAGCTACATCAAACACTAAAGGGCGTAAACTTACTGTAAATGCAAGTGCTTATTCAGGACATAGCATAACAGCTACAGGAACTACTCCTAAGTGGGGAACAATAGCAGTAGATCCATCTGTTATACCTTATGGAACTAAAGTTTATATACCTATGTTTGACAAAGTATTCGTTGCAGAAGACTGTGGTGGAGCTATAAAAGGTAATAAGATAGATATATTCATGGGTAGTGAGCAACAATGTACAAACTTTGGTAGACAAAATATAGAAATACAAATATTAGGATAAATATAAATTGAAAAAGCCAAGATTAAATTAATTTAATCTTGGCTTTTGTTTAAATAAAATTTTATAAGTAATTATATATAGACGAGATATAGTAAATCTATTATAGAATGAAAAAATAAGGAGGTACTATATTGATTATCCGATGTTTTGTTATCAATGTGAACAAACATCAGGAAGTAAGGGATGTACTAAAGTTGGAGTATGTGGAAAGACTTCAGAAATAGCAGCACTTCAAGACGTCCTAATGTGCTTCAATACTTAGTAGATACATTTAATATAAGACATATAAGTACGCCAGATAATGACTTAGCAACATTTTTAGGTGTTTTGAAAAAAATAGAAATATAATATATGATTAAACTTAAACAAAAGCCTTCTTTTAAAATATTAAAAAAGAAGGCTTTTATTTTTATTTAGGAAGGTTATATTAGTTATTTGTTTTATTAATTAATGCAAAAATGTATATCCTACTAATTATATATTAGATAAAAGTAGTTTATAAATTAAAAATATAGTAATATAAAGATGACAATATTTTTTTACATATAAAGATTTTAATTTTATAAATCTCTATTGATATTTATTTTAATTTAAATATAGAAACATAGGGGGAGTAAATATGAGCTTTACATTAGCCATTTGCGATGATGATGTATTAAATATAGGAATATTAGAAAAGCATATAGATAAAATTTTAAAAGATGAGAGTATAGAATATAATTTGCTTAAATACTCTTGTAAAGAAGAATTATTAAATGACTATCCTAAAAATTTAGATATATTATTTTTAGACATTAAAATTAACGGAATAAGCAGCGCGGATATAGCCAGAAAAATAAGGGAAATTGATAAGAATGTAGAGGTAATGTTTACTACGCCAGCAGATTATATTTTTGAAACAAGAGCTTATAGATGCTTAGCTAAGCCTTTAAAGTATGAGGAAATAAGACTTCAGCTTAGAAAGTCTATAAAAGAATATTTAGAAAAACATAGTATAATATCCATACAATCTAGGAAAAAAACTTTAGTATTGCCAGTTAGAGATATACTTTATGCTGAGGTTAGGAAAAAAGAAGTTACAATATATACAGAAGAAAAAACTTATACTATCGAAGCTAGTATGAGAAGATTAGAAGGAAAAGTTTTAGGTTATAACTTTTACAGATGTCATCATAGTTATTTAGTAAATTTAAAGAAAATCCAAGAACTAAGGGAAAAATCTATAATTATAGGAGGATTTGAAATACCTATAAGTAGATCTAAGAATAAAGAACTTAAGATAAGATTAGATAATTTATTTGGAAATTGTTCATGCTAAATAGTATTTGATAAGCATATCTATAGGTAAATTTATTATTAATATATAAATCTAAATTATACTTTAAAATTGCTATTTACATAAAATTATTGAAAATGAAAAGGAAATAAATTGATTTTGATTTTGATTAGGATTATCATATATTTGGTGGGATTTATATGTAAACAACATCGAGATGATTATAAAAAGTATAGAGAAATTATTTATATTATATAAATTTAGATATTTAGTGAAAAATAAAAAACTTTGAATTAAATAAATAATTATGTGTGTAGAGTTGGGGAAATAAATTTTTTAATAATACATATAAGGTAGATTAATAATATCGAAAAAATACTAATAAATATTAAAGTGTGGGAGAGTATTTTATGAATCTAGCAATTTTGTTTGTAATTTATATGGGGTGTTTTATAATGTGTTTATATATGAGTAATAAATATCAATAAATAAGGGGCAGTATATTATAGTTAAATATCATAGTAGTTAAAAGGGAATAGATAAAATTATATTATTAGAAAGTTTGAAAAAAGCTAAATTAAGTTATATACCACTTCAGGGTAATTTTTTTGAAGTGGTATTTTAATTTTAACATATAAAAGGATTAAAAAATATAGTATAATAATTAAAAATAAGAAATCTAATGTAAAAAATTACGAGGAATTAGAATGGATAGCAACAACACAAGCATGAGTGTATTTAATGTTAAATCAATGTTAAAGCGAATGAAGGGGATATTGTTAATAACATTAATAAGTATAATATTTATAACCAAAGTAGAAATGAATCTGTATGAAGAATCTAAAAGAAGTATAGCAGAGTTTAATAGGCAGGTTTCGAATAAAGTATCTATAGATATATACAATGGAATGGAGAAATTAGATTATATAAATAAATATATAAACGAAGATATGAAAAAATACAAAGATAAGTATAATGAAGACATATTTTTAAAAAATATAAATAGAATTAGTAGTGGAAGTTTATTTAAGTACATAGGCATAGTGGGTATGGATGGTTACATAAATATAGGTGATAATGATAAAAAGGTATATGTAGGGGATAGAGAGTATTTTAAAAAAGCCATATCTGGGGGGAACCATGTAAGTAAACTTATAGAAAATAGATTAGAATATGAACTAGGTACAGTATATTCAAGACCATTAATTATAAATGGAAAAATCAAAGGAGCAATTGTAGGGATTGAACCTAAGGAGATATTAGATAAAAATTTGGTAAATAATACATTTTCAGATAAAGTAAAGGTATATATTGTTACTTCTAATGGGAACATAGTGTTAGGGTCTAAAGAAAATTTAGGCATGTATAGAGATATAATATTAAAATTAATCAATGAAAAAGGAAATAATGGTATAGATAGTTTTGATGAACATGGGGAAAAAAATGTAATTGCTTATAATAAGGTAAAAAACAGTAACAATTGGTATGCTATATCTATAGTTCCTATAGCAAAAGTATTTACAGGAACACATAGTACAATAAAATTATCTTTATTTACAATTATATTGTCATTATTCTTATACGTAATTATTGGTACTTATGAAGATATAAAAAATAAAAAAGAATTAGAAGAAGCTAGTTATGTAGATTCCTTAACTAATCTTAGAAATTTGTTAAAGTTTAAATTAGATGCAAAAAAGATAATATTAAATAGGGCTAAGGATTATGTTTGTGTAATAGTGGCATTTGATATAAAGAATTTCAAAGCTATAAATGAATTATTTGGCTATGATAAGGGAGATAAGGTATTGAAGATGATAGCTGATAATATAAGAAGTATAGAGTTTGAAAATATTAGTGCAAGAATAGGGGAAGATATATTCACACTATTATTCAAAATAGAGGACGATGAAGACTTTGAAAAAAAAATCGAGTATATAAATAAGCATGTTACAAAGCAACGTTATATTAATAAAAAATTAGAATTAAATACCCATATAGGTGTATTTAAGATGAAAAAGGAATGTATTGAAATTGATAAGGCTTTAGATAATGCAAATAAGTCTAGGATAGAATCAAAAAAAGTAGGAGATAAATTATACTATTTATATAATGATGAACTAGAGTATAAGATACAACAAAAGCTGATAGTAGAAAGGGATTTAAAAAGATCTTTAAAAAATGAAGAATTTGAAATATTATATCAACCTAAGGTAGATATTAATAGTGAAAAGATAGTATCTGCAGAAGCTTTAATAAGGTGGAAACATAAAGATGTAGGATATATATCACCAAATATATTTATACCAATAGCTGAGAAAAATGGAGATATAAATCTTATAGGAAGATGGGTTATAAAAGAAGTTTGCAAAGAAATAAAAAAATGCGAAGTAAATAAAGATAATATAGTTCCTATTGCTATAAATTTATCGAGGGTAGAGCTTTATCAAAATAATCTAATAGATTATATAAGAAATACTATGAAGAGATATGATATTTCACCAGAATACTTAGAATTTGAGATAACAGAAACTGCAGCCTTAAATGATATTGATTATATTAATAATAGAATAAGAGATATAAAAAGCCTAGGTATCAAGGTTTCTATGGATGATTTTGGAACAGGTTCTTCAAATCTAAGCAATTTAAAGAGACTTGATATAGATGTTTTAAAGATAGATAGGACTTTATCAATTGATATAGAAGAAGATGAAAAGACTAAGAGTTTATTAAAGGCTATTATTAATTTAGCCAAGGAGTATAACATCGATGTAGTTTGTGAAGGAATAGAAAGTAGAGAGCAAGTAGATATACTTAGGGAGTTTAGATGTGACATGGTACAAGGGTATGTTTATTATAGGCCATTAGATATATGTAAATTAAAAAAAATTTTAAAAGGAAATAAATAGCTATTTATATAAAAGAGTATTAATATATTGATACTCTTTTATTTTTTATGACAAATATAGTAGGCTCTTTTAGTTAAACACTTAGTGTTGCCAATTTAAACCAAAAAGAATGTATAATATTATTTAGATAGCTATTAAATAATAAAGGAGGTAAGTATGAAGCACGAGTGGAGAAAAAAAGAAAAGGAATATTACATACCAAAGCAAAAACCGCAGTTAATAGAAATACCAGAGTTTAAATTTTTTACTATAAAGGGGCGAAGTAATCCAAATAGTGAGGAATTTAGTGAAGCTATAGGAGTGTTATATTAATTAGCTTATACAGTTAGAATGATGCATAAAAGTGATAATATACCAGAAGGATATTTTGAATATACAGTATATCCTCTAGAAGGATTATGGGATTTAAAAGAAAATGGAAGAGGGCTAGAATATTTAGATAAAAATGAGCTAATATATACACTAATGATTAGACAACCTAGCTTTGTAAATGATGAAGTATTTAATAGAGCCATGGAAAAAGTAAAAAGGAAAAAGCCACATAGATTATTAGATAAGGTGAAATTTGAAAGTATTAAAGATAGTTTATCTGTACAAATGTTACATATTGGATTTTATGATGATGAGCCTATAACTTTTGAAATCATGCAAAAGTTTTGTGATGAAAATAATTTAAGATTAAGGACTAAAGTTCATAGAGAAATATATTTATCAGATTTTAGAAAGACTGAACCTGAAAAGTTAAAAACAGTGCTTAGATACAAAGTAGAGAGAATATAAAATACATATTTAAAAATAAAAAATAATTTAATAATATAAAATATAGGCATTTAGTTTAAAGCTAGATGCTTTTTGATTGCAATTAAATTACAAATTTAAGTTTAAAAAATTTTAAAATAAAATGAACCGTTTGTTCTATTAAAACATCTAATTAGTGTAAAGCAAAGAAATAGCGCTATAATTTGCAAGGAAAGGTAGGAAGTATATTGAATAAAAGTACATTTATAGAGAAAGTTCTTGAAGCTGAACATACTTTATATCATGTTTCTAAGTCAATCTTGATTTATGACCAAGATTGTGAGGATGCAGTTCAAGGAGCAATTTTAAAAGCTTATGATAAATTGAATACATTAAAAGAAGAGAAGTATTTTAAAACTTGGTTAATTAGAATACTTATAAATGAATGCTATAGTTTAAAACGTAGAGCAAGTAAAGCAGTACCTTATGAAGAATGCATTGAAGTCTACAATGATGATAAAAAAGACTATAGTGAACTATATTTGGCTATTTGTAAATTACCTCCACGAATTCGTATTACAATAGTTCTTTACTATATAGAAGGGTATTGCGTGGATGAAATTAAAGAAATTTTAAAAATACCTTCAGGAACTGTAAAAAGTAGATTATCAAAAGGAAGAAAGCTATTAAAAATAAAGTTAAAAAATATGGAGGTAATTTATGAATAAAAAAAATTTAAATAATATTTTTTTAGATACACCACAAAGTTTTAAAAATATGGTAAGAGATACTTTAGATAACTTACCAGAAAAAAGGGGGAATAGTGAAATGGAAGATAGAAAAGTGTATAAGAAGGTATCGGCTAAAAAAAGGATTATAGCCGCTTTAGTGGCAACTATGGCATTAGGGACAACTGTATTTGCAGCAGGGAAAATACTTTCTATAGTTGGACACTCTAGTAATATACCAATTTATACTGATATGCCAACAGATAAAGAAGTAAAAGAAGATTTTGGTTTTGAACCAAAGTTAGTAGATAAATTTAGTAATGGATATGTATTTGAAAATGGATACACTACAAATTATGAAGGTATCGATGAGGAAGGAAGTTCACTTGAGAAGTCAAAAACAATAGATTTTGTTTATAAAAATGGCAAGGATAAAATAAATCTTTCAATGCAAGAAGGAATATTAGGTGAAAAATCCAATAGAGAAACAGTGGTTGATACTTATAAAGGTATAGAGATATATTATAATGTATATAAAAATAAGCTTGTACCAGGTGATTATGAAATGACAGAACAAGATAAAAAAGATGAGTTATCTGGTAAATATGTGTTTAGCTATGGATCTAAAGAAATAGAGGTAAGTGAGGTTAAATATTTAAATTGGAAGCAAAATGGTATTTACTATAATTTCCTAGTTAGAGATGGCAATTTATCACAAGATGAATTAGTTAAAATGGCACATGAAGTTATAGATACTAAGTAGAGTTTAAGTTATAATTAAATATGATAATTTATACCTACAATATAATTATATTGTAGGTATAAGACGTTTAATATAAAACTAGGGGGAAATTAAATGCGCAAGAAAATAATTAATACTCTATTTATTATGGGATTTATTTTCTATTTATTGTTTATTTTGTGGAATATTTTGTTTAAATATGTATCTCCATTAGAGATATTCAGTAATGATAGGTTTTTTTCACAGACACTTAATATAATTCCATTTAATGATATATTTAAGGGTAAATTTAATAAAATGGATATATATGGGAATATAATTTTATTTATACCATTTGGGATATATATAAATATGATAATAAAGGATGTAAGGATATCTAAAAGTATATGTATAATAGTTATAATAAGTTTTATATTTGAAATTAGTCAATATATATTAGGTATAGGTGCTAGTGATATAACTGATATTATAACAAATACGATTGGTGGGATTATTGGAATAGGTATTTATACTATCATTAAAAGTATATTTAAATATGATAATAAAGTAAAAAGCTTTATAACTATCTGTAGTACTATAATTATGTTGATTGTATCTATTATATTAATAGGGATATTTATGTACAATTAGATTATAGTAAAAAATATAATAAGTAAAGCTAAGTGTTTAAATATAATATTTAAAGATATAGGTTGTATAGTCTGCTATGACTAAGATGCTTATATCTTTTTTATTTACTATATTTATTAAGCTAATAAAATCTTATTTGATTTAAGAGTAAGTTTAAAAGCTAAAGAAAATTATTGAAGTATTCTCTTAGTATTATATATAATATATATTAAGAAATATAGTTAGAATTATAATGATTAATTTGGGTATAAATTATTATAAAAAGTGAGAATATTAAATAACTTACAGATTCTTACTCAAAATAGGGATATTCATATCAAATTTTAAATAAATAGGAGAAATTAAAATGAGACCAACATATGAACAAGAAGTTAAAGCATTAGAAGAACATTTAAAAGGCTTATCTAAGGAAAAATTAGAAGAATTAGTTTATTTAGTTGACGAAAATACAGATGATAGAATGTGTATAGGTGGAGTTAATTTTTTTAAGGTTGATATTATAAGGATAGTGGAAGCACTTGAAACTAATACAGAATTGTAGGATAGTGTAAAAATGGAAGTGATTTAAAACTTCCTTTTTTATTTGTATTAAAAAATTTTAACTGGGAAAAGAGAGTATATAAGGACATTAAACTTAAAATGATATCATAAGCAATAAAATTTATTTTTATAGAAATTATGAAAAAGGACTATATCTAAGTAGTTATAGCCCTATATAAAATTTAATTAACCACTTAAATTAAATTTTAAGAATATACAATTATACTTCTAAATTCGTTTTATTGCTGATTAGTACAACCATTATTCAGCGATAATTATATTATGTTCTTGAGCTCTAAATTTTTCTACCAATTCTATATCAATGTTAGAATCAGTAATGATACAATCTATACTTTCAAGAGGGCAGACTGTTATAAGTGACACTTCATTAAATTTAGTACTATCAGATAAAACCACAACTTCTTTTGAACAATCTTTCATTTTATTATGTATAACAACTTCATCCATTCTTTGGTCTGTTATACCATTTTCTAAGGAAACGCCACATGTTGTTAAAAACATCATATCCAGATTTATTTTATCCAGTATAAGGGTAGCGAAATCAGAAACAAATGAATTTTCATCAGGGGTAAGTACTCCCCCTGTCGCAATTACAGTGAATCCTTTTTTATCAACTAGCTCATAAGCATTTATTAAAGAATTAGTAACTATTGTAAGGTTATTAAATTTTTTCTTTAGAACCTTAGCAAGCTCATAAGAGGTAGTCCCAGAATCTAGTCCAATTGATTGACCTTCTTTGACTAATTCAGCAGCTTTAAGGGCTATAGATTGTTTCATATCAGAATTTTGTGATTGACGAACTTTAAATGATATATATACATCATCATCATTATCATCAGGTTTTACATCAGATTTAGGAATAGCTCCTCCATGAACTCTATCTAAGTATCCTGCCTCATCAAGATATTTAAGATCTTTTCTTATAGTTTCAGAAGAGGCATTTAATTCTTTTTTTAAATCAGATGTTTTTACTATACCATCAAATTTTAGCTTATCTAAAATTATGGCATATCTTTCTTCAGCTATTATAAATACCACCTCCAGAATAAATTTAAAAATATTGACATCAAAAAATGTTGATTTAATTGGATAAAAACAATTTTAGATTGTATATTTTTGGTATTAATTATAAATTATATATCAAAAATTTATAAAAATCCACTTATTATAGAAAAAAGTAATGGAAAAAGGATAAAAAGCTATAAAAAACAATATAAAAAGCTATAAAAAACAATTTAAAACAAAAAAAACAATAAAAAACTTGTATTTACAAAAAAAACCAATTATAATTATAACCGTAACAAGAAAAGGGCAAATATATTTAACCTTGAAAACGATTTTATAAAATTAATCATGGAGGTTTAAGATGAACGAAAAAGAATTACAAATAAAAACAAAGTATGCTTGTAATAGGTGGTTTACATTTGCAATTCTTGTACTAGGTGCAGGAACTATATTTAAGCTTAGTTCACTTAAAGATGCATTTTACATACCTATGCAACAATATATGGGATTAAATCATACTCAAATAGGTATGGCCTTATCTACATATGGGATGGTACAAACGGTTGGATTAATATTCTCAATTTATTTAGCAGATAGGTTTTCTAAGAAATATATGATATCTTTCTCATTGATAGGAGTAGGACTTGTAGGTATTTATTTATCAACATTTCCTCCGTATGCAGGATTTTTAGCAGCATTTGCCGTACTTGCTATATTCGGAGAGGTTATTTATTGGCCAGTACTTTTAAAAGCAGTTAGACTTATAGCTACTGAAAAAGAGCAAGGTAGAATATTTGGTTTTTTAGAAGCTGGACGTGGTATAGTTGATACAATAGTAGCATTTTCAGCTTTAGCTATATTCTCAGCAATGGGTGAAAGTGCACAAGGTCTTAAAGCTGGTATACTGTTTTTTTCAGCTGTTGTTATAGTAGTTGGGATAATATCGTTTTTTACAGTTCCACATGATGAAATAAAGGAAGTAAATGAATCAGGCGAAAAAATTGGTAAAAATGCAGCTGCATTCCAAGGCATGATTAATGCTATAAAGATGAAAGAAATATGGGTTGTTGCATTTACAATATTCTCTGTATATTGTGTATATTGTGGCCTTACATACTTTATACCATTTTTAAGTGATGTATATGCTATGCCAGCAACATTAGTAGGGGCATATGGTATAATAAACCAATATGGACTAAAGATGGTAGGAGGGCCAGTGGGAGGATTCCTAGCAGATAAAGTTACTAAATCTACAGCTAAATATATAAGAGCAGCATTTGTTGTAGCAGCAATAGCTATGACAATAATAATATTTTTACCTCATGAATCAATGAGTATATATACTGGGATGAGCTTAACACTAGGATTTGGAGCTATAATATTCACAATGAGAGCAGTATTTTTTGCTCCAATGGATGAAATAAAAGTACCAAAAGAAATAAGTGGTGCAGCGATGTCTATAGGATCTCTTGTAGGGTACTTCCCATCAACATTTGCATACACTCTTTATGGAAGTATGTTAGATAAAAGTCCAGGATTATCAGGATATAAAATGGTATTTATGACAATGGTAGGATTCTCAATTTTAGGATTTTTTATAAGTTCTTACTTAGTTAGAGTTATAAAACGTAAGCAAGCAGAAGATGCAAGATAAGTATAAGAGATATGTTAAATAAAAAATTAAAAAATTTTCTATAACCTGTGGATATATCCATAGGTTATAGAAGTAATTATATATAAAATCATAGAACATGTATTATTTAAAATAGGAGAAAAATAATATGAAAAATATAAATATAAATGGTTTTAAGAGAAATGGAGAATGGTTTAAAGGAAATTTACATAGTCATACTACAGTTTCAGATGGAAAATTAACTCCACAGGAATCAGTGAATCTGTATAAAGGAAATGGATATGATTTTATCTGCTTAAGTGAGCATGATATATACACAGATTTTAGAGGAGAATTAAATAGTGAAGGATTTATAATATTACCTGGGATAGAATGCTCAAGTGTATTATATGATGAGGATAATCAAAGAAAAAAAATACATCATTTGCATGGATTATTGGGAACTACAGAAATGCAAGAAAAGGCTAAGGGTAAGCTTTTCAAACATATGGAAATTTTAGAACCTCTAGTATGGGAAGGTGCTAAAACCGCTCAAGACATAGCTAATCTTATGGAAGCTAAGGGGTGTATATCAACTTATAATCACCCTTTATGGTCAAGAGTAGACCAAGAAGATTTTATAGATACAAAAGGAATCTTTGCTTTAGAAATATATAATCATGGTACAGTATTAGAAAGTAATACAGGATATGATACAACTCATTGGGATACTATGTTGAGAAAAGGAAATAAAGTATTTGCATTTGCATCAGATGATAATCATAATGAAGATTTCTTACCGGATTCATTTGGAGGATGGGTAATGGTTAAAGCTGAATCTCTAGAACATGATAATATAATAAATGCATTAATAAATGGAGATTACTATTCTTCATCAGGTCCTCAAATATATGATTTTGGTATAAAAGATGGAGTTGCATATGTAGAATGTTCTCCTGTAAATCATGTCAACTTTATGTCTGGAAATGCTATAAATGGTGGTTTTTCATATTGGGGAGAGCCTAAAGAAGATAGTATTACAAGAGCAGAGTTTGAGCTAAGAGGAAATGAAACATATATAAGAATAGAATGTGTTGATAAATATGGTAAAATAGCATGGAGCAATCCTATATTTATAGATGATATAAAGTCAAAATAAATGTATTGACATTGAGAGGGAGAAGTATGGAAAATTTGGAACTTTTTTTTGAGACAGCTTGCAAGTATCTTATGGGGAAATTGGTTATTATTTACCCTTTTAGCAGTAGGTTTATTATATTCCTTTGCAACAGGATTTGTTCAATTTAAAAAATTTCCGTATATAATAAACCAGACAATAATAAATCCTATGAAGCAAAATTTTAAAGGAGATAAATCAAGTTCTGAGGGGTCTATAACGTCATTTCAAGCAATGTGCACAGCTTTAGCAAGTTGCGTAGGTAGTGGAAATATTATAGGTGTTTCTACTGCACTTGCATCTGGGGGAATAGGTGCAATTTTTTGGATGTGGGTAGCTGCATTTTTAGGAATGGCAACTAAGTTTGGGGAAATTATTTTAGGTATTTTATATAGAGAAAAAAATAATAAAGGTGAATATATAGGCGGACCTATGTATTATATTTCTAAAGGGTTAAATCTACCTATATTAGGAAGTATAACTGCTATACTTATGACTGTTCAAATAATAGGTGGTAATCTTATACAATCTAATACTATATCTAGTGTGATGAAGAATACATTTAGCGTATCTCCATTGATAACTGGTATATTATTAGTTACTATAGTTTTTACCATAGTTTATGGTGGACTTAAAAGATTAGCAACTGTTACTCAAAAAATTGTTCCTATAATGGCTATATTCTACATATTGTTTGGCTTATTTTTAATATTAGTTAATATAGATAAAGTTCCAGGTGTATTAGAGGATATAATTAAAAGTGCATTTACATTTGAAGCTGGTGTAGGTGGTATGGCAGGTCATACTATCAAAGAAGCTATGAGATTTGGTGTAGCCAGAGGCTTATACTCAAACGAAGCAGGGGAAGGTTCTGCTCCAGTAATTCATTCGGCAGCAAATGTAAAACATCCTGTAGAACAAGCTATATTTGGTGTTACTGAAGTATTTATAGATACAATTGTAATATGTACCATAACAGGATTGATTTTAGGATGTACAGGTGTATTAAATAGTGGTGAACATCCATCTATTTTAGTAATAAATGCGTTTAAAACAATACATCCATTAATGGGGTATATTGTATCTTTAAGTTTAATTTTATTCTCATTAACTTCTCTTATGAGTCAGTGGTATTTTGGATATGTAGGACTAAATTATGTACTGGGAGAAACTGTAGCAGTTAATTTCAAATATGTTTTTCCTATATTTAGTATTATTGGAGCATTAGTTAGTATGGATATAGTATGGCTGATACAAGATTGTGCTCTTGGGCTTCTTATAATACCAAATCTTTTAGCATTGATTGTATTAGTTCCAAAAGTAAAAAAAGCCACTAATGAATATTTTGCTTAGTATTAACTTAGTAAATTAAATAATATAAGTAAACTTTAATTTTTATGGTAAAAAATAAAATAGTTAAAAATTTAAGCGATTTCAGTATAAATTTAAAGAATGCTATACTAAATTAAAAATTAATAAAAAAGGATAGACTTAATTTGTCTATCCTTTTTTATCAATTTTGATTCTTTAATAAATCCTTAATATCTCTAAGTAGCAAAACTTCTTCAGGTGTTTGAGCAACATTTTCCTCTTTAGTTGCAGCCTCTTCTTTTTTTCTAGTAAACTTTAACTTGTTTATAGCTTTAACAAATATAAAAATACAAAATGCTACTATTAAAAAATCAACTGAAGTCTGTAAAAAATTACCTACATTCAAAGTAACGGCAGGAATAGATCCTATAGATTCTTTTAATACTATCTTATACTCTGAAAAGTTTATTCCACCAGTAGCCATTCCTACTATTGGCATTATAATATCATTGACTAAAGAAGTGACTATTTTAGAAAACGCACCTCCGATAACAACACCTACTGCTAAATCTATTATATTTCCTTTAACAGCAAATTCTTTAAACTCATTTAAAAATTTATTCATAATATGACTCCTTATCGAATTATTGATTATACATATTACTATATAATAATAAAACTTACAAGGGGTGAAAAATTAAAATGAAAATCTAAATATAATTATTATAAAATTATAACTATATTTAAGTATACTTTGGCTATGAATTATCCAAAATTAGGATTCTTAGAAAAATAGTGAGGATTACAACTTATTGTAGAAAACTTTTATACTAATTAATAATTAAAAATCATATACTCAATTAGGACATATATATAATAGAGGTGGTATTATATGAAAAATATATTAGTTAGTAAAATTAAAATAACATTAAATCTATTAATTTTAATAATTTCTTTATTATTATTGGGGTGTTCTAATGCTGAAGAAAAACCTAGAGAAAAAACAAGTACTAAGTCAAATGTATCGGTAGAAGTCATGGAGGCAGCTAAAAAAGAAGATAAAGAATCAGCTAGAAAAACAGGTAAAGATTTGAAAATAACTAAAGACAGTAATGAATTAAAAGAAAAGACATTATTTATAGAAAAATCTTATGATACTTCTAAAGAAGGTATAGATGAGTTAAAATCAAAATCTAAAAGCAGCAAAATATACACAAATACGCAAATAGAAGGAAATGTATTATTATTACTTGAAACTGACGGAGCCATAAAAAATATACGAGTACATGAGTTAGGTGAAGAATTTATGGATGTAGGAGTTGATATAGATGCATACTTAGAAAAATATAGTGAACTTAATTATATAGAACTTGAGGATGTAATATTAGATAAAAATAATTCAATAATAATAAGACTACATGAACCAGAAACTATACCAAACTATTGCATAACTTGGACTGATGAATTAGGTAATAAAGGATACTATGTAGTAGCTTATGGATTTAATAAAGATGGAACAGAGATAGAAAGAGAAACAGTAAAAATAAATGTAGATAATAGTAAAAATGAAGATTTAAAACCTACTGAAAATATGACAAATAAACTATCAGAAGAAGAGGCTATTTATCTAGTTAAAGATAAATTAATAGGAGAAGGGTTGAATGCAAAAATTAAAGTAGATCATATAGAAGGTAATAATTATGTTATACAAGTTTATGAACTTGTTGAAATAGAGGGAGAGGGTTCACATATAGCTACTCTAGGATGGTATAATGTAGATATGTATACTGGGGAAATTACAAATTTATTTTAATATATCATTTATAAATTTACTTGTAAATATAAGTAAATATCTTATGGAAAATTTGAGAGTATATTTATATAGTAGATGAATATAAAAATGTTCAAATTACCTTTAAAAATATGACTATTGAGGAGATAAGTCTAGAAATACAGAGGGAGGTGGACATGAACTTGCTATTTGCAAGAGCTCTGTATAACTTCAAGGGGGGAAGTTTAATCTATTTTGACATGTAATATCTGTATTATTTTTTAGTGAAATTATGTAACTAAATATGGGATATATTATCTTATAATGAATATTTGGTTCATGGAACAATTAAGCAAATATTAAAACTATATTAAAAAAGGAGCGAATCTCGATTTGAGATACCTCCTTTTTTAATTATATTTTAATGAAGATTTTTTATTATCCAAATTTAATCTATTTCTAAAATAAGGTAATTGGGATAAATGGCTCAAGAGATAATTTGCAGAAAGTCCTATAAATATACCTGTAATAATACCTATTGTAGACAATACTGGAAGATATAGAAATACTCCAAAATTATTTAAAATAAGAGATGCTGCAAGTAATTGGCCTACATTATGAAATACCGCAGCACAAGAACTAACACCTATTACAGAAACATGTTTACCACCTAATTTTTTAGTAATTATAGTGGCAATAAAACTAAATATACCACCAGTAGCACTGTACAACAGTGTAGACATATTACCACCAAAGATTGCAGCTAAAAATACTCTTAATATAAGTATAATAAAAGAATCTTTATAATTATCTAATGTATAGATTGATATTATTATAATCAAGTTTGCAAGTCCAAGTTTAGCACCAGGAGTTACAAATGGAATTGGCATCATTCGTTCAATCAAGGATAGTATTAACGCCATTGACACGAGTAATGACATATAAATCATTTTAGAAGTTTTGTTTAATTTCATAATTAGTGTGATAGTATCATATCATCAGATGAACTATCTTTTTCAGCTCCTTTAATTTCAATTATTAATTCATTTGGTAGGCAAATAATATTTTCACCTACATTAGATATTTCACCTTGCTTTATGCAAAGCTCATCTTTGCAATTTGCTTTTATAATTTTTATTTTATTATCTTTTACTAATACATCATTAGTACCATGTTTAGATTTTATAGTAAAGGTTTTCTCATCTTTAAAAGAAGATAAAGGTATATTATCATAAAATTTACCATTAACTTTTATACTAACATAAGTTGAATTAAAATTTTTAGAAAGGGATTTTGAGAAAATTATACTCGGTACAAAAGATAAAATAAGTAATGATACAATAATAATAATATCAAGCTTTTTTAAACTTTTCATAAATGATTTCTCCTTTAGGTTATTCAAAAATATTAAATCTTCATATAATTGAATTTTAAAGGATATAAAATATAAATGGCAATCTAAAAAATATATTTTATAAAAAAATATTAATATGTTTACTAAATTAGAGTGTATAATCCCATTATAAATGGAATGTTCTTCAACTGAAGAAAAAATTTAAAACTCAAAGAGCAAAAAAACTACAAATTAAGTAAAAAGAAAAACTATTAATATATATAATTATTTTTATAACTAAATAATTGTTTAAATATTGACTTTGCAATCAAATAATGATAAATCTATATATAAAAGAATGTACTTATGTATCATAAAAATAAAAAAGGGTAAGTATTTTAATTATTGTGTATACAGAATATAGTTATAATTAGAGATTATAGGGATAGCAAATATTATTATATAAGGGGAAATTAAATATGGGCAGAAAAATGATTGTTAGTATAATAATAATAATTTTAACTATCATTTTAGTGGGATGTCAAAAAGAAGAACAAGGTGAACAAATAGGGAGAACGGAAATATTTATGGGGACACCAATAACAATTACCTTGCATAGCGGGGGTAGCAAAGAAATATTAGATAAAGCATTTGGTAAAGTTTCAGAAATAGAAAACCTAGTGAGTATAAACAAAGAAGGTACAGAATTATATAAACTTAATAAAAATGCAGGTAAATCTTCAGTAAAACTAAGTGATACTAGTTATAAAATTATAAAAAAAGCAATAGAATATTCAAAGCTATCTGATGGTGGATATGATATTTCTATAGGTCCATTAGTTAAACTTTGGAGTATAGGCCTTGAAGGTGCAAAGGTCCCGACAAAAGAAGAAATTGATGAAGTTATAAAACTTATTGATTATTCAAAAGTAAAGATAAACGATAAAACCAAAGAAGTATTTCTAAGTGATGAAGGTATGATGCTAGATTTAGGAAGTATAGCAAAAGGATATACTGCAGATGAACTTGCAAATTTGTTAAGAGAAGAGGGTGTTAAAGAAGCTATAATAGATCTAGGTGGAAATATATATGCTCTAGGAAGTAAAGAAGGGAATAAAGAATGGAAAATAGGTATCCAAAATCCATTTGACGATAGAGGAAGTGTAGTAGGATCTATAGAAGTAGCTAATAAATCTATAGTAACAACAGGTGTTTATGAAAGATTTATAGAAGAAAATGATATAAAGTATCATCACATACTAAACCCCAAAACTGGATATCCTTATAAAACTGAAATAGCAGGTGTATCAATAATAGCTGATTATTCAGTAGATGCAGATGCTTTATCTACATTAGTTTTTACAAAAGGACTAGAAGAAGGATTTGATTTTGTAGAAAGTCTAGAAAATATAGATGCAATATTTATAACTAATGATAAAGAAGTATATATAACAGAGGGAATTAAAGAAACATTTAATATAATGGATAATGATTTTAAACTTTGTAATTAGATATTGGTGGTAGCGTAATATACATATAAGTAGTTCAAATTATTTTTATTAAATTGTGTATTTAAAGAGTATGTCAAAAGTTTTAAATAATTTATACATATCTAAACTAACTTTAAACCATCATCTTTTGAAGCTTGAAAAGTATTTATTATAAAATTTTGTGAAAATTTTTAATACTGCCTATTTTTTTTAGTTTGTTTACAATAAATTGCATAGGGTATAAAAAATTATACAAATCAACTTTAGGGGAGGTCTTTTTATGAATTACCAACTACAGCAAGTTCAAGTAATAAAAGCACTTGAGGAAAGAGGATTAGACAATATATTTACTATTTCAAGGGAAACTTCTAAAAGTGTACTTTTCCAAGCTAAGCAAACTTTAAAGAATGGTGATTGTATTATATCTTTAAGTTTAAATGGTGGTAACTTAGCTCCTATATATTATTGTATAGGTAGATTAGATAATCTACATAAGAAGAATGACTTATTAAATCTTATTAATGCTTTTAATGAAGAAAATTTAGTACTTAATTTCTTTTTACATGAGGATAATACAATAATGGCTAGAATCACTTACATATCAAATGAAAAAAACTTTAATGCCTATGATTATGTATCTTTAATTGAAGTAGGATTTAAGTCTATAGAGGATAATTATTATGATAAAATAATGGATGCTTCAAAATAATAATATTATTAAAAGACTAATATAAAGCTTAAAATTACATATTTTAATAATTTAATAGTTTTTATAAATTATGTAGCTATAAAAATAGTAAAATATAACTCATATATTATATTGTTATTAGCAATGTAGTATATGAGTTATATTTTTGAAATTTATACCAAAAAAGTATAATACTTTGAAGTTAATATAATGAATTTTATAAGTATAAAATCAATCGCTAGAAATCATAGAGATAGAATTATAAAAAATAATTTTGAGTTAGGAAAATTGTAACTTTGAAAAATAGGCTTTATTTATACAATAAAGTGCTATAATTATTTTGCGTACTTATCTATAAATTTAAAAATTCTAAAAAAATACTCATTACCAGTATCATCATATCCACCAATATGATTATTACCATCTATAATCCAAAGCTCTTTTTTGTTATGAGGAATAGATTTATATATTTCTTCACTATTATCAGAAGCACACACCTTATCGCCTTTCTCATGAATAAGCATTATAGGAACAGTTGAATTTTCAACAGCTTTATAAGGCATAACATCATCAAAATTAAATCCAGAATGAAGCTTAGTATAAATATCACCCCAAAAACTAATATAGCTAGTAGGAATAAGAGGAATATTTTCTGCCTCGATACCTAATCTAACAGCATCTTCCATTTTAGAATATGGGGAATCTAATATATAAAAATCAACATTTTTATCCTTTTCATTTAAAGCAACGTGCATAGTGGAAGTAGCAGCTCCCATAGAAAATCCATGAACACCTATTTTCCATCAGGGTATATTTTCTTAATATATTTAACAGCACTATCTAAATCATATCTTTCATAAAGTCCAAAACTATAATCATCACCACCACTTTTTCCTGTGTGTCTTTGATTGTATACTAATACGTTATATCCATTATCTAAATAGTTAAAAGAGTATCTTAGCATATCATAATAAGAACGACCAATACCATGAACCATTACTATAGTGTTATTAGTTTTCTTATTAGACTTTATAAGTAAAGATTCTATTTTATAATTGTTTTTAGTTTTAATCATTAAATTTTCATGTTTGTAGTTTTTTAACTTATCTATACCTTCTTTAGAAGTATCATAAGATTTTTCTATAA
>Ga0181466_1000122_pt1 | contig 24997 bp, 16 predicted proteins | sample InSIn4gowninarea_FD_119078 | JGI IMG/M metagenome (GOLD analysis project Ga0181466, IMG submission 119078) | Clean room microbial communities from NASA Spacecraft Assembly Facility at Jet Propulsion Laboratory, Pasadena, California, USA -... ... | reverse complement strand
TTTAATGCCTTTATTAAAAGATACATTTAGCCGTGCCCGCTTTTTTGCTGCAGAAGCTTTGGGTAGAATAGCCTATGAGCCTGCTATTAACCCCATTATTGAGATGCTGAAAGCCAATAATGATGAAGACACTTACCTAAGGCATGCCGGAAGCCTGGCGCTTGCCCGGATAGGAGAAGCCGATCCCATCATTGCCTTATCTACCCACCCCTCCCGTGCAGTGCGTATTGCAGCCGTGGTAGCGCTCAGAAGAATGAGCCATCCGGGCATTGCAGCCTTCCTGAGTGACGGGGATGAATACATTGTTACGGAGACTGCACGTGCCATTAATGATGATCTTTCCATCAAGGATGCCTTGCCGGCATTAGGGAATTTACTGAAAAACACCAGGTTTACAAATGAAGCACTGGTACGGCGTGCCATCAATGCAAACTTAAGGGTAGGAAGTGAGGAGGCATTGCAAAACCTGGTCACTTATGCTTCGGTACCGGGTAACCCGGCAAAGATGCGTGCGGAAGCCATTGACGCGTTAAGCACCTGGTCAAAGCCTTCGGTAGTGGATAGGGTAGACGGACGATACAGAGGCGTTATCCAGAGAGACCCTGCTACTCTGAAGAACAAAGCTGGTAATATGCTTATAAGCTTGTTAAACGATAAAGATTCAAGTGTTCGGGTAAGTACTGTAAAAGCAGTTAACCGGCTTAATATAAAAGAAGCTTCGCCATCTTTACTTGCGCTTTTGAAAGGAGACCAAAAGGCTGCTGTTCGCGTGGAAGCACTCAAGGCTTTAGCTTCGATGCAGGATGAGCATATAAGTGAAGCTATTAAGCAGGCACTTACCGATAAGGACAAAACTGTCCGTATTGTTGGTATAGACCTTATCGAAAAGTTGAACATACCGAAAGACCTGATGGTGTCTTTATTATCGGATGTGATTAATACAAAAACGCCGGAAGAAAAACAGGCAGCACTGCTGACACTCGGTAGCTTACCGGTTGAAAACTCGGGGAAGGTATTCCAGGACTTGTTGCAACAAATGGAAAATGGAAAACTCTCTCCGGAGATTTACCTCGAATTAGCTGATGCTATAGACAGTACCCGTTCACCTGAATTAATTAGCCGGTATAAACAGATTAGTGCTGAACACTCAGGAAATGATTTAACTGCCGCATATGCGGGCAGCTTATTAGGTGGTGATCCTGAGCGTGGAAAAGAATTTTCTTCAGCCATGAGTCTGCCCAATGTATGAGGTGCCATTCTTATGATGATATGGGAGGTAATGCAGGTCCGCGTTTAAACGGAGTGGCAGCAAGACTAACACGACCTCAAATCCTGGAAGCGCTGATTAATCCAAGTGCCCGGCTGGCGCCTGGTTTTGGTATTGTTACGCTGAAGCTGAAAGACGGAAAAACCGTTTCAGGCATACTTGAAAGTGAGAATAAAAACAGCCTCACCATCAGAGCAAGCGGCCGGCAAAATACAGTTATACCTAAAGACCAGATTGAGAAAAGGACCAATGCTGCCTCTAGCATGCCTGAGATGAGATACATTCTCACAAAAAAAGAGATCAGAGATGTGGTGAGTTTCCTGTCTACATTAAAAGAATAAGTGGCTAACCTTTACCTGAATACACAGGTGCCAAAGCTTGCTTTGCCGCATGCAATCGCCACGACCAGCACTTGATTGCTTTTCGGGAAGGATGAGTTGCAGGTGCTGAAAATTGAATATTTCTTAAGAAATATAGTGTTCTCAAATGTACGATAACACATAATGAACCACATAGAATCACAGGCACATAGAGAGGAAAACACGTAGGAAATCTATGTGACACCTTTGTCTCTATTGTGCCTGTGTGTTTCCATCTTATAGTTTAAAACATTACCTAAAAAAGAACTGTTTTAATCATGTATAAAGAGCTGTACAATGGTATCTTCCACTGCACCAGCTATCAACATACTTCTGTCCTGAGTTGTAATAATGTCTCCTGTAAATATAATCGTGTTTTTGCAGGTGTATAAATTTCTAAACGAGCTATCAATACAGGTTTTATTATTTATCTCATCAGCAGCTAAGCTGGATTGATTAAAAAGCTCACGGAAACCTTGTAGTGTCGTGGATTTTTTTATCTAAAGAAAGGGAGCTATCATTTTTGCGTTGAGCGGATAACTGATGTAGTATAAAACAAAAAGAGTGCAGGGATAATCCTTGGCATGTGAACCGAAAAGCATTAATCTGAAAAATGAAAGATTAAAGGTATTTGCTACAATATGACCTTTATTTATTAAAGATATGTTTAGAGGCTGTATAAGAATAATACATTAGCCCACAAAGGCACAGCGGACACAAAGAGAAATACAAGATACTTCATGTAACTTCTTTCCTTTGAGCATTAGAGGTTCCACAATCATAAAACTTTAAACAGACCGTCAACAAGATATTCAGTTGTAGCATTTTTGGTAAAAGAATAATAATTATAGCTATTACAGGGGGATTGAATAAGTAAACCGTCTTAAATATATTTGGTACAGAGTCGCTTCTTACTATCTGCCAGGGCCAGTGCCGTTTGCCCGATTGGCTGCACGCAAGAATGCCGATGCTTATAGGGAGAATTAAGCACATGCTTATTTACAACCACACATCAGTGTGGAGGCACAGGTTAATTTATTTTTATCTTTTGGTCCATCAGGGTTCATTTACTTCATCAAATTTGCGAAAACAGTTATTACAAGTGCATTGACATAGTCAATAAAAAATCCACCTACCAACGGAACAACCAGAAAGGCGCGTGGTGCATCACCATATTTAGCCACAATCGTTTTCATAACAACTATTGCATTGGCTACAGTTCCCAGCATAAATCCAATAAAGCCACTTGACATAACTGCAGATTCATAATTCTTACCCATAGTCAGGAATGTTATAGTTAATGCAAATAAAATAGCTACTATTACCTGTGTTGCCAGTATTGCGGATAGCGGTATTGCAAGATGGAACAGTTCCCATAATTTTAAATCCATTAATGCAACTGTAAGAAAAATATTCAATGCAATTCCGCCGGCAAAATCAATTGACGGCTGATCAATTTTAATCCATTGTGTTTTGCCGTTATTGATGTTCCTGAATGCAGCGCCCACTATCATTGCACCAATATATGCCGGGAGTGTGATGCCGGACTTTTCAATAAAGAAACTGACAATGCCTCCCAAACCCATGATGATAATGGTATTGATAAGACTTATTGTAAAAACTGAACGCTCATGCGTTATATTAATGCTAAGTATTTCATCAGGTTCAACCAATTTAGTTATAGTTCCTTCCTCATTTTTTTTCTCCTTCTTTAAGTGAAATTTCTGAATTAGAAACGTTCCTGCCGGACCGCCAAGCAATCCCCCGAAAACAATTCCAAATGTGGCAGATGTAATGGCAATGGTTTCGGCGCCTTTTAATCCCATTTCTTCAAACAAAGGTGAAAATGCTAATCCGGTTGCAGGGCCGCCAACCAGCGTTACCGAACCGGCCATTATACCAAAGAGTTTTGGCACCTCGAATAATGTTGCAACTCCTATTCCGGTCAGGTTCTGAATTATGCAAAACGCTGAAGAAATAGCCAGGAACAATATAACCGGTATTCCTCCTTTTTTCAATAAAGCAAAACTTGCATTGGTTCCAATTGAAGTGAAGAAAAACACCATACACAATGATTGCATGGAAGTATTGAGTTCGACATTAAAGAACCTGTCGTGTAAAACAAGATTGAAAGCAGCAAAAAGTAATCCGCCTAAAACAGCAGATGGCATGTTGAGCCGTTCAAAAATATTTATTTTCTTTTTGAGCATCATTCCTGTCAGGTAAACAATGCCGGCAATTGCAAGTGTCTGAATCAGATCCAGGTTAAGATGGGGTATTGGTGCTGCTGTTGTATCCATAAGATTTTAACTTTAGCCCGGCGAAGGGACAAATATTTTAGTAGCGTGACTGAACGAACACTGCACGTAGTTGCAATGTTTTTTAAGTATGATTATCTAATATATTTCAGTTCACTGCATTGCTAAAGCAATATAGGGTTTCTTTAGCTTAGTTATTTATTCCTGCTATACATACTTCATGAAGCTTTAATAATGCGCAATGATGTCATTAACCGGTTGCAAAATGTTTTACCATGAGAATGTCTCTATTTAGCATTTTAAGATGCTGTAATCTCGTTGTTTTCTATGCTTGCGGTAGAAATACTTAATCATAGCAATACGCGTTTGGAGGGAAGCAAAAGCGCTGTTTAGGGATGGGAAGTCTTTTATGTTATTTTGTTCAATCGGGATGGGTTACTCCTTTATTGGTTATGTTTTTTGTTTGTTACTGGCTTTATTGCCGTAAATGTGCAGAATTATAAGCGTTGTTTTGTTGCTTCCTTCAGCTTCGGGGCGAGGTTTGTATTAGCTAATCGTGACTGCAAATTTAATTTGGCATCCAGGGCTGCTTACTTGTTTGCAAAGGATAGTTCCGGTAAGCTTCTCACCCACAGGAAATGTGCATAAAGACTCTTCCTTCAGCACTGTATTTTCTATAGGCTACCTCATACGCCGAAGCGGAGATTTCATGGAGAAAACCCGTTTCGTATAGGGGACGGAAAGCTTAAACTTTATAAGACAACTATTGAGCCCTCTATTTATTTTAATAACTTCTTTAAAGGCATATCACCTGGTATAAGAATAAGCCAAAGTTTTTAATCTTATTAGTACAACTGTGAACTATGATAGCATAGTATTTTCTTCGTGTACGTTGTACTTTCTTTGTACACTGTTTGACCATAAAGATTTTTGGTTATGTCTCATCTGCTGAGACATGGCTCATTGTGGTGAAAAAGATTGTTTTATTCAGTGGTGAAATGCTAATATTCAAGTGAATTGATTCTGATAAGTCTTCTGAATTTTGAAAGAAATCAGCGAATGCGGCAGCACCATAAGTTTATCCGTTTATTAAAAGCTTTCGTAAATTATTGTAGACGAATTAGTTTCCTTTTGCCACTGTTCAAAGCCACCCTCCAGATAGTAAATATTGTCAAAGCCGTATTGTTGATTTAGTATGCTGCACAATCGTTTAGCACTTTCTCCGGTTTCTGAAATTAAAATCACCATAATATCCTGATGGATGTCTGCTGACCTTTTCAATAATTCATCCTCAGGAATGTGCAGGAAGTTCCAGTTAGTACTTTCGTTATTTATATTATTACGAATATCTATAAGTTGCAAAGTTTCGTTGTACTTCATTTTAAGCTGAAGCAGCTTAGGTTTGATAGCACGTAAATTGGAGGACTGAAATTCGGAGTCGCTATCATTCACATAACTATCATGTAAAGATGTGAGGGTTTGATTTGCAGGTATAGGAGAAAATGAGATCAGTTCCTGCTGATTGTTAAATGAATTTATTGCAAGCAATTTGTTCTGAAGCACCGTACCTATTTCGCTTACAATCTTTACCGCTTCATTAACCATGAGGCTTCCTGTTATGGCAGGCAGCACTGCTAATCCGGGAATAAATTCCTGCTGATACATCCCCGCGATTTCAGGTTGCGCCAACATACATCGTAATGTTCCGCTCACTTTGTAATTAAAAACGCTAACGTATCCCTTAGGGTGAGAAAGCGCACCATATACCATCGGTTTTCCGGTTATCACACAAGCATCGTTGATAAGATAGCTTTGCTGCAGGATATTTCCGCAATCAATAATCAAATCATATTGTGCTAAAATAGATACGATATTGGCAGTATCCAATACTTTTTCGTAAAGTGTAATGTTTACATCAGGATTAATTTCTCTTAATTGTCTTGCTGCAATTTTGGACATCGGCTTTCCTTCATCATTACTAAAATAAAAAGGCTGTGCAGGCAAATCTTCCTTTCTAATAGTTTCATCAGAAACGATCCCAATGGAACCTATACCCATAGAAGCCAGGTAACTTAGTACAGGCGAAGCAAGTGACCCTGCACCAACAACAAGAATCTTAGATTTTAATAATGCTTCCTGTCCGGGCACTCCAAATCCCGGAGTTTGAATATGTCGTTGGTAGCGGGTAAGAAATGATGCGGTGCCTTCCATAATTTTAATTTATTTGAACAAAAATGTGGGTTGTAAAAAATACTTCCTGTTTTTAAAAAAGTAGTTATAGCAAAACTGAAAATAAATGCTTCTGTTATGTAAATTTACAAAGTAAAATTACGGCGCTGTTTTTGGATAAGGTACTGATGAAATTTATAACCTAAATTTTGAGAGGATATGTTCTCATTAAACAGAAAGGCTTTAATAAATGCAACAGTAGTATCGCTTGTTACCATTGCACTGGTATTTTATGGTTCAAGAAAGCTACAGAATTTTGATCCTGCTTTAATAGCCTATCTTTTCGGTGCTGTGTTTGCTTTTTTCGGGGTCGTTTACCGGTATTCCGTATGGCTGCAAAGGCCACCCACCCGCATGTATTTTCGTCGTACCTGGGAACTTATTTTAAACCGGCAATTCTTTTCTCACCTGGCTTATTTTACAAAAGAGTTTATCCAAAACATAGGCTTTCAAAAATTTATTTATCCCCGCGGAAGAGACAGATGGATTGGCCACTTTATCATGGCGCTTGGCTGTACGCTGGCTTTTGCCATTACGTTTCCGCTTACGTTTGGCTGGATAAATTTTACCCTGAATCCTGCTTCCGCGCTAGACCCAGGAGGAACAAAATTGTATGAAGCGCATTTTTTTGGATTCAAGGTAATGGAATTTAAACTCGGTTCATTTATAGCCTTTCTTATATTTCATGCATTAAACTGGTCTTCCTGGATGGTGATCATCGGCGTTTTAATTTTCATGCGCCGGAGGCTTACACGTCCGGGGCTTATTTCTACCCAATCCTTTGAGGGCGATCTTTTGCCACTGGTTCTTTTGTTGGCTATTTCTATAACAGGACTTGGCTTAACCTACAGTTATGAATTCATGAAAGGCTTCGCTTATGATTTCATGGCGGTGACGCATGCCATTACGGTAATCATGTTTCTAATCTGGATACCTTTTGGAAAGTTTTTTCATATCATACAACGACCTGCGCAGTTAGGGGCGCATATTTATAAAAGAGAAGGTATAAGACGAGGTATGGCTGTTTGCCCGCATACCGGAAAGGAGTTTGCTACACAAATGCATATTGATGATTTAAAACAAGTAACGAAAGAGCTTGGCTTTGACTTTACGTTGGAGGATGGGACTTCTCATTTGGATTTGAGTCCTGAAGGAAAACGGTCAAGACTTGCCATGGCACACCTGAAAGCACGCCAGGAAAACGGCGGTAAATTGTTCGGATAATTCTATTTAACAGCACAAAACTAATCTATGGCGAAACTCCCAATATCGGCAGAAAAGCTTATTGATCAATATGGGCCTCACCTGAATTATCCGCCAAAAGAAGGATATACTGGGCGCGACGAACCAGACAAAGAAGTAAAAACACATTGCTGCTTTTGCGGTATGCAATGTGGCATGAAGTTGCTGGTAAAGGACAATAAAGTGGTAGGGTTTGAACCCTGGATGGAATTTCCCTACAACCAGGGACGCCTGTGCCCTAAAGGAGTAGAACGCTACCTGCAAAATAATCATCCGGACCGGCTGTTGCATCCGTTGCAAAGAGCAGAAGGAGTTGGCTTTCGCCCAGTCTCCTGGGAAGCGGCTATGGAAAAGACCGTGTCGGAGATAAAGCGTATTCAGCAACAATATGGCAATGATGCTTTTGCGATGCTTTCAGGCGTATCGCTAACTAATGAAAAAAGTTATCTCGTAGGTAAGTTTGCCAGGGTAGCTTTAAAAACGGCGAACCTCGATTACAATGGCCGCTTATGTATGGTAAGTGCCGGAGCAGGCAATAAAAAAGCGTTTGGACTTGACCGCATATCCAACAGCTTTGAAGACCTGGAGCGGGCAGAAGTTATTATTGTAACCGGTGCCAACGTAAGCGAAACTTTCCCCACGCTAACCCATTGGATATGGAGGGCACGTGATTACGGAGCAAAACTGATTGTGATTGACCCTCGCATGATTCCATTGGCCAGAACGGCAGATTTGCATTTACCCGTACGGCCAGGAACAGATTCAGCACTATACGGTGCTATGCTTAAATACCTTGCTGATAACAACATGTTGGACCACGACTTTATCAATAATTATACAAGTGGTTTTCAGGAAGCATTGGAGGCAGTAAAAGATTATACACTGGAGTGGGCCGAAGAAGTAACAGGCATTGTAAAAGAAAAAATTGAGCTGGCTGCCCAATGGTGGGGCAAAGCCAATACCAGTTTCCTGCTGCACGCCCGCGGAATAGAACACCATACAAAAGGTGTTGACAACGTACTTGGCTGCATTAATTTGGTACTGGCAACCGGAAGAATCGGAAGACCTTATTGCGGCTATGGTACCATCACCGGCCAAGGTAACGGGCAAGGCGGTCGGGAGCACGGACATAAATGCGATCAGCTTCCTGGTAACCGCGATATCACCAATCCTGAACATCGTAAATACATAGCAAAAGTTTGGGGAATAGATGAAAAGGAAATGCCGGGTAAAGGTCTCACCGCTTATGAATTAGTAGAGGCAATTCACCGAGGGGAAATAAAGGGACTTCTTTCTATATGTTTTAATCCTGTTGTATCGCTTCCAAATAACCATTTTGTTCGGGAGGCTTTTGAAAAACTGGAATTTTATGCCTGTATAGATTTCTTTATGAATGAAACATCCCGCCATGCAGATATTATTTTTCCGGGTTCCTTACAGGAAGAAGAAGAAGGTACTGTTACATCTGCCGAAGGCAGAGTAATCAGAATACGGAAGGCAGTAGATTGTCCGGGAGAAGCAAGGCCTGATACTTCCATTCTTCTCGACCTTGCCAGAAGACTTGGTGCGGGTGATAAATTTAATTATAAAACCAGCGAAGATATATTCAATGAACTTCGGGTGGCTTCTAAGGGTGGTACTGCCGATTATTATGGAATAACCTATCAAAAAATTGAAGAGAATATGGGCGTATTTTGGCCTTGCCCTTCCGAAGACCATCCCGGCACAAAAAGACTTTGGGAGGATAAAAAGTTTTATACGCCGGATGGAAAAGCACATTTCAATCCTGTAAAATATAAAGAGCCGGCGGAAGTAACTGATGAAGAATATCCAGTGGTGATGACAACCGGAAGAGTGGTGTCGCAATACTTAAGCGGCACGCAAACCCGCCGCATCGGGAAGCTGGTAGATAACTACCCGGAACCTAAAGTAGAAATCCATCCGTTACTGGCTAAAAAGTATGGCATCCGGCAAAATGAATTGGTAAGGGTAACCACTCGTCGCAGCTCAGCGGTGTTCCCGGCTAATATTGTTGAAACCATTCGTACAGATACCATTTTTTTACCTTACCACTGGCCGGGTAAAAAATCAGCAAACCAGTTTACCACCGGTCATTTAGACCCTGTTTCTAAAATTCCGGAGTTTAAAGTTTGTGCCTGTAAAGTAGAAGGATTAAACACATTTGTTGAACCTTCCACGGCTTCAGAAGCCTACAGAAGCAGTTAAATATTTCATCTTTTAACCAAATACGATGCCTGTAACCAACTATATAACCAACCAGGAATTTTTTGTAGACATGCAGCGGTGCATAGGTTGTAAAGCCTGCGAAATGGCTTGCGCCGAATGTGAAACGAACGGCCATGAATCTATGATTCATGTGAACTACATAGACCGGGCCGTAACTATACAAACTACCGTGCAGGTTTGTATGCATTGTGATGATCCTGCCTGTGCTAATGTTTGCCCGGCAGATGCCATTTCAAAAGATGAATTTGGCGTGGTTCATACCGCCAATACATCCCGTTGCATAGGATGCTCTAATTGTGTGATGGCTTGTCCTTTTGGCGTTCCCAAAAAACATGAGGCCTACGATTTGATGATGAAATGCAATATGTGTTACGATAGAACAAGTGCCGGTAAAAAACCAATGTGTGCTACAGTTTGCCCAACACAGGCGCTGTACTATGGCACAAGAGAAGAAATGGCCAGAATGCGCCCTAATAGTTCTCCTGTTAATAATTTCATTTTTGGTAGAGAGAAAGTAAGCACTAAAGTAAACATCATGATGCCGAAAGGCGCTACAGTATTACGTGTAGATTAAAAAGTTATGGCTACAGATACAAAAGATAATCACTGGAAAGAAGACTTTCCCATTCAGCAGTTGGAATCCACGCAGGTTACACGCCGGGACTTTGCTAAGTTTTTGTGTTTGGTTTCGGGTGGCCTTGCTGCGGGCACTGGACTCGTTGCCTTAAAGGCCAACTACTTTCCTGAAGAAAAAGTTGAGGGTGAACACCTGGTTGGCAAAAAAAGTGAGATTCCGGTCGGGGGCACCAAAAGCTTTGTGCTTGAAGGAAGCACCATTCCGTATGTTTTGATTCATCTGGAAGATGGACAGCTAAGAGCGTATGAACAAAAATGTACCCACTTATCCTGTGCTGTATTTTATAAGCCAAATAGTGGCCGCATAGAATGTCCTTGTCATAATGGTTGGTTTGACGCCTTGACAGGTGAAGTGTTGGCCGGTCCCCCGCCAAGGCCGCTCCCCCGGTTAGATGTAGTAGTGAAAGGAGACGACATTTATGTAAAAGCATTAGAGGAAACAGAAAAAACTAATAACACTTAAACCAATGTTATGAGTACTTTCAGAGAAGGACAAAATGAGGCTCACCCAAATAAAACAAGCACCCTGATGCTTGCACTGTTACTGGTATTGATATTAAACGTCAGCATCCAGATATGGCTGTTATATACCGCATTAAACAATGCATTGGCAGATAATAAAGATATTGCTTTTCCTGCCTTTCTGGCTTCGTTGGCTTTGTTCCTGATAGGATTTTTATGGCTGTATTACCTGCCTCGCGGAGTAAAAAAACGCAAGATCAAAAAGAACGTAAATTTTACAGATACCTATCATTAACCTGTTTATTACTTCTTTCTTTTTCTTTCTGAAACTATAGTCAAATAGTTTTCAAAAATTTTTTACCTGAAACATGGCTACAGAAACTTCACCAACGCGGCAATCGCACAAAATTTTATTTTTAAACACGTTAGGTTTCCTGGTATGCTTTGCAGCCTGGATGCTGAATGGCGTATTGGTTACTTTTTTAACAGATAACGGTATTTACCAGTGGGATATGGTAGAGATCGGATGGTTGCTGGGCGTGCCCGTTTTAACGGGTTCTATCATGCGGTTGCCAATGGGCATTCTTACTGATAGAATCGGGGGGAAATGGGTGTTTGGCTTTCTTTTGATTTTTTGCGCTGTTCCTATGTTTTTACTTTCCCGGGCCGACAGCTATGTTTCTTTTTTAATCCTGAGTTTTTTATTTGGGTTTGCAGGAACCAGCTTTGCCATTGGTGTAGGTTTTACGTCTGTATGGTATCCTAAAAGCTGGCAGGGAAGAGCTATAGGAATATTTGGAATGGGTTCTGCCGGTGCTTCCGTAACTACCTTAATTGGACCTTCCTTATTAAATCATTTTACAAATAATGGCGCAAATCCTGATGGCTGGAGGCAGTTGCCAATTTATTATGCCGCCAGTCTTTTTGTTGTTGGGTTACTCTTTTTTCTTTTTGCAGAAAACAAAAAACCTGTTGCAGCCAATAAAACCCTGGTGCAGCTTCTGTCTCCCTTGAAACAAATAAGGGTTTGGCGGTTTGGACTATATTATTTTCTATTGTTTGGCTGCTTTGTTGCTTTTTCGCAATGGCTGGTGCCTTACTTTGTAAATGTGTATCATGTTACGCTGGTGGAAGCAGGCTTTTACGCTTCTTGCTTTAGTTTACCGGCAGGTCTATTCAGGGCTGTAGGTGGCTTTCTTTCTGATAAATACGGGGCAAGAAAGGTTATGTATGGCGTACTGGGCACATCGGTAGTGCTAAGCTTTTTTCTTGTTATTCCACGCATGGAAATCTCGTCTCCTGGTTCGGGTATCATGGCAACAAAAGGAGGTACTGTAACGGCTGTAAGCGCATCAGCAATTGAAGTAGATAACAAAAGCTACCCAATCATAAAAAAAAGTAACAGGTTTGATAACGTAGGAGAAAACATTTTCATTTTTCCGGCTAAAGAATCGTGGCACGAAGTACTGGTTAAAGAGGGCGATAAGGTATCTAAAAAGCAATTACTTGCCGAGGGAGTAACCAGAATTTATTTTCAGGCAAACATGTGGATTTTTATAGGTCTTATTTTGCTAACGGGTATGTGCTGGGGCATTGGTACAGCCGCTGTTTTTAAACATATTCCTGATTATTTCCCTGCTCAAATTGGTCTTGTTGGCGGCGTGGTTGGTCTTATTGGTGGTTTGGGCGGTTTTATTGGACCAATTTTATTTGGATACTTATTGACCAATACTGGTTTATGGACCAGTTCCTGGATGTTTATATGGGTACTTTCTATGGTGTGTATTATATGGATGCATCTTGTTATCACTAAAATGATGGCAAGGCGTTCTCCGGATTTGACTGACAAATTTGAACACCCACCTCACGCATAAATAACACACTTAAATTATTATCTCTATCGTATAGAAAGTTCTCCACAGTCTCTACATTGTTGTTTCTATATAAAAGTAAAACCAAGTCTTACCAAAATAAAGCCGGTTCCGGCGTAGTAAAATAATAGGCTATTCTCCTATCTGATTATTAACTCACTACTAAGAAAGCTGCTGTTCCATGTTTTTAATCGTAAATGAATATTTGGCTGTTGAATTCTCCTGGCGGTTCTGTCGCATTTACCAATTAATCATCAGGCAATGTGTAAATATTCAAACAATAGGGTAGAAGGGGATCACCGATTTGTCAAATTGGCGAACCCAAAGCATGCCTGAGCTTAAAAAGTTTTGAATCTGCCTCACGAACATTAACAGGCATTGAAATGGTAAGAATGGTAAAAAGGAACAGGTAACCTCTGGCAACTGCTTCTCCACCTTTTGCTCTTTAGCTGTATAAATCGCTTCCTATTAACTCCATTCCTGCTTTATTTTAATAGATGCGACAGCGCCATATCAAAACATATTACCACTCTATACCGCTTTACATAGGATACTCATGTTGTTGGCAGTGCTTTAGTACGTTTTAAGCTTTAATTTGTCATCCATAAATTGCTTGATAAACAGTTTGGAAACGAAGGGCAAAAACATAAGATTGGTAAAGGTATTTCGCAGCCATATACCGAATTTGCTTTTCGGAACCAACGATTTAGCAAAATTTTGAGCTATATTCTGTTTACTGTAAATGAATGGTTTGAAAATGTTTTCATATTGTTCAAATGCAGTTTTATAATTTCCGTTTGCTTCTTTTAATTCCCCTGCAAGAATATATGCTCCTACCATGGCAAGCGTTGAACCCTGCCCGGACAGTAATGATGGGCAATCGCAGGCATCGCCAACCAGTGTCACGCGGTCTTTCGACCAACTGTTCATCTGAATCTGGCTAACTACATCAAAATAAAAATCGGGAGCTGTATTCATTTTTGAAAGCAACTCGGCGCATTTCCAACCAGCATTTTCAAACTCTATTTTCAGCATTTCTTTCTGCTTTTCAATGTCATGATGGTTATATGATAGTTTTTGTGGGGAAGTGAAAATAAAAAACGTGGCTGCTTTATTTTTATTTATGGAATAAACCGCTGCCTGTTTACATGGAATATTATATGTTAGAAATGAAGTGCCATTTGAAACGCCCTCTTCAATAGTGAAAGAAGCCGTATAATAGCCATAGTATTTTTCAAACTGTGTTTCGTCTCCAAAAACCAGGTTTCGCACATTTGAATGTAGTCCGTCAGCGCCTGCAACCAGGTTAAATGAGCGAGTGTTACCACTGCGAAAACTTACGGCTACTCCTTCTTCATTTTGTTCAATTTTATGGATGGTATCTCCAAAAATAATTTCAATACCTTTGTCAAGATGATTGTAAATATCCTTTGACAAATCGCTACGAAGCAATGTGAAAGCACGCCCCTTCATCATCTTCTTAAGTTTTTGATAATTCATTCCTCCTTTTCTTTGGTTATTTTTATCTACAAAAGCAACTTCAGCCATATTCAAATCAACTTTTTCAAGGTCTGGCACTATCTTCATTCTTTCAGCCATATCAAATCCTGCACCCCAGAAATCAATAGCATAGCCTCCTTCCCGAAGCCTGGGTGCGATTTCTACAACGGTTGGATTAAAACCGAATTTTTTCAGCCAATAAGCAAGCGTTAAACCTGCTATTCCTGCGCCTGATATTAAAATGTTTTTATTGTCCATTGAGTTTATCGCATTAGCATTGCGTACTAAGTTCCGGGCTTGCTACCGGAGCTGCATACTTACAAGTCGGGTTGGATAAAGATAAATGTATATAAACAGAATTCCTGATGTTCAGCAAATCTTTGTCAAGCTATTATGGCAGCAAGCACCTGTTGTGCTATAACTTTTAATAGTTAATTATAAATACATTGTCCGTTTTAGTTGAATAAATAATCGTGTCTGCTTCATCTAACTTTGTTTGGGAATTACGCATACAGGTTGACGCCTGATACAAACAAAAGGATATAAAAAGTTAGGAGGTATTCTCATTTTTTGGGAATTTTATAGTTATAACGAATTACTGGCATGCCAAACAAACTGCTTTTATTATTCCTGGTTGCTGCTGTGTACTTTCCAGCAATCGTATGCGCTCAACACCTGATGCATCACGACTCAACTAATCAAAACATCATTTCCAACGTAGCGCCGCAGCCTTTACTGGTGCAGGCTATCCGCCTGAAGGAGGCGTTATCCTTCTTAGGAAGTTCTTTATCCCCGGAGGATGAAAAACGCTTGTCCATTTTGCAGTCCGGGCCACTTACACAGCAGGTTGCAAACGAAGTTCAGGCTATCTTTGATCCTTATTGCTTGGCTTTCATCAACATCAACCCCGAAGCACGGGTGAAAGTGGAAAGAGGACCCGCAAAAGCTACATTAATACAGGGAGGCTGGGTTAGTTTTTTAGTAAAAGTAGCTAACGATGCAGGCGTTACTGCTCAATTAGAAGTAGAAAGCCCTAATGCCGCTGCTCCTTTATACCCTTCTACTTTTAACCCTCGTGTAATGGATAAAAACATACTTACACAAGGTCAGGTTGCCAGTCGTTTTCTGGAAATGCAAATCTTCCGAAACCGCCCGCTGCTTACACACCTCTCGGGGTTAAAGGTAGAATATGCCGTACTACAGATGTATAGTAAAGATGCTGGTCAAAGGGAAGCCCGAATAGGTTTCAATATCGGGCAGGGTACGCAGGATATTGGCTTTCGTAATACCATCGATATTTTATTTAACATACAACCGGCTGTTGATGTAGTGCTTCATGTAAAAGACGAAGACGGTACCCCTGCAATGGCTTCCTTTCTTATTACAGATGGTATTGAACGCATCATTAATGATAGTGTAAATGCAATAGCTAAAACAGATTTCCGGCTGGCGGCAGCCGAACTGGAATACCGGCAAAATGGTCCTCCGTATAAAGACTATCTTGTTCCTAAAGAGCTGAAAGGCATTTATCCATTGCCATCCAGACGGGTGGCTGCGGCTGATGAGTATCCCGATTTCTTCTTTGAACCGCAAATCTACCGCAGCGACGGAGAACAGGTGCAACTGCCTGCCGGTAAATACACTGTTACGTTTACAAGAGGACCTGAATATACAGCGCAAAAGATGCAGCTCACCGTTCCTGCAGGTGTGCGTTCGTATGAAGTAACATTCCGTTTGAAGCGCTGGATTAACATGGAAGGGCTTGGGTGGTACAGTGCCGACCATCATGTACATGCTGCCGGATGCAGCCACTATGAAAGTCCGGAAGAAGGCGTAAAACCTGGTGATATGTGGCGGCAGGCTTTGGGAGAAAACCTGAATGTAGCGGCTGTGCTGGCGTGGGGACCAAGCTGGTACCACCAGAAAACCTTTTTTACAGGACATGATGATTCGCTTTCCACACCCAGAAACATTATGCGTAATGATGTGGAAGTATCTGGTTTCCCATCTTCTCATGCGGGACATGTTGTGCTCTTAAGGCTTACAGAAGACGACTATCCCGGTACCACCAAAATTGAGGATTGGCCCAGTTGGACGGCGCCTGTTCTTACATGGGCAAAATCGCAGGATGCGGTTACAGGATATGCGCATTCGGGCTGGGGACTGGAGCCAACTGCACCTACTAAAGAACTGCCCAATTATGTAATGCCCAAGATGGATGGCATAGGCGCTAATGAATACATTGTTACCGTTACACAACACCTGGTTGATTTTTACAGTGCAGGCGATACACCCGCTCCCTGGGAACTGAACATGTGGTATCATACGCTTAATTGCGGCTTTACTACAAGACTAAGCGGCGAAACAGATTTCCCCTGTATTTATGATGAACGGGTAGGCATGGCACGCAGTTATTTTAAACCTGACGGACCACTTTCCTATGACAGTTATGTAGCTGCCATTAAAAGAGGCAGGTGTTATGTTTCTGATGGCAGCTCGCATATTATTGATTTTACTGTTAATGGCGTAGAAGCAGGTGTAAAGGATAGCAAACTATCTTTGAATGGCAAACAAGTGATAACGATAAAGGCGAGCGTGGCTGCTAACCTTTCTGCGCAACAGGACTCTTTAGGTGCAGCCATTGCGCAAAGTGCATTAACAGCGCAACCTTACTGGAATCTTGAACGGGCACGCATTGAGAAGTCGCAAAAAGTGCGGGTAGAGTTGATTGTTAATGGCATACCGGCAGACACCACCGAGATGACAGCCGATGGTAAATGGAACGATGTAACCTTTAGTTACCCTATTACTGTATCATCCTGGGTAGCCCTGAGAGTGTACCCAAGTTCGCACACCAATCCTGTTTTTGTTATAGTGGATGGAAAACCTATTTACAAGCGCAAAAGCGCAGCCTGGTGCCGGCAGGCAGTAGATCAGTGCTGGAAGATGAAAGAAGGAAATATTCGTGCTGAGGAACGTCCCGCTGCTGAAGCTATGTATGATAAAGCACGTAAGGTGTACGACACCATTATCCAAAAATCTTCAAGCGAGTAGTGGCATACCAACATTCTGGAGCAATTAAATGTAGCTGTTATGGTTTACATGGAATACTTGTTAGTGTCTCAGTTTAAAACCGAATACCACCCGTTTGCCATACTTTTTTACTGAATTAAAGGAAATGAGTATCCTGGTTGAATAAAGCCTAAATCTCCTTACGCTTGCTGTTCACTTTTATAATCTTCTTTAGTCAGTCGTTTTAAAAACTTAAAATAAACCATATGAAAACAGTTACGAAAACTGCCTGCAAAAGCTAAACAATGAAGCCATTGGAAAAGTGTACCGGATATTCGGACTAATGGCAGAAAAATACTAGGAGCGGTATTCGTGTTTATCATTTTGAAAACATGACAGGCACAAGACAAACAAAGTTCAATACTATTTATACAGGTACATCAACAATGCGTTTTTCAGAGATATTTATGCACCGCTTGATGGCTTTGTTTTGAATGGTAGAATCAGGTTAAAGTTATAAGCGTTTTATTTTATACTCAATTACTTATACAGGATAGTAGTAAGATCTTGAACACAAGATTGTATTGGTGAGAACCCATTAAAACAAATGTTCATTAGGTTATTTGTAGATTCCTTCTTTTGAATAAATGTTACGATTTACTACCTCAAAATTCATAGCCAGGCGATACATAACATTCAACATCAAAGGACATATCAGCCTAAAATACATTAGGAAAATACTTTTATAAATATTATTTTGCTTAATCGATTAAGTAATTATATTTGAAGAGAATTAAAAAAGTTCCTTTTTTTTAATAATCTGCTTAAACGATTAAGTAAAACTTGCCATGATCTACTTGCTGTCAATGATGCACCTTAAAGGTAAACCTCAATCAAGATTTTCACACTGTTATTTCAGTGGATTGATGGTTTTAAAGAAAACATAATCCTGATCAGCGCTTTTCTAATATTTACTCTTTTGATATTCTTTAACGATTGCCTGGTAATACAATTCAACTGTGCGATCCAGGTGATTATTTGCCCACAATAACATTTCACCAAACAAAAAACAATGCTATGCCATCAAATTTAAAGAAAATGCAACCAGCACTTACGTGCATAACCTATTTGAAAACGCTTGTATTTAAAAGAAAAAGTCTTTTGATTTTCTTATTCTGCTGCCTCAGTTTTGCAACTGACATCATTGCTCAACAACAAACTGTAAGAGGAAAGGTAACAGATGAAAAATCTTTACCATTAGATGGTGCGACTGTAAAGGTTTCAGGAAGCCGTACTGGTGTTACAACAGATGCCAATGGAAACTTTACTATTAAAGCTGCGAAAGGACAAGTATTAGTTATCAGTTATATTGGCATGGCTGATGAACAAGTTACTGTTGGTGATAACACTACTATTAGCGTTGTCTTAAAAGATCAGGGCGGGGCTAATTTAAATGATGTAGTGGTGGTGGGATATGGAACACAAGTAAAAAAAGATCTTACCGGATCTATCGGTGTCGTATCACAATCGAAGATGCAAGATCAGGCAACTGTTGGAATTGGTCAAAATCTTCAGGGTAAGCTTGCCGGTGTTCAAGTAATCCAAAATAATGGAACTCCATATAGTGGAACGCAAATTATAATAAGGGGAACGGGATCTTTTGGAGCATCAAGTGATCCGCTTATAGTAATTGATGGAATGATCACTAATGAGGGATTATCAAACCTTAACCCGAATGATGTTGAAAACATAACCGTTCTTAAAGATGCTGCTTCTGCTGCGATATATGGGTCAAGAGGTGCGAACGGTGTAGTGATTGTTACAACCAAGAAAGGAAATTTTGAATCGCCGATGAAAGTGAATTTATCCAGCTATGCGGGTATAGATCAAATACGCTACAAGATACCTACATTAACTGCAAAGGAATATGCAATACAGGTGAATGATTATTATGGTGCAGCTAATTTGCCAGTGCCTTTTACACAGGAAGAAATTGATTCTTACGGTAAAGGAACGAATTGGGTTGACGAAATAACACAATCAGGACTAAAACAGGATTATTCTTTATCAATTTACGGAGGAACAAAGAACAATGCTTACGCTATAACGGCAAATTATTTTGATGGGAAAGGCGTTATAAAAAATACAGATTTCAAGCGAGGTAATGTTAAGATAAGCAATGATACCCGCATTTTGCCAAACCTGAAATTAGGTATAAGCCTTAATGTAAATTATGGAGTTTCTAATAATACAGATTGGGGACAGGCAATTGATCGTGCATTGATATTTCCGCCTACAGAACCCGTTTACGATGAAAATGGTGATTATAGTGCAGCAATACATAATGGGGAGCCTGTTACTATGCTCAACCCCCTCATTGCGGTTAATTTGTGGAAATATCATCAAACCTGGAAAAGGCTATTAGGAACAACTTATTTAGAATGGGATATTCTTAAAGATTTGAAATTCAAAACTTCATTCAATGCAGAATATTATGGTTGGAATCAGGATCATTTTATACCTTCTTACACTTTCGGTCCTAAAGGATTAATAGGCGATCATCCAATTGCTGAGCTTTATGAAGATGGGAATGAAAATATTAATTATGAGTTTGATAATATTCTTACTTACACAAAGCGAATAAACGACGTTCATAATATAACGGTTATGGCTGGTTATACCTACCAGCAAACCAATGGATCGAACTTAAGCGCCTCAAGAAATGACTTTTTGAATAATGATCCAAATATGCAGGTGATAGATGCCGGTAACAGCAATATCCGGAACGGCGGATCTAGATATTCATGGGCAATTCAATCGTACCTTGGTCGTATCAATTATGGTTATAAAGACAAATATTTATTGAGCGCCAGCTTCAGAGATGATCAAACATCGCGTATATCTAAAAACAACAGAACCGGCTTGTTTCCGGGAGCTTCAGCGGGCTGGGTTATTTCAAAAGAGAATTTTTTTGAGAATGTACGTGTAATAAATTATTTAAAGCTACGTGCAAGCTGGGGCATACTGGGCAATCAGGATATCGGAACATACCCTTATCAGACTACGCTTAATTCTACCGGTTTATATTATCCATTTGGTGCAGGCGGTGAGGGAACTACCTATACTGGTGTTGGCCCAACAAGCCTGGGAAATCCGAATATACGTTGGGAGAAAACATCAACTTATGGTGCCGGTTTGGAAGCTTCGTTCTTAAATAATAAGTTGAATTTTATTGCAGACTATTATAAAAGAAATACTTCCGATATTCTGGTTCAGATTCCTTTGCTTGCAACTTCGGGAGTTGATAATGCTCCTTATCAAAATGCAGGTAGTGTATCCAACACCGGTATTGAATTAACTTTAAGTTATTCAGATCAAATCGGCAAATCGTTTAAATATGATGTTAGCGTTAACTGGACTCATAACAAAAACATCGTTACAAAAGTTCCATCTCCTATTATAAATAATTTTAGCCAAACCACAGAAGGGCAATCTATCAATGAATGGTACGGTTATGTGCAGCAAGGTGTTTTCCAAAATCAGGACGAAATTAGTAAAGCGCCAACTCAACCTAATGCTTCACCTGGCGATATACGGTTTAAAGATTTAAACGCTGATGGTGTTATTGATGCAAACGATAGAACATTTATAGGAATGGCTATTGCGCCTGATAACTATGGAGGCAATGTATCGTTGTCGTATAAAGGATTTGATTTAGTTACCAGTTTTTATGGTCAGCTCGGTGCACTCAGAAGTATAGATCAGGTTGGTTTTGCAATTACCCGTGGTGGTGAACAAACTTCTGCATGGATGTATAATCAAAGATGGACCGGCGAAGGAACCAGTAATTATGTGCCAAGAGTGGTAGCCGGCGATCCAAATGACAATTATCGCAGATCAACTTTCTGGCTTCGTTCCTCTGATTTTTTCAGGTTACAGAATCTGCAGATCGGATATGACTTTGCAGGAATGTTAGGTAGTTCAGCCTCAAACGTTATACATAAACTGCGCTTCTATGTTGCAGCGCAAAATCTGTTCTGTATTAATTCTTATCCTGGTTGGGATCCTGAACAAAACATTAACGGAGGATATCCTATGCCCCGATCTTTCTATGCCGGGTTTAATGTTCAATTTTAATAACGAGTAAAATAATAATAATGAAAAAGACCACTTTTCTTATACTACTTCTGGCTGTATTTGTTTCATGTAACAAGCAATTAGATAAAATGCCTTATGGAGTTGTTTCAACTGAAAATTTTTACAAAACGGCACAAGATGCCGAAATGGCTGTAACGGCAGCTTACAAATCATTTCAGTTATTGGACGGACAAAACACCTGGAATACCCAGGCGGGCTATACACCAATGGGTGATATAACCGGCCCTGATGTACAGGCTCACCCGGATCTTAATGTTTATTATCAAATACAACAATCCATTGTTTCTCCAAGTTCAGACCAGATGCTGATGTTATATCAGCGTTGTTATAAAGCGCTTTTATTGGCTAACGTCGCAATTGAAAAAATTCCGGCTATTGATATGGACGAAACTTTAAAGGCAAGGTATATGGGAGAACTTTATTTCATTAGGGGATTTTGGATGTTTCGTTTAGGTTATATGTTTGGTACTGCGCCGCTGGTTACAGAACCACTAGATATATCGGAATTGAATATTCCAAATTCAGTAAGAGAAGCCGAATTTGATCACAGCAAAAAAGTCAATAATTATAAGATTACTAAAAGTGATTTATTCGATCAGGCGGAAGCTGACTTTAAACTGGCATTGCAATCACCAATTGCAGATAGGAACACCGGCGATTTGATGGGAAGAGCGGACAAAGGCGCAGTGAAAGCATATCTTACCCGGATATATTTATATGAACATAGATGGAGTGATGCGAAGCCTTTGCTGGAAGATATCATATCTTATGGTTATGCATTGCTTCCCGACTACAACGATGTGTTTAATGGCTCTCATGATAATAGTTCTGAAGGCGTTTTTGAAGTACAATACACCGCTTTAAATCAAAAAGGAACAGACAATTTTGGTACGGTATTAAATGCACCAAATGGCGAAGGCTATGTTGCCGGAGGTGGATGGGGATGGACACGTCCGACACCGGATTTAGAGAATGAATATGAGCCTGGTGATGCACGCTTAACAGCTTCTATTTTCCGCAAAAACCAGGATGATTTTTTTGGACAACTTTTTATGGATAAGGTAAACGGAACAGGTCTTGGAATTAGAAAATGGTGTATTGGTAATCCACCAAATAACTTTGGTACTACCGTTGACCAGGTTAACTGGAACAACTCAAGTAATTATACTTTGGTTAGATATGCAGAAGTATTATTATGGTATGCAGAAGTTATGAATGAGTTGGGAGACCAGGCAACAGCAGCGGTGTATGTAAATAAAGTAAGAGCACGTACAGGAACCACTACAGATCCTAATACCATAAATAGAAGTGTTATCAAAGCATTATCACCCATCTCCTCATCATTAAGTTATGAAGATATGTTCTGGGCAATCGTTCATGAACGTCGTGTGGAGCTTGCTTTTGAAGGAAAATTTGGTTGGGATTTAAGAAGATGGGGAATAGCAAGTCAATATCTTACTGATCCAAAAAGATGGCAGAATCAGGTAACACCCGGATATTTTAAATATAAAGATGGAAAAGATGAAATATTTCCATTACCACAAATTGAAATAGACAGATCGAGCGGCACTTTAAAACAGAATCCCGGCTATTAAATGATATGTAATAAATAAGTGTTTAAATTGGTTAGTTGCCCTTGAGTAAATTAACAACTCAAAGTTTACTCACGAATGATTTGTACTCATTTGAACAGATTTGACATAGGTATCAAACAAAAAGCCTGTAAATACAATTATTTACAGGCTTTTGTTGTTCGTGACCATTAATGTCGGGATGACAAGATTCGAACTTGCGACCCCACGCCCCCAGACGTGTGCCCCGCCAAGCGGCGGGGCTACATCCCATCAATTAGCTTTTTGAATGCTGCACCGCCTTTCCAGCTTTTTATTTGCTTTTCTCTTTGTAGTGCCTGCGTTCTATTTTCATATTCCTCAGATAAAACTAGTATGAATGGAGTTCTGTTTCTCGTTGAGCGTTGCTTTCCTGCATTATGAAACGATAGCCTTGCCGGTACATCTGTTGTTTCACCGATGTAGTATTTTTTGTCCTTAAGACTTTGCAGTATGTAAATGTAGTGTGCCATAACAAAAAGTCTCTGCCATGGCAGAGACTTTTATAAGTCGCCCTGCCTGTACAAATTTCGAACTTATTTTTAATAGACTTAAAGCTTCTGGCAAGATTAATTGCTTGATTAGTAAAGGGTTATCATTAAATCGTAAATCACTTAACAGGATAATAGATTAATCTTTATAAAAAAATGATTGTTAGGTGCTTCTTTTTAACACTGGGTTTATATATCATTCAATGGAAAAACGGAGACAATAAGATATGCTGTGAAGCTGTATGAATATCCCGCCAAATGCGATTGAGGTCAGTTTCAGGTATAATAGCATCCATACCGGCCCAAGGATAAAGGCTTTCTACTTCTGTCCGGGAAACAAAAGCACATTGTTTTGCGCTTATCGTTATTTTATTAAGTTCCTCGTCGGAGGATATTTCACCTTTTTCATACCGCAGCCATGCTTCCTCTACACTTCTATAAAGTCCAGTTCGGGCATTGGTTAAGGCGACTTTAGAATTACTGATTGCTTTCTCTGCTAAAGGATAATCTTTTTTCCGGTTTGGGTCAGCTTGTAATTTTTCTTTCACCAGCACCTCTAACAAATCAATGAAATGACACGCCATTCCGCTCATCGTTACTGCTAATAATGCTTCTGCCAATTGCACAAAAGGGAATTTATACAAAGGACCATTCGCAAACATTGATGGCTCTGCCAGGCTAAAAGAAAGATCATTAGGTACAAGTACATCTTCTACTTTAAAATCATGGCTTGCAGTTGCTTTTAGTCCACAACTATTCCATAGTCTTAATATGATTACCTGATGTTTTGGGATAATAAATGATTTTGTTTCAAATCATCCTTTCTTATCTTTTGCAGGCTCGCCATTTTGGGTAAGGATGCAACTGACTAAAAAAAAGCTGGCATGTGATGCTCCGCTTGCATATTTCCAAGTACCGTTTACAATATATCCATTATCAATCTTTTCCGCTTTTCCAGATAGAGCACCGCTGCCTGCAATGCAAATTTTAGGATGAATAAATAGTTTCTTAGCTATCTCAGCAGGCAAAAAAGCAGCAAATATATTAGCACCAGCTCCCAGGTTAACCACCCAACCAAAGCTTCCGTCTGCCCAGGCTGCGGCTTCCAATAAATGCATCACCTTTGGTAACGATAGTTCCCAAACACCTGCATATTCAGGCACCATCACTTTAAGCCACTTTCGGTCGTAGATTAATTGTAATTGTGCATGGGTAAGTGTTCCTTGTCCTTCGGCTATAAGACTATAAGACCTGATTAGATGAATATCATCTTCGGATAATAATTGTGATGGATGTTGCATAATCTCTTCTTTACACTTTATCTAAAGAACCTGTTTTAATTTACTGATTTTTAACTATATACTTCGTATCGCAGTCCTATATAAGCCGTTTGCAAGCCGTTTAAGCCCTTTACAAGCCCTTTGACGGAAGCCTGTATTTTGTACCTTTTCCGGTTCTACCTACCTTTTGTATCAGTTTTTGGTTTACTAAATCCGATAAATCCTTAGTTGCAACTGCCTTGCTGATTTTATTAATAGATTGGTATATGGCATTAGTTATTTCTCCATTTTCCTTTATGTACAATACTGCCCTCGTCTGCCGTTCATTCAAATTAAACGACCAATTTGAGCAGGGAAATAATCAGGAATATGTTT
>Ga0181466_1000119_pt1 | contig 25301 bp, 32 predicted proteins | sample InSIn4gowninarea_FD_119078 | JGI IMG/M metagenome (GOLD analysis project Ga0181466, IMG submission 119078) | Clean room microbial communities from NASA Spacecraft Assembly Facility at Jet Propulsion Laboratory, Pasadena, California, USA -... ... | reverse complement strand
AACTCACGCAGACTTCTTTGGTGGGAATACCTGATTCCTGCTTTTGAATAGCTGCCACAATCTGGCTTTCTGTAAACGTTTTCTTTTTCATGTTTTGATAGTTTAAAAATAAAGAATTCAACTCTATTTCCTTACTGCCGAAAATAGGGTACTCTTACAGTTATGCTTGAACGATTTGGAAAAGTTGGCAATGTAATTTAACCTCCCTTTGCCGGGGTGATCAAGGTTTCGGTACCGCTCCTCTTCCCGTTATTGATGTAATCGGGGTAGGATAATGAGGCAGCCATTTCATTAGCAGTTTGGCGCACCTCGTACGCGTCGTTAGGACGTGTATTAATAAGACGATTAAACATAAAAGATCCTCCTTTTGAGTGTTTAGAGTTTTTAAAAGATTGATATTAATAGGTACGAACTGCTCAGCAAGTTTGCTGAAACATCCGTACTTAATGCCATTGTTATGGCAAAACCATAAATCGACTATTTAGAAGAAAATAGGTGTACATTCTTTAGAGCTATGATGTAGCAGCGCTTACTATCATCATAGCCTAACAGTAAAATATTTTATACAAAAAGGATTAACCATATAAAACAATGGTGCACAACAACACAAACCATAAAAGAAATGAATGAAACGGGGTTATCAGGCTATCGGATCTAACAATCGTCTATAGGGGATTATGTACTATGCTTATTAAAAGTAAGAAGATTTGTGAATGGAAGCATCAAATAAGTAGCATTTTACCTGTTGTGCGATTGAATGGATGTGAGAATGGTGTAAAAAGAGGTTGGGCATACAGGCAAATACAGTATTGTATTTGCTGAGAATAGAGTGCTTAAACTTATTCAAATGCACAACCTCAAAATGCATTTCGATAAGATGTATTTGATTGTCAAAAGTTCTTTATCAGACAAATTGAATGGTAAAGATAATGTTCAGTTTTATCCAGGATTGTCCAAAATGAATGATTGCAGCAGCATCACCTTGTCTGTTATGGCTGAATCATCAGGTATTGATTCGGAAAATTATCTATGGTCAAAACTGAACAAGGATTATAGCAGTGAATTTCCTGATTTAATTCACAGAAGTAATTTTAATAAGCGACGCCGAAGGCTGCAGTTATATATTCATGAAGTGAATAAACAATTATCTGGTGTATTGAACGAGGCAGAAGATGTTTTTCTTATTGATTCCATTGCGTGTAAAAGGAGTTTTTTACAGCATGGATTTAACAAAGGCAAGTGTTCATGATGTAAGCTATTTGAAAGAAATGGAATATAGTGGTATCAGCAATGCCACCCTTATTGGAGATAAAGGCTATTTGTCAAAGCAAGTGCAAACAGACCGCTTTAGTAAATGCGATATTAAACTGGAAACAACAAAAAGAAACAATCAAAAAGATCAGCAAAGCTGGCATCCGGTATTTAGAAAATCAAGAAAAAGAATTGACACACTTTTTTCTCAACTATGCGATCAGATGATGTTAAAAAGAAACTATGCAAAAACCCGCAATGGTTTGAATACACGATTGATAAGTAACATTGCAGCCGTAACAACATTGCAATATATCAATCACCAGCAGTCAAAATCTATTAATCATTTAAAACATGCGCTTGCTGCCTAATCGTACAACGGGTTAAAGTATTTATTTAGTTGTTATTTAAAGCGGTTTATTACTACAACTTTAATTAAGTAAGTAAAACAGGTAATCTGCGGCAGCATCATGTAAAACCATGTAAAATAAACATTGTATCACCTGCAGGTATGCTCATCTTTTTTACATACCCACGTTCTTAAAAGTGTTAGCGCCAGTGCACCTAGAGTGAAGGATAGAGGTATATCTCTGATCTGCCCAAACTTTTGAAAGTAATGGCTCGCGATAAGATCAGTACAGCAGTAAATTACCGCTGTACCGGAAGTGTCGGCTTCCCCGAAGTTCAGACAATGAATTTAGAGGTGACGAAATGAAGTAATGTTAACTTTAAATTTTATAAACGATGAAAAGGCAGTTTACCGAGAGCCAGATAGTGGCTGCTATTAAGAAACAGGAAAGCAGCAAAGCAGTAAAAGACATATGCCGGGAGTTATCCATCAGGGATGCAACATTTTACAACTGGAAGGCTAAGTATGGAGGCATGGAAGCCAGTGATGTGGCAAAGATGCGCGAGTTGGAAAAAAAGAATACGGAGCTAAAGAAAATGTTTGCAGAGATGAGCATTGAAAACCGTGCACTGAAAAACTGCTGGAAAAAAAGTTATAACGCCTGAGGTGAAAAGGGAAGCTGTTCACTACCTGGTAACAGAAGAGTAGTTAAGTCACCGTAAGGCGTGCAAACTGGTAGGAATATCCCGCACTACCTGCCAGTACCAAAAGAAAATAAAAGACGATAGTGAAGTGCAGGCAGCCCTTACGAAGCTCACGGATAAACATGCAGCTATTGGCTACTGGCAGTGTTGCTACCGGTTGTGGAATAAAGGATATACATAGAATCATAAGCGCATTTATCGTGTGTACACAAATATGAAGCTCAACATACGCAGAAGGGCAAAGAAAAGATTACCTGAAAGAGTAAACCAACCATTAAATAGCCGCCCTAAAGATAGATAGAATTAATGTTGATGTTTGGCTTTGGTCAGCCAGTTTTTTGCCAAGCCATTTGTTGGTGGCAGTTTTTAATTAGGTTTGTTCTACTGCATTAAGGTAATTTTCCGTTGCCAAACCCTTTGATTGAAATCTTATGTTATGAAGTCTTTATTTTTGGTTTTACTGATATTTACAGTCCTATGTAACGATTCGAAGAGTCAAAGCATCAATGGGTACTTTAAGGTTTATGACACAAGAAAAAGGCAGGAAATCTCCCTGGGTGATATTACAAAAGAAATGAAAAATGCTGATGTGTTATTCTTTGGGGAGTTGCATAACGACAGCGTCGCACATTTATTACAAGTTTCTTTGTTCGACAGTCTAATAAAAAGCTATAAAAATGTCATCTTATCTCTTGAAGCATTGTCCGATGATTACCAGATTATCTTAAATGAATACCTGAAGAACTTTTTATCAGAGAGCAACTTTGAAAAACTAGCTAATGTCTGGATGCCCTATTACCATAGTTACAAACCATTAATAAAGATGTCGAAACATTATAGCTTGCCTGTCCTTGCTGCAAATGTGCCTGATCGTTATGTGTCACTTGTAAGCAAAAGAGGAATGACTATTTTAGACAGTCTGGATGATAATGCTAAATCATTACTTCCACCTCTTCCATATTATGTACCTAAAGGCGCTTATTATGAGAAATTTGCCAATTCAATGAAGAGTCATGTTTATATGAATGATTACCTTTTTCAATCGCATTGTCTGTATGATGCAACCATTGCTTTTAATATTTATACCTTCTGGAAAAGTTATCCAACCAATAAGATTTTTCAAATCATCGGCAACTTTCATCTCAATGACTATTTGGGAATTATTGAACAAATACGCAGATTAGGGAATATAAAATATTTGACTATCAGTTGCTTTTATGATGATAGTTTTACAACTCCAGATTGGAATAAGTATAAAAAATTAGCCGATTTTGTAATTATTACTGATCCAAATATTAAAAGAACATTTTAGCTCCAAGTCAATTGCCACCAACATCAAGATTATACGAACTCTTCAATAATTCCCAAAAAGTTCATAGGGTGATTTCCAATCTGTTTTTGTTCTTTTTTGTATTTATTAGGTTCGTCAATGCTCAGGTGCAACTGCTGTAAGGAAGCTTTTCCGCTATTAGAAGAGAGGACTCCGTGGCGGTTTGCAAGGCTTGTTTTAGGGGAATGGCTAGCGTTTTACCTATGGTGAGTTTACAGGCGGATGAATTACTAATACCTACACCTGATGAGCATACAGTTATTGGGCACCATCGGGTAGAAGGTTAGATATACAAGTATAAAAGCGGATGCTTAAGCTAGTAAAGGGAACTTGTCCGAATAAAAATACTGTAGTTGCTAACTTTACAAAAAGCAAGCGAATTGGCACACTCCGCTTAGCCGGGGGATTACAGCGGTTAAAGCATCGAAGTTCCATTGCTTTTTAAGTAAAAGTGCAAATACACCTTTTATAAAAAAGTTTGCCATTTATTATGTTTTAAACACCAATGATTAATTTAGTCAATCAACGAGCTGTTACAAAGCATTGTGAGCTGATGGCAAGCGAACGGACATACTTCAATAATTCATACATGAAAAAACCTATATTGTTACTTTTAATTTGCTGTTTGTTGCTTATGAAAATGAATACACAGGCGCAACATTATTTACTGCCTGAACCTGTTTCTGCAACATGGAGCAAAGGATATTTCCTAATCAATCCGCAAACAGTTATTGTTACAGTAAAAGATAAAGAGCAAGAAAACCTTGCGGCTTCACTGAATACTTATTTGAAACAAATAATCGGGTATTCGTTAAAGCAAACAGGTACTGAACAGGATAAGAACAGTGTTCAATTACAAATAAGCAAACAGCAGGATGCAGCAATTGGAGAGGAGGGTTATCATTTAACCGTTTCTGCCAATGGCGTAAATATTACAGCCAATAAAACCGCAGGATTGTTTTATGGCATCCAAACCTTCCTGCAATTGTTGCCACCTGACTTAAAAACACAAAACTCAACTTACAAACCTCAAATTCCTTTTGTTTCCATCACCGATTATCCCCGTTTTGCATGGCGTGGGTTAATGCTGGATGTAAGCCGTCATTTTTTTACTGTGCAGGAGGTAAAAAAAATGATTGACGAAATGGTGCGGTATAAATATAATTTGCTGCACTTGCATTTAACTGACGATCAGGGCTGGAGAATAGAAATAAAATCGTTGCCCGAACTCACAAAAACAGGTGCCTGGCGGGTGCCACGAACTGGTTTGTGGTGGGAAAGGCAACCACCGCAGCCTGGCGAAGAGCCTACCTATGGCGGATTTTATACACAGCAGGAAATAAAAGAAATTATTGCATATGCAGGTGAAAAAAATGTACAGGTAATGCCTGAAATTGATGTTCCCGGCCATAGCCTTGCAGCTATTGCGGCTTTTCCTTATTTATCCTGTACAAAAAAGAATTACCAGGTAAACCCGGGTAGCAGGTTTTACGGAATTGATGATAATGCTTTGTGCGCCGGTAATGATTCTACCTATGTTTTTTTGGATAAAGTGCTTACGGAAGTAGCAGCGCTGTTTCCCTTTAAATATATCGATATCGGAGGTGATGAATGTTATAAAGGGTTTTGGAAAAACTGCCCCGTTTGTCAACACTGCATGCAGGAAAATAACCTGAAGAATGAAGAAGAACTGCAAAGCTTTTTTATAAAGAAAGTAGAGAAAATATTGCAGGCAAAAGGAAAGAAATTAATGGGATGGGATGAAATACTGGAAGGCGGCATTGCTCCGGAAGCAACGGTAATGAGCTGGAGAGGAATGCAGGGAGGTCTTGCAGCCGCAAAACAAAAACACGATGTAGTAATGTCTCCGTCAGATTACTGCTACTTTGATTTATACCAGGGAGATCCGGCTGTTGAGCCACCTACTTATGGGATGCTGCGGTTAAAGACAGTGTATAGTTTTGAGCCTGTACCTGATAGTGCATATGCCAGCTATATATTAGGTGGTCAGGGAAATTTATGGACGGAGAGTGTCCCTACTTTTCGTCATGCAGAATATATGCTTTGGCCCCGCGGTCTTGCATTGGCAGAAGTACTGTGGAGTCCGAAAGAAAAATTAGACTGGAATTCTTTTGTAAAAAGAACAGAAGAACATTTAAAGCTTTTTGAAAAAGATACTATCAATTATTCCAAAAGCTTTTACGATCCCCTCATTATTCCTTCCATAGATACTGGCGGAAAACTGCAGCTTCAGTTTGACACTGAAATAGATGGATTGGATATTTATTACACATTTGATGACACCTTTGCCGACCAGTTTTCAAATCATTATGATAAATCTGATGGGAAAATACATATTCCAAAAGATGCAGAAATGCTGCGAGTAACTACTTTCCGCCAGGGAAAGCCTATTGGTAAAATGATAACGGTAGCATTGGCAGATTTAGAGAAAAGAGTGAAGACTAAATAAATTGAATGAATTAAAAGGATTTTGTGAAGCAAAGGAAATCTTTAACGGATTAACCGCAGTTGCTATAACATTTGTCCATGCTGTATCTGTTGCAACTGACGATGAAAAATAGACGCAAGGAAGTTTTGCGGATTGCGCATCTGGCACTGACCTTAATAATAGCAGTGCTGCTTAGTTATCAAAACCTATTTTATTTTAAGCTCAACGAGCCGGACTATGTGTACTTAAAAAATGTACAATTAAGATCCGACTCAATAAGTATGTACTATGTACAAAACATATCTACTCCTGTCTTCTTACATATATATCACCGCTAATGGTTTCCAGTTCTACATTATCCCCGCCGCCATTATATTGATAAGCGATTGCATTTCCGCCGCTGTCATGCCCGGTGCTATTAATAGCCAAATCGGTATAAATGGTTCCTGAGATAGTACTCATTTTTAAATCGGCTTTCCGGGAAGCAGCAAACTGCAGATCAATGAATCCGCTAATGCTGTGTGCATTGACGGCTGCTGTTTTTCCTTCAATGATGATATTACCATTGATTGTTTCTATAGAGAGATCGGCTCCTTCCGGAACATACACATCCCAGTAAATGTTACTGTGGTAATTGCAATGGCAGGAATCACCTCCTTGCCGGTTCTTTTGGTCATCAAATTTTGCTGTAATGTTTATGCTGCTGCCAGATGCATCGAATGTTGTTTTATACACATCATTATCCTTATTATCATTAATATTAACAGCAGCTTTTGCATATACTTCATGCTTATTCCACGAACGAATGCGGATAGAGTCTGCTATCTGTATGTTCAGGTGTATGTTTTCACCGGCAGCATAGTTGAGATGCTGTTCTATTACTTTCTGTGCGTAACTGCAACAGCTTAAGAGACAAAACAGTATTATAAAGGTTAGATTTTTCATACTTCAGCTATTAATGAGTTGATGATACAGAAGGTCAGGCAGCTTTTTTTCTCAGGTAAATATTCCCGCTGATATTGGTGATTTTAAAACTAACACCGCCACCATTTAACTGGCTCCTGATGCTATTGCCACCAATCTTTTTGAGCTTTTTTTCGTCTGATGGAAAATCGAAGTCGGAATAAATACTTCCCGAAATCGTTTCCATCTGTATATCTACACCGGCATTGGCAGGCAGTGTTACGTCTATATCACCACTAATAGAAGCAAGGGAAATGGGTTTATCTTTACTTAACCCGCTAAATACAACATCTACATCGCCGCTGATGGTAGAGAGTACCAGTGGCCCGGCTACATTCTTCAGATGAATATCGTGGCAGTTAGTAATCTCAATTTCACCCTTTGTATTCTCCACACGCACATCGCCGGAGCGCCCACACTCATTATTTACCAGGATACTGAAATTATCCGGCACTTTGATGGTATAGCTGGCAGACTGCGTGATAGGTAGCAGGCATTGTAAAGTAATCTGGTTGCCATTTTTTTGAACAGCAACCGCAAGCCCCGTGTTGTCAGTTCCATCAGCATAAACAGCTTGCAAGCCCTTTGCACGTGCAGGAAGCTTGCTATCTCTGCTGGACGTTATAATAATATCACTGCCGTTGTAACCTTCTATTGGTAAATCGCCCGGGAAATTGTTTAAGGTGAGTTTTCCGTCCCTGACATTCTGGACAGGAATTTTGTACTCCTGTGCCTGCAAGGTGAGGTGGATTGGTAATAAAAAGAGCAGGAATAACAAGTAATTAACTGATTTCATTGGTTATGTTTTAAACAAAAAGTAGGTATTTAAATTTGTTGTATCTGCTTGTAAGAACTGTACCGTTGTGCGCTTTGGATAAAACGATTGCTGTTAAGCAAAGCGTAGATTATTTTATGTTGATTAAGTACTTGTGAGGCACCCTTACCTGTGTCACTTATCGCAGACACCCTTATAATAGTTTAAGTCCTTTTTGTGCCATCTCTTTTACAGTTGGCAGTGCTTTTTCATCCGAAAGAATCTTTTTAATAGGCTCTTTTGCTTTCTGTTCCCTGCGCTCTGTCAGCATATTGATCAGCACGATCTGCATGAGAGGCTCCGTTTGTTTACTTAAAGAAGCTACCAGTGAATCCCTTACTGCCTGGCTGCCAGAAAATTGCTCAATGGCATATAGTGCAGCCAATCGTACGTTTACATTTTTATCGGTGTTCAATGTGTTTATCAGCGCAGTAATAATTTTCTGATCAGGGTTGCTTATTTCTTCTACATAGTTTACGGCTTTTATCCGTTCACTGGCTGATTCGGCATTCAGCAGATTAAATAGCAGCGTCTCCTTTATTTCTTTTACTTCTTTATTTAGCCGCATTATCTGTGCTGTATTATCATGCTGCTTTTGCGGAACTATTTTCATCCCTATCACTATGCCGCCTGCTACCAGTATAATGCTTGCAGCAACACGCCACCATGCAGGATATCTTCTTATGACTGCCGCTTTTTGCTCCTTTTCTTCTCTTTGTAAAATCCGGGAGGTGGCTTCAATATTGATCTCCGACTGAAGCATGCTATCGAACTTTTCCTGCAGTGCAGGGCTTGGCTGTTCAGGCTTGTTATACTCCAATACCCGGAATAATGCCCTGTATTCTTCGAGGCTCTGTTTGCAGGCTACGCAGCTTTGAATATGCTTCTCTACGTTTGTGCGCATAGCCGGACTCAGCTTACCATCCAGGTACTCCATCAGCAGCGCATCTATATCATCACATTGCATATTCATACGTCTATAATTGTTTAAAATAAAGAATGCGCAGTTCTTTCATTGCTCTATGTATCTGAACTTTGACAGCACTTAAAGACATGTTCTTCATCTGTGCTATTTCTGCATATTTTAAACCTTCATACCTGCTTAATACAATCAGTTCCCGGTCAATGGGACCTAATTCCATCAAAGCGGCTTTCAGCTTTTCAAAGTCCTGTTCTTCAACTCCTTCTTCTTCCAATGGTACATCCTCTATATCGCTATCTGCACTTTTTACCACTTCGCTAATACGCATCTTTTGTTTACAGTAATCCGCATGTATGTTTCTTGCCATCTGGTACATCCAAGGCTTAAAGCTTCCGTTAACAGCATTGAATGTGTGCCTGAACCGAAGGATGCGGTAAAACAAAGTTTGCGTCAGGTCTTCGCTTGTATTCTTATCGGTAGTCAACCTCAGAAAAAAGTTGTACAGGGGTATATGGTAGCGTTCGAACAATGTAGCCAATTCAGACAATTGCCCGTCCTTTACCCTATGCATTATTTTTTCATCAGTTGGTTCTGCTACCCGTTGCAATGAAATAGTTTGTGCTTTATATTGAATACTGTGAGAAAAGAAAAAGGTTACAAAAAAGGAAATAATTTTTTAGGAGTGTTCTCAAATGTATAACGGCATAGGTAAAGATAAGGAGAGTGGCAGTGAGGAGGTGTAGTTTTGTTAATAATGCACTTATACAAAGCAGTAAACTGTCCTTTTCTATCTTTCTTTTGTTTAGGTTATCTAAGCAAAGTACGGTTCCGGATTTATGAAGTACAGCTCCACCATCCAGTTGACAGACGCATATTCAAATAAACACATCACCAGTACACACTGCTGCTTTTGTTGCCCCATCTCAGCCCTTTTATGCAATCTGCTGCCCAAGTATCGCTAGTAACATGTTGAGATACCTGTTAATTTCTTTTATGTAGGGTTAATGGGCAACATTAATAGTAAAAATGGCTGAAAGCTGTAATAGCATTAACTTTCGCTCAAATGAAGCGAATAAATAAAAAAAGTGCTTTTACTGTAGCTCTAAAATCACGTTGAAGTATGGCAATGTTGGTGGTGTTCAACGCTTCAAATGTGCGTGCTGCGGCTAACAATTTCTGGATACTTATCGCTTAGAAATTGACGCCATAGTTCTTTGGCAGCAATACCTGAGTGGCAAACAAACCTGCCAGCAGCTTGCTAACAAATATGGATGCTCCATAAAAACAATTCAGCGCAAAATAGACCGTGTTAAAGCTCAGCGTCAAACTAGTTTTTCAGGTGTTGCCAATGTGTTGATGGACACGACCTACTTTGGAAGAAAACTGGGCGTGATGGTTTTCAGGGACAGTATAAGTGGTCAGATATTGTACAAGCAATATGTAAAACAAGAGACCAACAAATTGTATTTATCGGGCATAGAAGAAATTAGCAGAAGAGGAATAAAGATACAGGCAATCATATGCGACGGACGCAAAGGAGTGATGCAACTATTTGAAGGTACACCGGTGCAAATGTGCAACTCCCATCAGGTGGCAATTATCAGAAGATATTTGACAAAGAAGCCTAAGATGCAAGCCAGCAAAGGGTTTTGGGCACATGTAAAGCTTCTGATCAAAACTGATAAAGAAAGTTTTAAAGCAGGATTATCGGCATGGTATAGCAAATGGGAAGCATTCCTGAAGGAGAGAAAAACAGATAACACCGGCAAAAGCAGATATGTTCACAAGAGGCTGAGGAGTGCTTATAGAAGTCTCAAAACAAACCTTCCCTGGCTATTTACATGGTATGACCATATGGAGTTAAAAATTACCTAATACCACCAATGCTATTGACGGACATTTTGCTGATCTGAAAAACAAGCTGCGGAACCACAATGGATTATCTATTGAACGTAAAAGAAGTGTATAGATGAGTTTTTGAAGGCATAGATTCAAAGTGAAATAGCTACCTGTCAGAGTAGCTATTTTGAAGTATTTACTTCGAACATCACGCTATCCCTGGCAGCGCCTGCTTCCTCTTCGCGTGATATACCAAAGATATGAAGCAGTATCAAAACGATGCAAAACTTATAAAAATAAACACCATTAATGTTGTCTACTTGAACAACACCTGCTAAAAATACCATTAAAAAATGTCCATTACACCGAAAACGTTTGGTTCTTCTTACCAGTAAACCTTTATAGCGCAACAGGTCAAAGAGTGCATCTCTGCCCATTTTGATATTGTTTTTACGTAGGGCAGGCTGAAGTTCTTCCATTAGTTTGCGGGTACCCGTCTGCGGCTTTTTCTTGCGGATTGAAGCCACTTCCTCTAAAACAATTTGGTGCATCTTTCCCTGCTTCTTATCAGATTTAATACGTTGGTAGTATGCTTGTTTACTTATCCCGAACACTTCATACAGCAGCCACTTCACTTTGTAAGCTTTTTCTTCTTTCGCTGTATCTCCTGACTCAAGTGTTCGGGTAAAAACTTTTTTGAAAGTTCATCCCCGGTTATCTTTTCAAACTCTACAATCATGTCCTGCTGGCAGTCTCTTTAATGAATTCCGGTTCTTCAAGACGCTCTTTGAGTTTTTTGTTTTATTCCTTCAGGCTCCTGCCTTTAGATTTTGAGGCATACTTACTTGGTTTATTCATCCAGTAGTCAATTGTACTTCGCGAAATGTTGTACTTTTTAGAAGCATAATTTACTGAAGTCAGACCGTTATTGATTTGGTCAATGACCGAAAGTTTGAAGTCAAAGCTGACTGCTCTGCCACTCTTTTTTCGGCAGGTGTCTTTTTGCTGTGTGTCCATACTGACCAAGATTTGTTTAAGCTTTGGTCAACCTATTTTAGGACGAGGCATAGCTATAGGCGGTTTCAAATTTCTATTGCAACGCTTGTTATCAAAAATAATGGTTTCAAAGTTTTGTAATTTGATTATTTACTGTACCGTTTTATCCACTACCGCTGCGCTGCAATTTTTGAATGATTTCCGCTTGCGGTGTGGATAAAGCTACATGTTGATTGTTTAAGATTTTCGTTCATGATATTGTTTTGTTTTATGCAATTTGTTTAAGTATCATTTCTTCAAAAACTTCTTTGGGTGTTCTATAGTCCAGCACCTGTGTCTTGGTCTTTCATTTAGTTGATGCTGCACTTCTTTTAATCTTTCTTTTGATAGGAGATTACAATCTGTTCCTGCAGGAAAATAATCTCTGATCAATCCATTACTGTTTTCATTGGCTGGTCTTTCCCATGGCGAGTATGGATGCGTCAAATACACCTGTATTTTCGTATGCTTAGTAAAGAGTTTGTGTTGTGCCATTTCACTGCCGTTATCATAAGTAAGTGTTTTTTTCATTTGCTTTGGAATGGTTTTAAATTCTTTTTCAAAAGCCTTTCTTACCGTGGCAGCATCTCTTGCTTTTAAGGGAACAATAATAATAGTGCGTGTGGTTCTTTCTACCAGTGTGCCTATAGCGCTGGCGCTGTCCTTGCCCATAATTAAATCGCCTTCCCAGTGCCCGGGAATTTCTCTTCCTTTTACGTGTAATAGTTTAGACTTAATCTGACAATCATTAATTTTAAACAATTAAAAAGGTCAGATTATGACAACGACACAGAAGTTAATTCAGCCCAAGATGGGCTACTTAAGTTAGCCGAAAAGTTGGGTAATGTTTCGGAAGCTTGCAAAGTGCTGGGCTATTCAAGAGACAGTTTCTACCGTTTTCAAAAGCTCTACGAAGAAGGTGGAGAGCTTGCCTTAAAAGAAATCAGCCGCAGCAAGCCCTTACTGAAGAACCGTATTGATAAGGAAATAGAGGATCTGGTAGTGGCTTATGCCACCGAGCAGCCGGCACACGGTCAACTGCGGGTAAGCAATGAACTGAGAAAAAGAGGACAGATTGTAGCACCATCGACCGTACGCAGTGTATGGCTGCGACATGACCTGGAGACATTCCAGAAAAGATTAAAAGCACTGGAAGCCAAAGTAGCTCAGGATGGACTTATCCTCACGGATGCACAGGTAGCTGCCCTTGAAAAGAAAAAAGAAGACGAACAGAGTAAAGGAGAGATCGAAACGCATCATCCCGGTTATTTAGGCGCTCAGGATACTTATTATGTGGGTTATATCAAAGGAGTAGGCAAGATCTATCAGCAGACATTCATAGATACCTATACACGGGTAGCATTTGTAAAAGTATATGACCGTAAGAATGCATTGGTAGCAGCCGACATGCTCAATGACAAGGTACTGCCATTCTATGGAGAGCAGCAGGTAGATTTACTCAGAATACTGACCGACAGAGGCACAGAGTACTGTGGTGCCAGGGAGCATCACGAGTACCAATTATACTTAAGCATTGAAGATATTGATCACACTAAAACAAAGGCTAAGAGTCCGCAGACAAACGGCATTTGTGAACGCTTCCACCGAACGATGCAGGAGGAGTTTTATGCCATTGCCTTCAGAAAGAAGATATATGGCTCACTGGAACAGTTGCAGCAGGATATAGACCAATGGATAGCGTTTTACAACAATGAAAGAGCACATAGCGGCAGGTACTGCTTTGGCAAAACACCCATGCAGACGTTTAAGGATAGCAGGAGCCTGGCTGAAGGATGTAAGCAGTCTTTTCGGACAAAAGCCTAACTTTAAACCGTCAGGTGAAAAGAAAACGGGCAATGCTGAGGAGCAACCCGCCAGGGATAGCCTGATGAATGAAAATGAAAAAGCGGCTGACCAATCCTTAGCCGCTTTACAACAAAATCATTTTTATTCCCATACCTAAGAAAACCTAATCTGTCAGATTAACTACTAAGTATTACAGGACAAGGAACAATAATTCCTAAGTTCTTATCCTTGTATGTCATTCCAGTCAGGTTCGTCACCTCAAATTGAAGTACTGTTGCAAAAGCAAAAATGCCACAAGCTGGAGTCAACTGTATCTTTCCTGTTATCTTACCTGTCAACTTGAATTGTTTTCCACGTACAGAATCTTTCTGGCTGTAAGCAGTCAGTCCAAGTAGTAAGAAAAGGATTATAGTAAATGTCTGTCTCATTAGCTGCACCTAACTTTTAACTGTCGTTAAATTTATACTTCTTGGTTATGTCGTAATAGGCAGCGTCAAATTATATTGCGCCTAACGCCCACCGGCTTGCTGCCAGTAGCGGTACTTCGTGTTCCGTCAGCTTGGATAAAGATATATAGTTTAATGATAGTCTGACGTTCAGCACATGTTCGTCGCCCCGCTATGGCAGCAAACCCGCTGTTGTACGCTGCTTGTCAGAAACCATTGCAAGCAGACCTATAAAATCTAAAGCTTTTTTTGTTTGTGTCATAATGATAACTCACCACGCAAGTTCCAGTGTTTCCAAGTGCAATTCCGTTCTTGTCTTTATGAACACGGAACGGTACGATGTTTATATAAAATTGTCCATTGTCAAAACTTAATGGAAATATGCGATGCCCAATAAATGAATCGTCTCTTTCAAGTCTATTTGATATGTCTGTTGAGTCCAACAGCATGATTCTTGTCTTTTGAATGGTCGTCTGTAAACTGTCGGTAAGTAAGTCATCTTTAAAAAGGAGCAAAGTGTCAAATATTGATTTGTCACTCTTGGATACTAAAGTAATATATCGGCTAATTGCGTCATTATAAATATTCCGACGTCCGCTTTTGTCTGTCGTGTTGATTGCCTGCCCAAAAGTAACTGTCGGAAGAAGTAAAATAAAGAATAGAAGTCTTGTCATGCTTAAATGATGCACTTTAAAACTGTTTCCATAAAGTAGCGTACAACGAGTGCCGGCTTGCTGCCGGAGCGGCATTCAGCGCTTCGTCAGCTTGGATAAAGATATAGAGTTTGATAGAATTTCTACTGTTCAGCCGGGATTTGTCGAACCGCTATGGCAGCAAACCATATGTTGCCTGCCGTTATTCGTCAACCGAGCAAAACAGCGGGTCTGCTGATTGTTAAGTCACTCCAGTTTTCCTTGTACCAATTCGCATTTGTCGTACCCTTTAGTTTATTGTCGTTGCAGTGGATGTCGTAGTAAAATAAGTTACTTGGTTCAATTGTCTTTCCATAGTAATACCATTGCCAGTGAACACTGTCAGCATTGTTTATTTCCAGTCTGTTTTTGTATTCTTTTATTTGTTGTGGATTGGAGACAGTCAACATCTCCTTTTCTGAAAAGCAAATGGTTAATGTGTTTGAAACTGTGTCAAAGTCAACAGAAGTAATTTGATGAAAGTTGTCGTACGGTCTTCCAAACCAATGTCCCCAGAAGCAAAGCGCACCACCTTTGACTTGTCTAAGTTGGCTCTTATATTTCTGGGCAAATGCTACTGGTGTCAGATTATTATATGTCTCTTGAGTGTTGTTTAGCTTAGAGTTCATAAACTGTGTCAAACTATGTAAAAATTGAAAATACTGCAACTCTCTTCTTTGAAATGGCACATAACGTTCCCGCATTGCCGAAGAAGGGGCAATAGTGATTCGTCAGCATAAAATTAGTACATAAGTTTAATAATTGTTCTGTTGTTCAGCATATGTCCGTCAGCCCCATTTTTGGCAATGCACTGTTGCATGCTGGCTTTCGTCCTTTTAGTTGTTTTCTGTTCCATTTGTTGCAATAAATGTTTCTATATATGTTTTTGTATAAGGTATCGTAATGGAGGTTACAGCTTGATTAGGAAAAGGTATTTGTTTGTCTGTTATAGATAAGGGCTTGTGTCCAACAATCGGCATTTCGCCACGATAAACATCAAGGTCAAAGATGCAAAGAGTCGGTAATGTCTTTTTGTTTACAAGTTTATCTATGTCTATTTCTAAAGTGTCTGCATAATGTGCATAAGGAGCTACAATTAATGACCTTGGATGAAACCAATACAAATTTGATGAAACAATATTGCCATTTTGTCTTTGTGCGAATACGTCCAATAGTATTCTTGCAAAACCGTATTGTCCATGTGCAATTTTGAAAGCTACTATATCACCTTCTTTAATTTTAATTTTTAGCCGTTTTTGTGAAAGTTCTTTATCTAACCAATCAAAATAGCCAGATGGGACTTTGTTTATATAATTTGTTACCCAGTTCTCTATATCTTGATAGTTTTTAGTGTCGCCCTCCTCTGCAAAGCTTTTAATAAAGAATACATTTCTTTTATTGTCATACACTTGAATGCCTCCACCTTGAAATGAAGCAGAAAACTGAATACCTGAACCCTTTATTTTTAAGACCTTAGCAATCGTCAACTCTTGTTCTTTTCCTCTTGCAGTTTTAGGCAGCAAAATTTGCCTATGTTTGGTTTCTATCTCTGTGTCATACTCACAATAACCAAAGCTATAGTTGAGTACTTTTACAATTTTGTCACCTTGATAATAAACAGTTGTAGTGTCGCTCAATTGTACTCTATCCCAGTTGTTAGTTACTGAAAGAAGTCTGAAGTATCGTCTTTGATCATTTGTCAGCTCGTAGGGTGTCATAATAAGCTTGCATGCAACGAACAAGGCTTGCTGCCGGAGCGGCATTCCGGGCAGGTCAACCCAAATATAGCTGAAAAGATGATTAGAGTTACAATAGCTGAATGGCTTGCGTCAGCCGCTATGGCAGCAAACCACGTGTTGGTGGCTGTGCTATTTTGAGAATTTGGGGAGTCCAACTGTTTTAAGCACTTCATTTGCTTTGTCAACCTTTTCTTTAAACAAGCCTTTGTCAAGATACTTGTCCAAGTTTTTGTCAACCTTTAGTACTGTTGGTTTTTTATCAGTATCTTTTACCTCTTTCATATCGTAAAATTACTTCTTTTTCTTTATTACTAAAAACGCATCAAATTCTATCTGCTTTTGAAATGGTTGCCAACTATCACCGACAAGTCCGTAAACATCAAAATCTTTCTGTATTTCAGCAAGATTATTACTGATGCCAATTCTATAAAGTCGTGTTCTTGCTTTAGTGCTGCCCGTTGCAAAAACCATTGCGTGGGGAAACTTGTCCATAAAAATGTAAAGCGTAGATGCAACGGTTGCTAATACCTTTTCACTGTCGCCATTATTGGTAACTACTTCATCGTCTATTTGTCCGGTTGTTTCGTCTTTGTCACCAAAACCTAAGTTATAAAAATTATGAAGATGTGTCTCACTGTAAATAATAAGTTTAGGAATGCTGCCACGAATACCCTCACTCACACACTCAAAAACCATCGAAGTCTCGCCAATAATTACCGGATACTTGTCCATTTTCATGTCGCCAAAGATAGCGTTTTGAAAATCGCTTTGTCACTCAAAAGCTGTCACACCGCATTGCCACCAACGAACAAGGCTTGCTGCCGAAGCGGCACTTCGTGCAGGTCAGCCCAAATATAGCACAAAAGTATAATTGAAAACTTTTGTTCAGCATATGTTCGTCTGCCCGCATGGTGGCAAACCGAATGTTAGCTGCTGTTTTTGTCATACAGATAATGCCTGCCGTCAAAACCTTTCCAACGACTTGGTTCGTGTCCTAAGTAAGAAATACCTAATTCAATCAATTTTGGCTTTATGTACTTAAAGTTCCAATACATAAATTGTTTAAACTCTGCTTTGTCACCATTGTTGAAGTAAAATATAATAGTCCTAAAATCATTTATTTTTGTCCTATATACCGAAGTACTGAATCCTTTTAGAGTTGCTTTGTCAACAAAAACCACTTTTGAAGTAAGTGCATCTTTTAAGTAAAGTTGTCCATTTTGAATAATGATGATATTGCGCTCTGTCAGTAATACTTTTCCAAAATGAAATACAGCCCAAAATGATATAAAAAGATAGGCAACAAGTCCTATGGCAGCCTTCCAGTTGATTTGATTGCCTGTCCAAAGCGAAGGTGTCACTTTAAAAAGAAAACCAAAGAAAAGTCCTGCAAAAAATAGCAGAAATAAGAATCGAAGTCCAAAAACGATGTAGTTATATCTAGTTTTAAAGTCGTCCATATAAAATAGCAGCTTACGAACAGGTATTGCCGAAGGCAGGGTTTTTCAGCACTACTGTTTATCATAATTGCAAATGTTTGTTTATTTACGTCAGCCTAATAGATATTGTCAAGCCCCGCTTTTGGCAATACCTTGTTGGCGGTTCGTGCTTTTTGTCTTACGTGTCTTTAAGTTGGCAATCCGTTCTTTGTCAGCCTTAATAAAGGCACTGATTGCCTGCTTTTGTTTTTCGGTCAGCGGTTTGCTATTTATAATAAAGTCTACACCGTCTGGTTCTTTTATGTATCCCATAGTTATGCGTTTTTGAAATATTTGTCAACGAGAATATTTGCTGCTATCGTATTAATCACCATTAATTGTCCACCGAATGATATTGCGTTGAGTGTCTTTTTATAGTGTTCTATAAGTTTTGTTTTTGCTGTAAAAGAAACATATCCATCAAAACCTTGCTGAAAAGACACTTTGCAAGCATATGCAACCAAATTTCCTGCAACACCTTCATAAAGTTTATTTCGTCCAAGATTAAAAGGTGCACTTTCCAATAAGTCCATGTAAACGTGGTCTGTGTTGATAGTGAAACTAATTAGTCCCTGAACGATATTAGGATTGTTTACAATGGTCAGTTTATAAACTTCTTTGGAATTGTTATCTAATTCCGCCTTCCAATTAAACTTCCAACCATTCTTTTTGGTCACTTGCTTTAAGTCTGCTTTTGTCAACCTTAAAACTTCTGTCGGAAAACTGTCACCTGAAATAGTATTTCGGATTGAGTTGGTGAGAACGTCAATCTCAAAATCAAGTGCTGTATTTCTTTGCCTTTTCACCAAGCGAATTTACGAAAAAGAGAGCTGCTTGTCAAATGGTTGTGTCGGCAGAAAGGGTCACTTTAGCATAACCGCCAACGTTCCAGGCTTGCTGCCGAAGCGGCAATCTAGTTACGTCAGACCAAATATAGCTGAAAAAGATGATTAGAATTACAGATGTTCAGCCGAGATTCGTCCAACCGCTATGGCAGCAAACTACCTGTTGTGCGGCGTTTTGTCAAGCTACATTTTTAAGAGTCGCATGACAAAACTAAAACCAAAAAGCACTAAATAAAAGATTGCTGTCAGTCCAGAAACAAGTATCCATGCAGTTTTGTTCCAGTAAAAAAATCCAATTATTGTCAATAATATACAAGTCAAAATTGAAATTATCAGTTCTGTCTTTTTTAGACGAATAAAGTTTTTGTTTCTTGTCTCCCAATGGTAAGAGGCAATTGTCAACGCATAAGCAAAGCAAAAGGATGCTCCCAAAATGTGGTAAAATATTGCTGTAACACCAAATCCATATTCGCCTGCTAATGCAATTGTGGCTACTGTCCCAATGGTCAAGTAGAAAATAGATAAAGCGTGCTTCTTAAGAAATTGTGTCACCTTATAATAGTCTTAAATTGATTATGAGTTTTGTCAGTTGATAATTTGTAACTGATACTGCAATCAAATAAAATGTCGCACAACGTCCATCGGCTTGGCGCTCGGTGGGGAATTGAGGTTCGTCCAGCCTGAACTAAAGCTGAGTAGAATTAATAAAGTTGAATTTAAGAACTAAAGCTGAATGTTGAACGTCGTGCCCGGACTGTTGCCGATAGATGCAAATAGCCGACGTCTTATTCGTCCAGCCCCACTGACGCCAAACCGCTGTTGCCTGCTGGGGTTTATTTATGGAAAAGTTGCTTAAAAAAGGCAATCGTTTGCTCTTTGCCTTGAATGATAGTAACAACGCCACTTGCAAATGCAACCAGTCCACCTATACCAGCGAGGAATTTAAAAATAACGTTAGTAGTAACCTTTGAAACGCCTGTGTCGCTTAGAATACCAAACCAATTAAGGATGTAAAGTGGCAAACTGATTATTTCTTGAAAACCTTCTTTAAACCATATAATTGGGTTTTTCAACTTCCGTTTGATTGATGCCAAAGTTTTTTCTAAAATGCCAATGTATCTAAGTAAACAATCATCAGCCGAATAATGTCGAACTCCTCTATTTTCCCGTTCCGAAATTTGGGTATTGTGTTAATTATGATTTGATAATTGCTGATTTGGTATATCTGAAATGGAGCGACATAGTGCATTGTTCCAAGATGTCCTAAGTCACCTTGAATTTTATTGACGTTTTTTGTTAACCATACATAAAGTTCACTGTCGATATTGCCACGCCTGTTCCAGTTATCATAGCTTTCAAAGTATTTGTTTGTAAACTGAATAAACTTCTCCCGATATTCAAAAGCAAAATTGTGGCGGTCAACAAAGCCTTTATATCTGCGGAGTAGTGTGACAAGTCCAATTATAAGAATACTTACAAACGAAGAAATTATAATAAGCGTCATAGTTTAGTTGTCGGAACACCCTTGCAGGCAACGTTGACGGCTTGGCGTTGTGGCGATATTCCGTGTTCCGTCTGCCCACAACTGAAGCCGAATGATGAACTAATCTACAAGTTTATTTCTACTGATCACCTGTGTTTCGTCACGCTGGATTTGAAGCACAATAGCGAAACTACTGCTGATGCTGCGTTCCTTCCGCCGCCATAACGCCAAGCCGATTGTTGGCTGCAGTCTTAATCGTTAAAGGTCTTTAAGTCCGCCTAATGCTATAACCAGACCCACAACTGCTGCAAAAATCAACCATGAACGTTTTGGATTAACATTAATCCAGGTTATAGTTCTCCATAAACCGAAAATAGAAAGCTCAAAAATTGTGATACCTAAGAGGACTATTGAGAGAAACCAATAAACTGAAACACGATAAATTACGCTACAAGCTACAAAAGGAGTTAAAAATATGGCAGCGATTGAAACTATTCCAGCTATGTATGACAAAACATGGAAAAAATTGTTCTTACTTCTAATTTCTGGGTGGATATAAAAGTAATAGCAACCATAATAGATTGCCAAAACTAAAAGCACAATCAAAAAGTTTGCAATGAATTTCAGAAAAAAAGTAAGTGGATTTCCATCTCCTACGATTTCGTTTATCGGCTCAAAAGGCACATCTTCTATTACGTTACGGATTATCAGAAATCCGAGAGCAACTAATAATAGGAGCTTTGGAGATGTGATTAGTTTTATTGTAAATGAAAGAACTGTATTAATAATCGCAGTCAGATTTTTGTCCTCCGAAATTGCCCTTACATTGGGTAGCGTATTGCTTAGGTTAAATTTGTCTATTAAAAGATACAAAGAATAAATAAAAGTTAGATATGCAACGTATTCCAACACTATTAAAACTATCCCATTTTCAATTTGGTCAAGATATTTTGCTGGCTGATAATTGTCAAGTCTTTCTTGGGAAAATTTTAAGAAGCTAAGCAATTTTTCTTTTTGCTTTTCATTAAGCACTTCATTTAATAGGTTTAAAATTGGGTAGTGGTTCAGAAAGTATGATAGGAGCGTTAAAATAAGAAAAAGAGGCAAAGGGGAGAATAGTTTTGTTGATTAGTGAAGTCAAACAAAGAACTAATTTGTCCCCGATGCCAAGGGACAAAGATAGTGTGTAATGGAGTGAAGAAAACCGGTAAGCAGAACTACCGGTGCAAAGGGTGTGGCAGACAATTTCAGGACAGCTATCAATATGCAGGTTGTATTGTTCAGAATAAGGAACTGGTTGTAAAAGCGCTATGTCGCGGCAGCGGAGTAAAGGACTGTTGTGTGCTGAGCGGAATGAGTAAAGTAAGTGTGCTTAGGATGATTAAAGGCTATGCAGCCACTATAGCTGTCAAGCCCAAGAAGCACCACTACAGTAAGGTACAGATAGATGAACAGTGGTCGTATGTAGGTAAAAAAGAAAGGAAAGTATGGATGCTGTATGCCTACGCACCTGAGGAGGACGAAATACCTGGCTTTGCTATGGGAAAAAGGAATGCTGAAACACTAAGACGTTTGATGATGAAGCTGAAGCAATTGGATATTCAATGGTTTTTAACCGACCTGTGGGATGCCTTTGCTGCTGTACTGCCTGCCGACAGACATCTGAGAGGAAAACAGCACACTAAAAACATGGAAGGAATAAACACCTGGTTCAGAACCAGGGTGAGAAGATTGGTGAGAAGAACGACTTGTTTCTCAAAAAAACTAATCTATCACTATTCTATGATTAAAATCATTATCCACCAACGTAATCTTAAATCATCATACATTTAATACCACAACCTAAAATTGCAAGCAATATAGCCAAATAGATAAAAAAGGCTTTACTAATTCTAATCGGTTCAAACATTAATATGCCTCCTATAAAGTTCATTTAGGATTTTGGTTTTAAGTTGCAGCCAACGTTAAACGGCTTGCTGCTGTGCCGGGATTTTATAATCGTCAGCCCGGAACTAAAGCCGATTGAAAAACCAAAGTACAAAATATATTCTGTTGTTCACCTGCGTTCAGTCACGCCGAAACCGCTGCCGATAAACGAACAAAAAGCTGATGTTGCGTTTTGTCTGCCGGCATAGCAGCAAACCGATGTTACCTGCTGTTATATGTCCGTGTGCTTATACTTTCTGTCAAATAAGGATACGTTTGCGTCAATGATGTAATGGCTTTGTTAATGGTGTTAAAAGCATCGTTTAAGCTGACTGTTTTAAAAATGAATTTATAACTACGTCTTGTTTGATAACCAAGTCCTAATAAATCCTCAATTAAGAATGTAATCTTACCGTCTTTGACATAAAGAAAAAGATAATAGCCGTCAACCGTTTCATCAAGAATTAATTGATGTCTGCGTGATGTCTGCCAATGTAGTTTTGGCAAATGACGAAATTCGCTATCCACCTCTTCCTCTTCAAGTTGAGTAGATTTCAAGCAGGTTTCAAAAATTTCTCTGTTAGTCAAGCTTGTAAACTCGTCGGCGAAGAGATTAGCTGTGTCTTGCTCAATTCTGTTTTTCTCATCTGTCAAGTAGTAAACCCAAGTTGGCAAATAACAACATTCGTCGTCATTACCGATTAGTTTGTTATCAATAATCAAATGGCAAAATGCAAACTTGTCATTCTTGTCAACCTCACCATCTTCGGAAGGTCTGTAGCGAATGGCAAAAGTCTGTGGGTCTCCGAAAGTTTTTGTTGTGTCCAAATTAATAGCAGGTAACGCCCGCCGGCTTTGTGTTCGGCACGACGGACGAAGTCCGTCGGCATGGAACTGCTGCTAAAGATAGTACAAAAGCTGATGAGGTGCACTGCTGACGGGCAGTGTTCCGTCGCCCCCGAACCACAGCACAACAGTGAACTGAAGCTGAGGACTGGGTTGTGTCAGCCGTGCTGACACAAAACCGCATGTTGCCTGCACACTTTATTATGTCCAACAGGTGCAAACTGCCAAATGGCTGCAATGAAGAGCAAAGCTTAATTGAAAATGCAAGCTTTCAGCACCGTCAGTTACAAGAACTAACAAATAAAAGTAACTACAAGCATTTATCAAAAGTTGCAGGCAACGTTAAAGCATTGGCGAAGGCAGGGACTTGTTGTTCGTCTGCCGATACAAATGCTGATTAAAAATACATTGCTTATTGATAATTCTATAGCTGATCGAAAAACGTCGAGCTGACAACTGATGCTGATTAGCGAACAACTGCTGATTGTCTTTCCGTCAGCCCTGTTTTTGCCAATGCACTGTTGGCTGTAGCTTTTTTGTCCTTTAGCGTTTGATAAAGTGTTTTCAGCATGTCTTCAAAATCGTCTCTCATTGTCAGGGTATCATGAAAATATTTTATCGTGTAACCTGATGTAAGATCAATCACTAGGTTGTAATACTGCGGGTCAGAGCCGCGACTTATATCTTTTACTTCGCTCCACTTAATAATAGTGTCCTCGATATCAGCTAAAACAAACTTCTTTGTCCATTCGATTTTGATTTCGTTTTCATCAATAGTCCATATTGTTCGTCCAGTCACAAACAGTTGCCACAGAAAGTACGCAACAACAGCCAATCCAGCTACTATCAATATTGCAAGACCTTCATTTTGCAGACCATTTTTTGGAAGGAATTTCCAGGCACTAACGAGCACTGCGACTAAACCTGTCACGATAAAAGCGATGGCATTTGTCTGTGATACCAATTTAACCTTATAAGTCAATGTTCAGTATTTGCGGATTATGGAATAAAACACTTTCTATTTGTTGCTGCATAGATACTCCCAATTGTGAGGTGTCGTAAGTTACAGCCAACGTTCCAGGCTTGCTGCCGAAGCGGCAATTCGTGGTTCGTCAGACCAAATATAGCTGAAAAAGCTCAGTAAAGAAATGCCGCTGAATGGCTTCCGTCAGCCGCTATGGCAGCAAGCCACGTGTTGTACGCTACATTGTCGTCAGTTAATAAAATAGTTGTGTGGCAAAGATTTGTCTTTTACAATGATGTCATAAGTCAATAGTTTACTGTTCACTTGAATAACAGTATAGTATTGTTTGAATTTTACCTCCTGAATCTTTGCCTTTATTTTTTGAAATTGTCCTTGATTATAGATTTTGTCCAATGCTGTAAATTTCAGGCTGTCAACTGTGGTCTGAAAATGTAACTCAATGCTATTGTACTGATAAAAGTAAACGTTAATGTCACAGTTAAGATTAATGTCTTTGTCAGTAAAGCTATAATTGTGTCTCACATTGTTGATTTCATTTGGTCTGTCATCAGTGGAGTCAAGATAACCATACCATCTAAGAAATTCACCATTGGTATAACCACAGTGTAAAAATTCAAACTGAAACTTTGGTTTAATCCTGTTTTGGAAATGGCTTAGAAGAAATGAGTCTGTTTTGGATTTTATAAATTCTATTCTGTCCAATATTGTTTTGTCCTTAATGTCATGCAGTGTCTTTTGTCCAAATGAATATAAGTAAATAACAGCAAAAAGTATTGTTAGTAGAGGTTTCATAATGTTGCGTACAACGTTTGGGCTTGCTGCCTGTAGCGGCATTAGCGGTTCGTCAGCTTGGATAAAGATATGTTGTTTAGTAGAATTACAAATGTTCAGCACATATTCGTCGCCCCGCTATGGCAGCAAACCGAATGTTAGCGGTAGTTTTTTGTCAACTTACATAATGTTTGTCCGTGTAAGTTGTGTCAAGCTGCAAGAACATGTTTGTTGAATATTGTTTAGTCGCCTAATAGTTCCAAGTCAACCTTTTTGTTCAAAAAGAAACCGATAAGTCCTTTGAATTCTAAAATAGCAGAAGTTTTCTTTTTGTCCTTGTTTAAGTCAGTCGTGTCAATATACTTGTCAATGATTTTAATTAATGTCTCTTGGTTTTCTGTTGTCAGTTTAAGGTCGTCGTATTGGTCAATAACAAGTCCTGTCCACTGTGTGAATGTGTCAAAAATGTCACTGAGATAAGTAAATTGTCTGCCGCCTAAACTGAACAAAAACTCATTATTGTCCAGTCGATGAAAGTCCAGTGCCATAAAGTCTAAATAGTCTAAATAAATTACCGCTAACGTTGGCGCATTGCCGAAGGTGGGGAATTTTTTGATTCATCAGCCTG
>Ga0181466_1000118_pt1 | contig 25389 bp, 12 predicted proteins | sample InSIn4gowninarea_FD_119078 | JGI IMG/M metagenome (GOLD analysis project Ga0181466, IMG submission 119078) | Clean room microbial communities from NASA Spacecraft Assembly Facility at Jet Propulsion Laboratory, Pasadena, California, USA -... ... | reverse complement strand
CATCACTACCAAACTTGAAGTCACTCACGTATGTAATATCGTACCACTCAATTTCTACCCTACTATATGGTAAAACCCGAAGAAACTATACTACTCCTGTCCTGATTTTAGCGGGAATTATGATTATTGTAGCAGCTGTGGCCTACATATATGTGAGCTATGAGGATACTATAAAGAATATAGCGAATAATAACGTTGCCGATAGCACCGCTAATTCCGGAGAATCTGTTAAATCCGAAACCAGCCTTCTTGAGGAAAACTTGTACGGAACGGGAGAAGAAAACTATGAGGAAAAAGAGGAGACATCAGGTGAGGAACCCTATACAATAAATGAATCGGTAAGCTCGGATGTCGCCAATTTGTCTCTGCAGGATTGTTTTGAATTATTATCTGATGAATCTACTTCCTTTGAAAGAAAAGAAAATGCCATTGCCAGAGCCTTGCAGTTCTTTGAAGGGAGAAATTCAAATGTAAAGGTAATTGGTACCAACAATGTACAAACAAGAAGAGAAACAATTGAAGACTATCTGTTCATTTTAATGCTGCAGGGCTATAATGTGGAGATAGTGAATTCCCTTAAAAATAATCAGGGGAAAATCAGAGAGATAGCTATAAAAGAAAACCTTTAAATCTGGCTTTTATGAGGCAAATTTTTCGTGATATAGATTTTGCCTCTATATATAATGATCATAAATGGACTTCGATTTCGAGATATTATCTTTTTCAGATAATTGTTTTATTGAGCGTTGTGAAAAATCTGAAAGGAATTTGAAGCCATTATAAATCACCCAAATTCATGAAGTTCAAATTATTTGCTTTTTTGTTGTTTTCGACGCTTACCATTGGTTCCACGTTTGCGCAAGAGTCCGGTGGCGATAAACTTACACCAGAACAATTGGAGGCCTTCAAAAAGGAAGCCTCAAAAAAGATCAATGCTTTAAGTAATTACATCAGTATTATCTCTGATAAGTCAATAGATCAGCCTATCAGGCAGAAATCCATTGAGTTAGCTATCAAGTTATTTTTAGATAAGAACCAGCTTGTTCAGGTTTCGTCCAAGACCCGCGATGTGGTCAGGTCTTTTAAAATTGGGGAATACTTAAACCGACTTCGGGTTTTACCATATAGTAGGGTAGAAATTGAGTGGTACGATATTACATACGTGAGTGACTTCAAGTTTGGTAGTGATGGGAAGTATTATGCTGTAGCCACAGTATTCCAAAAATTCAGAGGCTATTCTTCAGAAGGTCAATTGATTTATGAAGATATAACACAGAAAGATATTGAAATCACAGTTGGGAAACAGGTTAAAAAGGTGGGTGACCAGGAATACAAAGAGTGGGATGTGCTGTTAAGACAGATCAGTGTGTTGGAAACAAGTTAAAATTTGAATTGAGATTAATGAGAATTCTGAATACTTTGAAGTTAGCAGCATTATTTTTTATTTTATTTCCATTTAATAGCGATGCTCAAATAAACAATAAAAATGTTTTCGAAGACTTACCGGAACATCTCCTCCATCAGGTAAAGCAGTTGGATCAATTCATAGCGCGGTTCAACAGCAATGAAAACGCCCAGGGGATTCGCATAAGTGCGTCGCAGGTATCCGGAGAAGACCGGGAGAAAATTCTGGCTTCTCTCTTTGATCTTGAAATGCTGAATCAAGCCACTTATGAAGAAAAAGCGGTCCGGTTTATCAAGGAAGTAACAGGTAGTAACATTCAGAGTCTGAGCTTTTATGATAATAATTTTTTTGCCACCATTGATTGTAAGGTGCTATACAAAAACAAAAAAGAACAATTAACGCTCACTTTAGTTGTGGAAGGAAATCCGAGCAATGGGGCGCAATGGGTGATTAAGGGAGCCCGGGCAGATTTTTTGGAAAGTTCCAAACAAAACCTAACCAGGAACAATATTATTCCTCCTACAAATCACGAAGTTGAATTTATTGCTTTGCTTGAAATTTTTAATGAAAAGCGTGACCTGAACAATTATATCAGTGGAAAAAGCGGAACAGATCATCTAGATCAGTTAAATAATGCCATTAAAAATGGAGATATAAGAATGCTGAGCACCTCTACTCCAACCTATCACTTTTTGCAAATTCCGGGGTGGCTTTTTACAGTGGATTACTTTAACAGAAGCTCTAAAAACTCGGGGCTGCTTATTTCAAAGCTTGAAAGGGTAGGTCAACCGGAGATACATAAATATAAAGTGGAAAAACTTTTTATATTACAATAGATATGCAGTATACCAAATACATATTTATATCATTTTTTTTTATTAGCCATTTTCAAACAATAGCTCAGGATTTTACGCTTTCCCAGTCTCAGGCGGAAACAATTAGGGAGCAGGCATCTGAACTTTTAGAAAATTACGAACTGAGTTTGAATAATCTTGGAGACCCGGTCACCACAATTCAGGAAAAAAACTATTTTGTTACAGACATTCTCAATAATATTTTCGAAAGTGAAGATGTGCTGGTTTTCAATGATCTCGATCCCGATGGGTTGGAAACCAAGGACCTTACCGCAAAAGTTTATCTGAACAATATTTTAACCAAGTATAACAAAGGTCTACAATTCATCTTTAACGATATTAAAATCAGTGAACCATTTTATTTGGATGAAAACAGCTTTTTCATAAAAATAGAACTGGCCTCGAATCTTGAGGGGATTCACATAGAGCAACCTATAAACACTTTTCAGCCGCTGGACATATACTTAAAGTATACTATTGATGAATTGTATAATATTAGCTCGCCGAAAATTTATAGCATAACCATACATCGGGAAAATCTGAATCAGTTCTCCCCTGTTGTCATTGATCAGGGGCCAAACGTTTTTGATTTTTCTTTCATCAATCCGTCTAAAGGGGTTAATTTCAGAAGAGGCAAAGAATATAGAATAACGTGGAAGGGCAACCCCAAAGATATACCGGTGGGACTTGAGTTATATAAGGACAAAAAGCTGATTTATACAATTAATCCTGTAATTATCGGAAGTCAGTTTACCTGGAACATTCCTTCAGATCTGAAACTGGGGCAAGACTATCAGATAAAGATAGTTAACCTGAAAAACAAAGAAAACGCTGCGTATAGTAGCAATTTTAGCATCAAAAGAAAGGTACCCTTAGGGCTAAAAATCGCTGGTGCTGCTGTGGTAGGTGGAGCGGTTTGGTATGTTATTACGCAGGAGCCGTTTGCGAGCGACAACGCTGAAGAGAATGTTTTACCCGGGCCGCCGGAGGTACCGGCAGGCAATTAGCTGTTGGCTCATAATTATTGACTGTTAGCAAATAATAGCCCCACAGGGGTAAGATGATTTTAAAATTTGTATGAAAGTAGGGAACCCAAAGAGGTGACAATATTACCAAAAGCTGTTCCTTAGTCCGGAATGGGCAGTTTTGGAAGGTCGTTACCAACTCGAAATTTTTTAAGGTAAATTCTATCTGAGACGATCTCAGGTTATCGATTGGGAAAATTTTAGTAACATGAAAAAGTATTACACCCAAATTTTTTTGATTTTAATTTTTACAGGGCTTCTTAACAATGCTTTCTCTGAAGTTCTTGCAAGACAAGATGGTGTTTTAGTTGTCCCTTTCGCTCCGGTTAACGTGACTGCTGAGGCTTTGTCCTCGAGCGAAATAGCTGTTAATTGGGAATTTGATGATAGCGAAGAGAAGGTTAATCACTTTTTTGTGGAGCGCACCGAAAGTGCTGCTGCCGGAGATTTCGAGGAGGTAGCACGGGTCAACAAGCATACCAGATCGGTAATCGATGAGAACTTATTACCCGCCACGGCTTACCGCTACAGAGTAATTGCAGGTAATTCTGATGGAGACTCGGAACCGAGCAATGAAGCGGTAGCTACCACGGCATTGATTGCCCCCACTCCACCTGCTGGTTTAACTGCAGTTGGTATCGATGCTTCCACAATTCGCCTGACCTGGACGCATGACATGGTCAACGTGGAAGGGTTCGTTGTTGAACGCGACGGATTATTTGGCTTTCAGGAAATTGCTGAAGTACCGGCAACGGTCACCACTTATGATGATGAAGACCTCCTTCCTTTAGTCAACTATTCCTATCGGGTAAAGGCAGTGGCTGGTGAGGAAGAATCTGATTATAGCAAGATAGCTTCCAGCACTACAGCCATACTTCCTTCTGTTCCGGCAGCCCCTACTAACCTTACTGCGTCTACTGTCACCTCCAGTTCCATAGTATTGAACTGGGTGGACAACGCTGATAATGAAGAGAATTATGTTTTGGAAAAAGCCAGTTCGGTGACTGGCCCTTTTGAGGAGACCCTTTTACCGTCGGATACCGAGACCCATACAGATACAGATGTAACGCCCAATACTACTTACTTTTACCAGGTAAAAGCAAGCAACGATATCGGAAGTTCTGATTACTCCGAAACCATTGAAACCTCTACCTTAGACGTGGCTCCGGCAGCTCCGTCTGCTTTGACGGCGACACCTGTTTCATCAACCGTTATCAGCGTCCAGTGGAGCGACAATTCTGATAACGAGACCGGGTTTGTAATAGAAAGTTCCCCTACCTCAGCTGCAGCTGACTTTGTACCGGTCGCAACCACAGCAGCAAATGTGATCAATTATGACCACGATGGCCTGACGCCAAACACCTCTTACTATTACAGGGTAAAGGCCACAAATATAATTGGTGATTCTGATTATACCGATGCTGCCCTGGCGACTACTTTGGATGTGACTCCTGAGGCACCTACAGATTTCCAAATTACAGCTAACACTGCAACGAGCATCACATTAGTCTGGACTGATAATTCAACCAATGAAACTGGCTTTGTGCTGGAGTTGTCTACAACCTCTACAACTGCTGGCTTTGAGCCTCTAACTACAACGGCAGCAAATATTACTACTCATGAAGCTAATGGGCTGACGCCAAACACTACTTACTATTTCCGGATAAAGGCAATTAATGATATCGGAGAATCAACTCCTTTAACCGTAACTGGCCAAACTGATGATGTAGCCCCTGAAGCTCCCACGGATTTGCAGATAAGTGGTAAAACTGCCACTACAATTACATTAGGATGGATAGACAATTCGACAAACGAAACCGCATTTGTGGTGGAAAAATCCCTGACATCGGCATCAACTGGTTTTACGGAGTTAAAGACTACAGCAGCAAATGCCACTTCTTTTGAAGATACTGGCTTAAGTCCTAACACTACCTACTACTATCGGGTGAAGGCTGTTAATACGGCCGGTGAATCAATCTATACAAGTGCTTCCGGCACAACCAATGATGTGGCTCCTGCCGCTCCCACAGGTTTACAAACATCAGGGATAACCGCAAACTCGATAACGTTATCATGGACTGATAAATCAAATAATGAAGCGAATTTTGAGATTCAACGTTCTGAAACCTCCGCATCTACCGGATTCACAGCTTTGACTTCAGTGCCTGCTAATACAACAACCTATACGGATACTGAAGTAGTATCAAATACAACTTATTACTTCCGGGTGAGGGCAACGAACGCCGTAGGAGAGTCGGCTTTTAGCGCTACTGCATCAGGAAAAACTCCAGTAGATTTACCGGCAACTCCAATCGATTTGACTGTTGGAGAAGTTACTACTTCCACTATTGCTCTTTCCTGGACTGATGTTTCGACTAATGAAACAGGGTTTGAGATTGTTCGTTCGCTTGATAACTCCAACTTCAGCAGAATTGCTGAACTGCCGGCTAATACAACAAGTTTTGTTGATGTAGGGCTGAAATCCAATACAACCTATTTCTACAGAGTACGTGCAGTAAATAAAGATGGCGCATCTCCACTAGGCAATTTGGCTAGTTTTACCACTGAGAGAGAATCCGGTCCACCTGCGGCGCCAAGCTTGCTAAAAGCAACAGCCATTACCACCTTCCAGATTAACCTTACCTGGCAGGACAATGCCGATAACGAAACTTCTTACATTGTGGAACGGAGCCTTGAAGCATCTGGAACTTTTACCATTGTTGCCACTTTGCCTGCCAACACGGAGTTTTATGAGAACACAGGGTTAGATCCCGGTAAGACTTATTATTATAGGGTCATAGCAAAAAATATTGATGGGGAAGTTGAAAGCACTCTTGCAAGTGCCACTACCCTGGCAAATCCAACACCACCGAAGCCTCCTACAGGATTGTCTGCGACTGCAGTGTCTACTGTCCAAATTAACCTTACGTGGATTGATAATTCTAACAGCGAGACCAATTTTACGATTCAAAGGGCTGATGAAAGGGATGGCACCTTTAAGTTCATCGCATCAGTAGGCGCTAATGTTACCAGCTACCAGAATTTTGGCTTGGAAGCCAATACAACCTACTATTACCGAGTCAGGGCTGAAAGCGGAGATGGTGTCTCTGATTATTCTCTTACAGACAATGCAACAACCCCCGATGTCGCAAAGCCTCCGACACCTCCTTCTTCACTCACAGCGGAAGGTGTTTCTACTGTACAGATCAATCTGAATTGGATTGATAATTCCAATAGTGAAACAGGCTTTATCATCGAAAGATCAGCTACCTTAACCGGTACTTATAGTTTCATTGCCGCCGTGGGCGCAAATATAACCAGCTATCAGAATACGGGTTTGATCGCCAATACCAAATACTTTTACAGAGTCAAGGCAATTAACAACGATGGCTCCTCAAGCTACAGCACAAGTGCCTCTGCGACAACATTAGACACAAAAAGAAAACCCGACCCTCCTTCGGACCTGCTTGCGACCGGGGTTTCTACTACCCAAATAAACCTAAGTTGGCAAGATAATTCTAATAGTGAAACTAATTTTGAAATCCATCGCTCAACGAGCGCTGAAGGGCCTTTTACTTTTCTGGTTAGTGTTGCGGCTAATCGAACAACTTACGAAAATACCGGCCTGCAGGCTAATACCACCTACTATTATCAGGTCAGCGCCAGCAATGAAGCCGGGCGGTCCGTTGAAAGTAACGTCGCACAGGGGACTACCTCAGAACAGCCACAGCCACCTGCTGCACCTGACGGGCTCACCGCCCTGGCAGTATCTACTTCGCAAATAACCCTGAGGTGGAATGACAAGGCGTTTAATGAAACTTCCTACGAAATTGAACGATCAAGCAACGGAACTGATTTTGATAAAGTTGGTACTGTGCAGGCCAACGAAACCGTATTTGAGAATTTTGGTTTATCTCCCCTTACGGAATATACCTATAGGGTTAGAGCTCAAAATGCCGACGGTGCTTCCGAATTCAGCAACCTGGCAACCGCAATCACTTTAGAGAATAAAGTCCCCCCTTCTGCGCCTTCCAATTTATTCGTTAAGCCTTTATCTCAAAGCGAAGTAGAGCTTTTCTGGACTGATAACTCTGATAACGAAGAAGAATTTAACGTAGAAAGAGCAGAGCTTGAGACACAGGGAGGGTCCGAAAAGTTTGTAATTGTCGAAGAACTTCCCAGTAATACAAACTACTTTGTAGATGATGATCTAAAACCCAATACAACCTATAAATACAGAATCCAGGCAAAAAATAGTGATGGTGAAAGCTATAGCAATGAATTTACAGTTATCACCTCAGTGGGCGGCAATCCTGTAATTACTACCCTCAGCAGGAATTTTCCACGCTTTTTCTCAGATCAGGAGGATAACATGGAGGTATCTATTGAGGTTGCCGAGCCTGAATTGTATGAAACTGTGCGCTTCTATTACAAAGGGCTAAATGAGGGTGAATATCAGTCAGACGTCCCGGTCACGATCAATGAGAACAGGTATTCAGTAAATATTACCAAAGATGAGCTGGACGAGATGGGAATTGAGTATTATTTTGAAGCCAGGGATGCAGAAGATAATGCTGCAGTAAGCGCAAAAGGTTATACCTACAGGAAGTTTGAGAGTCCTGGATTGTCAATTCCCAATCTTAAATTCGGCGAGACTGTAAGTGATTACCAGATGATTTCAATTCCTTTGAAAGCAGATCAAAGCAATAAAACCATAGTAAACGTATTAGAAGACGATTTGGGGCCATATAATCCTTCTCGATGGCGCCTATTTCATTTCAATAATGGTTCTTTGTTAGAAAGAGGAACATTCATAGATATGGAACCCGGAAAAAGTTATTGGCTGATTGTAAAGGAAAAAGACACGATCAGCACAGGCGCAGGCAATGTTGTAGAAGCGCATAGTGGCGCACCTGCCACCCTGAAACTAAACGCCGGATGGAATCAAATCGGTAATCCTTACATGTTTGAAATCTCCTGGAATGAAGTGAAGCTGGCAAATGGTAATCCTGCTTTTATTGGTCCTTTGATCAGCTACGATGGTACCTACGTTGAAACGCAAACATTGGGCATATTTAAGGGTGCATATGTTCATTCGGAGGAAGAAACCACTATAGAATTCCCGATTGGTGTGCAGGAAGGCGGCACATCCGGAAGGTATGCCGCGGCTGAATCGGGAAAATTTTCAAGCGATCAGCAGAACGATGGCGGTTGGAAGGTTGATTTCTCCTTATCAGCGAACGATCTGGTTTATAATCTGGCGGGATTGGGAATGCACAGCAATGCGAGCGAAAGTAAAGATAAATATGACAGAATAGCTTTGCCAAAATTGCCTGCTTATCTCGACATTAATTTTAGCCATCCTGAATATTTGTCGCCTGAGTTTACTAAAGATATAGTCCCCCTTCAGGAAGCATATATTTGGGACATGAAATTAATCTCCAGTTTTGGAGATCGGCCGGTGACGATTACCTGGGAAAGGGTTGCGGGGCTACCTGAAGAGATGAATCTTATACTATTTGATCCAACGCGACAGAAACAAATTGATATGAGGTCGGCAGGAGAATATGTCGCAAGTGGCGAATCTGCGCTTCAAGTTTACTATGGAAATGACGAATTTATAGCTAAGAATTTAAAGGCGGATGCAGTTTATGTGGGTGCGGCGTTCCCTAACCCCTTTATGGAAACATTTACAATACCTGTATCCTTACCCGAATCGAAAATGCCCTACACGGTAGGCATAACACTATATAATAACCTTGGAAAGCAAGTTGTGAAACCGTTCAGTTTCCGTCTTGAAGGTGGATTTATTGATATTGAATTGCCCGTTCAGGAAATACAGAAGCTTAATGATGGGTTGTATTTTTATAAAGTTACGGTCATTCAGGATGGAAATAGCCTGAGAGAAGAAGCAGGGCGTTTGATTAAGCGGTAAATAGTCCGGTCAAAACGGGCAGAGATCCTGCCCTAATTAGCCCTGATCTACTGAACAGGTGATGAATCATACTCCGGAATTGGGTAATTATCCCCCCAAAATTCCTTTGTAATTCAGGTTTCCGTCTATGATATTTGCTGCAGAAGTATAGGTGTGTCTCGAAACCTTCGTATCAGACAGAATGTGTAAAACTTCCCAGCCCATGACGGAAAGGTAATCAGAAATTATAGATCGGTGGCATCGCCACCACACGGCTTCAGAACACATCATTGCTGTTTTGCTATTTTTTGCTTCGTCTACCAGATGGGCCAACGCCTCTTGAAATATCCGTGTTTCAGCATAATCCGCATAAGCCCTAAATGAGGGGTTTCTCCATGCCGTGTTTTCCGAGGCGGGGTCGATCTTCCTCCTCCCTCCCAGATCCTCCATATGCATGTATTTTATACCCTGCTTTTCTAATAATTTCTTCAGGTTATCCTGAGCAAAATGCGGCCATTTTCTTGATCCGGGAAACCTGCGCACATCTACAAGGAGCGAAATATGCTGGCCCCGGAGTAATTCATAGAATTCTTCGAAGGTCCTTGTTGAGTGTCCTATTGTCCAGATTGTTTGAGCCATAAAATATACTTTAGAAGAAGTCTCTGATGTTTAAACTTAATTATCCCATTCAGGTTTTCATACTTGAAACCATTAAGGATTGTTATTATAATGCTGCTATGCCACAAATAATTAATCAACTGCGTAAAGTAGAAGCACTTCAGGATGTACCGGAGTATCAACTTCAATGGATGGCTGAAAAAGGCAAAGTCCAAAAATTCAAAGCGGGTGATTATGTTTTTAAAAAAGATGAGCCATTAACCAAAATGGTCATTGTATTATCTGGAATAATTTCATTAAAAATCTCGCAAAACGGACAGTTTAAAGAAATTGATCAAATAACCACCGGTGAGATAGGTGGTATCCTCCCCTACTCCAGGGCTATTAAAAGTACTGGAAGCGGCGTTGTAGAAGCAGATTGCAGCATCTTTATACTTGATAAGTTTTGTTTTGAGGAAATGATTAACAATCACCATGAACTTACCACAGTTTTGGTTCATATCATGGCCAGCAGGATTCGGGAATTCACGGCCGCTCAGCAGCAAGACGATAAAATGATGGCTTTAGGAAAACTCTCTGCCGGCCTTGCGCATGAATTAAACAATCCTGCCTCTGCAGTAGTAAGGAGTTCGTCTGAACTCAAAAAAGTAAACGAAATATTGCCCTCGCTGGTCAGGAAGGTAGTTTCTCTGGACATCAATTCGGAAAAAATGGAGGCTATTAATCAACTTTTTTTAAATAAAGCAAAAACAAGAATAGATCTAAGCTTGAAGGATAGAACAGCTTTAGAAGATCAGATAACTGATTGGCTGGAGGACCACAGTATTGAAGAACCTTATGAGATTGCCGAGGTTTTAAGTGATAATAATTTTACATCGCAAGACCTTGAACTTATTCGTGAAAAAGTGGAAACCTCAAATCTCAAACCCTTGCTGGATTGGCTCACACAGTCCCTGATCTTCAACAAACTTGTAAATGAAATCCAGGAAGGGTCAAAACGGATTTCTGACCTGGTGCATGCGATCAAATCCTATTCGCATATGGACCGGTCCCCAGATAAGGAACTTCTGGATATTCATGATGGCATAAACAATACCTTAACGATGTTAAGTCATAAGCTAAAGGCAAAAAAGGTTGATGTGGAAAAGGAGTTTTCTGATTCTCTACCGAAAGTAAAAGCATATGCAGGAACACTTAATCAGGTTTGGACAAATTTGATCGACAATGCAGTAGATGCCATGGAAGAAGGCGGTACGCTAACAATCAGAACATTTCCGGAAAATGGAAACGTTAAGATAGATATTATAGACAACGGTTCGGGAATTGACGAATCTGTTAAAAGCAAGATATTTGATCCCTTTTATACGACCAAAGATATTGGAAAGGGCACCGGCTTAGGTCTTGATATCGTCAGGAATATCATCTCGCAACACCAGGGAAGTATAAATGTAGAATCAGAACCCGGGCAAACAAAATTTCAGATTTGTTTACCTGTTGAAAAATAAATTCAGTATCCCAGTAGCACTAAATAATATGAAGCTTCCCGTAATATTTGTTATTGATGACGATCCGCAGGTGTTAGCAGCCATAAGCAGAGACCTCAAAAAGGAATTCAGAAAATCATACCGTATTATTAGTACAGATAATACCAGGGAAGCATTGGAATTCTTAAACGACATGGCTAATAAAGGCGAGGAGGTAGCACTATTTCTCTCTGATCAAAAAATGCCTGAAATGTTGGGCGTTGACTTTCTTGAAAGGACAAAAAAGCTATTTCCGGATGCCAAAAGAGTGTTACTGACCGCATATTCTGATATGGAGGCGGCCATTCGTGCTATTAATGAAATACAACTTGACTATTATCTGTTAAAACCCTGGGATCCTCCGGAAGAGAAGCTTTTTCCGGTCCTCAACGGCCTACTGGACGACTGGCAGATTCATTACAGACCCGGATTTGAGGGCATTAAAGTGATGGGACACGCTTTTACACCCAAAGCGCATCATCTCAAAGATTTCCTGGCCGGCAACTTGATACCCTTTGAGTGGCTTGATTTAGAAAAGAGTCAACAGGCCCGGGAAATGTGTGAAAGAAATAATATTGAAGCTTATCCTACGATATTCTTCGAAGATGGCACCATTTTACAAGATCCTGATCTAAAGGAAGTAGGAGAAAAGATTGGTCTAAATTCGAAAGCTTCCTCAGATCTTTATGATGTTGCTATTATCGGGGCAGGTCCTGCGGGTTTGGCTGCTGCAGTTTATGGCGGATCTGAAGGATTGAAAACAGTACTCATCGAGAAAAGAGCGCCGGGTGGACAGGCCGGCACCAGTACCCGCATTGAGAATTATCTCGGGTTTCCCAAAGGTTTAAGTGGTGCAGAGCTTACCAGAAGGGCTATTAGCCAGGCGACGCGTTTCGGAATTGAGTTTCTCTCTCCTCAGGAAGTCGTAGAAATAAAACTTAAGAATCCTTATAAGATACTTGTACTCGATGACGGTAGTGAAATTAATGCAAAAAGTGTAATCATTACTACCGGCGTAGAATACAAACAACTGGAAGCGGAGGGTTTGGATGATTATACGGGGGCAGGCGTGTATTATGGGGGCGCTACTACAGAAGCGAATGCCTGTAAAGACAAGGATGTGTATATCGTCGGAGGAGGAAATTCAGCTGGTCAGGCGGCGATGTATTTGTCAAGTTATGCAAATAAGGTGTATGTAGTGATTAGAAAAGATGATCTGGTAGATTCGATGTCGAAATACCTGATTGATCAGATAGGGCGAACAGAAAACATCGAAATTCTGGATAACACTGCGGTGGTTGCTGCCCGGGGAAACGGAAGACTGGAAAAACTGGTCCTGGAAAACGTTAAGACCAAGGAAAAACAGGAAAAGGAAGCCAATGCCTTGCTCATTTTTATTGGAGCCAGACCCCATACGAATTGGTTGAACATAGATATTTTTAAAGATGATAAAGACTTTATTTCTACAGGGCGCGATCTGTTTCTCCATAAAGGCTTTAAAAAAGTATGGAAACAAAACAGAGATCCGTATTTTTTGGAAACATGCACCCCGGGAATTTTCGCCGCAGGAGATGTGCGTTCAGGAGCTATGAATCGTGTAGCATCCGCTGTGGGAGAAGGCGCTATGGCCATAAAGTTTGTACATCAGTATCTGGCAGAGATGTAGGGTTTCTTATCTACATTGTGAGCTATAATCTGTTTTTCCATGATTACAATTCGGAGTTTAAAGCCATTCATTTTCAGATATTCATAGAGAGAGCTAAGATTACGGTATCTGCCGGACTAAGAAGCCTGCCTGATTGATTTAATTATGCTTCGATCGAGATCGAGGAATTCGCCTCCCCTGGATATAATTTGTTTGTTTTTATATCTTCTTTATGATTACATTTAAGCTTTAAATCGGGGCTATCCAAGCAAATCCCGGGAGTATCACTTTCCTTTAACAAATTATATATGAGGCAATTCAAATCTATTATTTTCCTTTGTTCAATTTCTTTAATTTCTCTTTTGTGTTCATCATGCTCCGACGGTACCCGGCCAGAAAGTACGCAGGAACAGACGGAGTCAATTAATCAATGGTTTGATTTAAAGTACGAAGAAGTGCTTCAAACCAGTCCCCTTCAACTCACCTACCAGGGCCGAAAAGACCACTACGGAGAAATTGACGACATGAGTGAAGCTGCCGAAGACTCGCTGTTAGCCTGGTACGAGACGAGCGTGGGCGAACTGAAGGAAAAGTTTGTCTATAACGATTTAAGTGCGGATGAAAAAGCCTCTTACGACTTATGGGTATACCAATATGAGCAAATGAAAGAAGCTAAAAAATTCCGACAGCTGGATTATGTTTTTGATCAGATGCGCGGCATGCATACGCAGCTTCCAAATATTTTAATCAATTTTCACAAGGTAGACAGTGTAGAGGACATGGAAGCTTATATTTCCAGAATCCGGGAATCTGGCAGGGCCATGAACCAGCTGGTGGATCGTGCAAAAGCACAATCAGAAGCAGGTGTGCTTCCTCCTAAATTCACCTTTGAAACCGTTATAAAACAAACAAAAGCATTGGTAGACGGTAAACCCTTTAGCCAAGCTGAAAACGGCTCTCCTTTATGGAATGACATGAATACTGAGATAGATAGCTTATTGGCAGCAGGTAAAATTGATGAAGCAAAAGCACAATTGTTGCGGGACAGCACCGAGCAGGTACTCGTCCAACATTTCAAACCAGCTTACGATAACCTCTTGTCCTGGCTGGAAACATCTATCGAAAAGGCCGAAGAAAAACCAACAGGCGTCTCAAGGCATGAGAATGGAGATGCTTTCTATAATTATCGTTTGAAAGCTTCTACTACAACCAACCTTACTGCCGAAGAGGTACACAATATTGGTTTGCAGGAGGTAGCCCGTATTAAAGAGGAAATGCTGGCGATAAAAGATCAGGTTGGCTTTGAGGGTTCATTAAATGAATTCTTTGAATTTGTAAATACTGATCCACAATTTTTCTTCCCTAACACAGATGAAGGACGAAAAGGTTACCTGGATGAATCGACCGCCTATCTGGACGCCATCAATGAAAAGCTGCCCGAGTATTTCGGAATTTTACCTAAAGCCGCGCTGGAAGTAAAACGAGTAGAAGCCTTTAGAGAACAGGATGGGGCGCCACAACATTATTTCCCCGGCACCCCTGATGGATCACGATCAGGCATCTATTATGTGCATCTTTCGGATATGGCTGCGATGCCTAAAACCACGATGGAGGGCGTAGCCTATCATGAAGGAAATCCCGGACATCATATGCAGATTTCTATTGCGCAGGAACTGGAGTCGGTTCCAAAATTCAGAACGCAACAAAACTTCACCGCTTATGCAGAAGGTTGGGCTCTTTATTCCGAAGCCTTGGCTAAAGAAATGGGTGGCTACCAAAATCCTTACTATGATTTTGGCAGGTTGGTGAATGAAATCTGGCGTGCCATTCGATTGGTTGTTGACACGGGGCTGCACTCCAAAGGCTGGACCGAGGAGCAGGCTATTCAGTATTTTAAAGACAACTCGTCAATTTCCGAAGGTGCTATTGTGGCAGAAGTACAGCGCTACATGGTGATGCCCGGTCAGGCGACCGCTTATAAAATTGGTATGTTGAAGATTCAGGAACTGCGAAAGAAAGCAGAAGATGCCCTGGGTGACAAATTCGATATAAAGGCTTTTCATGATGTAATACTCGGAGGCGGAGCTATGCCATTGGAAATATTGGAAAGACAAGTGAACTTGTGGATTGAAGCTGAGCAAAAGAAATCTGTAGGTTAATAAGACGCTGCATTGCCGGATGCCCCGTTCAGGCCGAATTTATATCTCCCAGACCGGGCATCCTTCTTCCTTCCGACCAATAGGAACCTGATAAAATAGCCGTGAACCGCAATGTACACCCGAACGAAATGAATAATTAATATGGGGAGCTGGCTGTTACTTCGAAAGAAAAAAGGTTATTACTTCCAGAATCGATTTCGGGACAAGATTCTGACATTTAATTATATGCAGATTAAAATACAGCTTAGGAGCCTCGACGGTCACTGCTAAGTCAAATAAAATTTTATGAACGCTTTTATAGCAAAATAGGAAAATTATACTGACCGCGAAATGTTACAAATAATCTGTATTGTAAGTTCAAATCGAAATACTACTCTTCCTGACAAGAAATAAATACCTATCATGAAAAATACAAATGGAGAGTCTTCTAAGAATAATCTGTCCCTGAAATCCTTTAGATTCACGCTAGGCGATATTCCAAATATACTGGGACTTTTTTACTTATTTGCCATTGGTGTTGGAATGCTTTTCACTTATCAGAAATATTCGCAGTTTGGGATAAATATATTTGATTATGCAGATGTATTTGATTTTTTAATTGCTCCTTTTGCAGACTTTACGATTTTAGCTTTCACCTTGGGCTCATTGGCCATAGCCTATGCAATATTTATATTTGATTTTTGGTGGAGCAATAGCCATTCAAAATCTTACTCAATAGTGAATTTTGGTATAAACAAGAAGAGTTGGTATCAGCTCTACAGGTATTTCCTATTTTTAGGTATGTTGGTTTTGTACTTATACATCTCTTCTGGATATTATGGGAAGATGTCGGGAAAAAAAGTTAAAGCACAGCCTAAAACCAGTTTAAGATTTTCAGACAATGAGACGAAACATGGCGTAATAATAGGCAAGACGAAGGAAATAGTTTTTTTTATAGAAGATGATAATGTCTCTGCAATCCCGATCACAGCATTGGTCAAAGAGTTTGAAATTAAACGGTAATCGGAAATCATCTAAAACTTAATAGAAAACGATCTGCAATTATATCAGGTGAATCCATTTGTGCCAAACCCCAATATGTTCTTTAAAGTTTTAGTACTCATAATGATGTTAGTTTATTGATTTGCGCTAGAAATCGATTGGGGTCTTAGAGGTTTTCGCTCCAAGTATTCGTTTTGGATAGCTGCTAATGAGTAAGCGCCCCTTTCTGATCCAATTTGTTGATAAAAATACCTAAAAGGAATAGGCCAATCTATTATCCGTTATTTTTATCCCGCCAAACTTTTGCTTCAATAAAGATTAGTCCTCAGGTTTCTGCTTGATCCTTTGTGACATAGTGGATGAATAGACTTTTTAAAAGGTAAATTTTAGATTCTCTGCATATATGTTCGCTATTCGTGGTGACGCTATCATTTATTAATCGAACTCAGGTTATTAATAACTTATTGCAACCAAAACACTGAAAAATTGACAACCGGGTCAATATCTTACATATGTATATCCGATAAGATTTATTGAATAAAAAGTTGCACCTACATAATTAATTTTGAAACTATTGAAGAAGAACCCTTGCGGGTTGAGGGGCTGGCAACAATTTTTTATAATAACAGCTAATACGGTTCTAACCCTGGTACAAATCATGAAATCAGCTAGCTTTAGTTTTTTATTTATTTTCCTTTTTCTCATCGGATTTTTTTTAGGCTTTCAATCTTTCGCACAAAGCGCTCATACGCAGGATTCCCTCGTACTGGTACATTTTCAGAATGAGGTAAGGAAAAGTGGCTGGCTCGAACTTTGGGACAGTAGATTGCCGGTTTCTTCCTGGAAAGGTGTCACCTTGAATCAGACAGGCAAAGTTACCGGCCTTTATTTTAATGGAAGCAATAACGATTTAGGCTCTGCAGACAGCATTCCTTCTGCTATAGGAATTCTTCGGGATCTGGATCAGCTTACGAGCTTGGGTGTTGTAATGACTAAAATAAGGCATATTTCTCCGAAAATGGCGGAGATCAACCAACTGAAATATCTATTTCTTTATTTTAATGATATCATAAAACTACCTGAAAATATTGGGGATCTGGTAAATGTTACACGTTTTGAACTGGCTTATAACGAACTCACCGAGCTTCCGGAGAATATCGGTAAGATGGAACGACTCAACTATTTGGATATTTCATATAACAAAATCACCGTATTGCCTGAAAAGATAACAGGATTATCAAAACTGACCCATCTTAACTTTTCCGGTAACTTATTTGAAGCATTCCCATCACCAGTTGCCACCATGAAATCTTTACTAGAGATAAGGGGAAACGATAATAAAATGAAAGGAAGCATACCTGCGGAGTTGTGGGAAAGAGGACGTAATGTCATGCTCCCTGTTCCTCTCGACTTGTATGTAAGCGGCAATGATCTTTCAGGCAGGGTTCTTGGAGAAAATACGGATGAGTCCGTGGTGCAGATTTTAGATATTACAAATAACAAGTTCATATTTAGCGATATACACGCAGATTATGAGAAGCTGACATATCATACCAACAGGTTCTATTTTATGCCTCAAAAGAAAGCTGGAGACATCCTTCATATTATTACTCCAGACGCTGAGGAGTATGTAGATGTAGAGCTTAAGAATTATGTGCATCTTGAAGGAAGTGTAGTTAAATGGTATTATTACCGTCGGAGAGGTGGTGTAGAAATCGAAATGAATGATCACGGCTATCCACTGCGAAGAGAAAACAAAATTGACAACGAAGGATTTTATTATTGCAAAATAACCCATCCTGATCTACCCGGATATGAACTGACAAGCAATGTAGTTCGTCTTATCATAGAGAACAAGCCTCCAGTGCTGGAAACACGAGAAATTAAGTTCAGAGTTGGTGAGACACCTCATTTATCGTTATCTGCATCTGATGACTTTTCTTACAACCAACAACTAGTGTGGACGATTCCGAATGAAACAGATCATCTGAAAATCACTTCGGGAGAAATATATCCCAAAGATCCTTCGTGGCTGGGAACCGACACCTTACACATCAGCATTGCCGATGAATTTGGCGCTACTACCCATGATTATGTGCTGATTACCAGAATGTCAAAAGAGAATATCCCTCCTGTGCTAAATGTTCCTGTTATTTACATGGCAGTATTTGAAAATTTTCCATGCGATGACTCCTGGCCGGAATGTGGCGATAAGGACGCATTTTTATGGACATCTGATATAGATCTGGATGCTTATGTCTCGGATGATCTGACCACGATCGAAGGACTACATTTTAGCTTCAAGGAAGCTAATTCAGAGTCAGCCTGGCTTGTTGAAGAGGACGGACTATATGCCTTTGTTGATGTACAGGATGCAAGCATCTTTCCCAGTAAACAGCCGCCATCCATTTCTGCTTCGGTTTTTGATACTGAGGATATCACCATTACGCTTACCCTCCAGGTATCGGATACGGAAGGCGCTATTTCCGAACAGATGATTAGTCTAATTTGTAAAAAAGACAACCGTCCACCCCAGATTTCAGCAATACCTGATCAGCAAATGGTAAGAGGGCATTCATTTCCTTTGCTGGACGTTTCAGCCTATATTACAGAAGATTATTCACCGATAGCACAATTGGAAATTATTGGATATCCCAATAAAAATACCGCAACTGTAGAAGTTAGGAATGGCATTGCAAAAGTTATTCCTTTATATCCAGACAGTATTTATACTTTTTCTGTTACGTATGGCGCACTTGAGGGGGGCGTTTATAATGAGGGGTCATGGATAGAGGTCAACTATTCAATAATCGACGAAGGTGTAACTATTTCAGGTATCGTTCAAACGGATTCGGGAAAGCCGGTGAAGGGAGTGGCATTTGACGGACTCGGCTATACAGTCCAGACAGACGAGCATGGGGAATTCTACACAAAAGTAATATCAGGATGGAGTGGTACTATCACACCCGTACTCCCCGGCTATACCTTTATTCCCGAAAGTCTTGAATTTACAGCACTTGTTGAAAGTTCTATAGATAATGCTTTTACAGCAGTTGCCGATCCCACTCCTCTTTTTAATATCAGTGGAGCCGTTCGGAATAGCGCGGGAGATCCTATGCCAGGAGTATTCATAAATGGATTTACTGGTACGGTAGTAACCAATGAAAATGGAGCTTATGAGACGAGCGAAGAGCAAGGTTGGAACGGTACCATTATACCTGTACTTGTCGGGCACACCTTTAGCCCGGAGCGCTTGATTATAAAGAATCTCGCTGGCGACACTTGGGGTAATAACTTTGAAGGTATCCGGGATGCACCCGCAACTTATACTATCAGTGGTAGAATTAGCGATGCGCAGGGGAAGCCAATGGTTGGAATTAAATTAAAAGGCTTTAGCACCGTCGTCACTACTAATGCTGAAGGTAAATATAGTGCAATAGAGAACAGTGGATGGAGTGGTGAGATTATTCCTGAACATCGGGATCTATCATTTCTGCCGGAAAAACTTGAAGTTTCTAACCTGCTTACATCACTTAATCAGGATTTTATTTCGGTCATAATAAATGCTGTTACTGATGAAGGTAAAAAATTGACAAGTAAAGTGTATCCGAATCCTTCGCACGGCGTCTTCACCATCGAAATACCAGGAAAAGCTTTCATGCAAATCATGAGCAGTGACGGTAAGACCATCGTAAGTCGAAACATTCAGGGAAAAACGAGACTTGCTTTGAACAGGAAAGGATTATATTTTGTAAGACTCATTTCAGAAAACAAAAGCTATTTCGAAAAGATCATTGTGGATTAAAGGTGCCTCTGAATAATCTACGAAACGTTTTGGAAGCAATGGCTTTCAATAATCAAGTATTTCTCTGCAGTCTGGTGTTGTTTTGGTTTTGAAAGTCATCATTTCAGGATTTTTTATTTTTACGGTTACTAATCGCAGGAGTGAACTACGCATTAAAACCATTGTCATATTTATGGATCGGTATACAAGCCCAGTTTTCGACAGCTCGTTTAGTGGGTTATAACTATACTGTAAAATTTCAAAAGACCACTTATGTACCGAATGGAGCAAAATTCAATGATAAGCTATCTTATTTATTTTAAACTTTAAGGCGAAATAGTTCAAAAATACTTCATATAGCTACCGTGTACAAAGCACTATTTATTGCCTTTCACATAATATCAATTAACCGCCTTATCGCAGACGAAAAGATCGCCACCCATGCTGATTTATCAGAGGGCAATTCAATGTCCACTTCAACAGGGTACCAACTTGAGGAACCAGGCATTTCCATTACTGAACTGATCCTTGAGGATGTTACCTTTTGTGATCCAAACGGCGCCGCTGAAATTAGAGAGATCACTAGAGATGGCGTAGTGGAAGATATATCCAATTTTGAAATAACCTGGTATTATTACGAAAATTATGAGATTTCAACGGGCCCCAGGGTAGAATTTTTGAACCCCGGTCAGTATTTCGTTTCTGCGAGGCATATTGAAACCGGCACGGAAAGTGAGAGAAAGACATTTTTGCTCAATGACAATACTATCCGTCCTGTTGTTGATATAATTATTTTAAACCCTAACACTAGCTGTGATCCGTTGAATCCGACCGGAAGTATCAGGGCTTTTGTTCGTGGAGCTTACGATGAATATAACTTTGACTTTATATGGTTTGAAGGACCTAGTCACGACCTAAAAAACATAATCTCCTTTCACACCTCTTCGGTTAGCCAACTTTCTGCGGGAATTTATACTGTGGAAGTAAGGGATTTCATAACAGGATGTCATAGTCTTATGTCGGTCTACCTCCCTGAGGAAATAACTCAGCCTCAGTTAAATGTTGAGGTGCAGAACAGTACCGATTGCCAGGATAATGGGGAGGTTCAGGTTGTAGAAATTTTAGAATCGGGTAGTATTCAAGATCTAAACGAATATAATTTTGATTTTTATAACAGCGAAAATGTACTACTGGCGGAGGGATCAACCTTGTTTACCCAGCTGTCTGCAGGAACTTACTATGTGTCGGCGACGAACATTTTTACCCAATGCAAATCCGACCTGGTGAAAATCGACATCATTAATGATTACGACACCTCAGGACCTTCTACCAATTTCACCGTCATTGGTCCCAATCCCGACTTCTCAAGATGTGAAAATGGCCCCATGACGTTGGAAGCCCAGGGTGGTGAATATTTTAGATGGTATGATGCCCGGCATGAAGGCGAGCTTTTACATGAAGGAAAGGCATACACAATAGAAAATCTTCAGAAATCAACCTCTATATGGGTTTCGGGATATGATCCGGTTTGTGATCTGGAGAGCGATAGAAAAGAACTTTCTTTGAAAGTTATCTCACTTCCGCTAATCACTTCGGTCAAAGCAGACCTGGAACAAGCCAAAATCACTGCAGAGGCTAGTGGGCTTATTAAATGGTTTCTCGATGATGCAGAATTAGTGGGTCAAAACGAGCAAACAATAGTAGCCCATACAGACGGTATTTATACTGTTGAGGTGATAAATGGAGATTGCAACGAATCTAAATCCATATCTTTCAAGGGCCTATCTTTTTCAAAACCAGAGAATATAGTTAAAGCACCGTTGATTCCTAATTCGACATATCAATGGTCGTTAAACAACCAATTAATCGCTCACGAAACATTTTCTACCCTCAATGTTTCTGAAAATGGCGTCTATTCGGTAAAAATAGTTTTTCTGGAGGAGTCTGAAGAAGTCACAAAAACTCATACTTTAAATTATTCGATTGAAGTAAATGATATTGAGACTATTACAGGACTTCCTAACTCGTACGAAGATCCCACCATCGAAATTTATCCTGTCCCGTTTGACAGATTTATAACGATAAACCTCGATCGGACAGTCCAGGAAAGTGTCGCCGTGCGTATGTGGGACATAAGAGGCCACGTAAAGATCGACAACAAAGTAATGATAAAGGGTGATAAAGTAAGCCTGGATATTCCTGAATTAGAGAAAGGCATTTATTTCCTGGAGGTCATTTATTCTCAAGGCTCGTTTATGAGTAAGATTATTAAATAAGTGGGAATAGACCAGGACTAAATACCTATAATGGAACCAACTAGCGTTATTATAATGTCAGAACAATATTTGTTCGGGTTGTGCTGGTGATGTTCTGCAAGCTATCTGACTGTTTACTAATATTCGTCGGCATAGGATGAGCAAATTTTTTCGGCTATAATTTTTTCCCTGGTATAACAGTGCGGGCAACATGACAATATCTGTGGTAATAATAACCTTGAGAAAAGCAGCATTTGAAACTTTAGAACAAACGGAAACTTTTAGCCAGCACGTTAATCCTAAAAATTACCAAAAAAATACCGGATGTAAGATCGGATGCAATTGTTAGTTGAATACCCTTGAAGAGCGCTGTATTTTAGTACTTATTGGTAAGTCTAAATACTTCAGAATACTAATCTATTATGAACACCCAACAAGATCAGCTGATAAAGCTCTTAATCAACAATTCTGAAAAGGCTGGAGAAATTGAAGCAATTCACACGCGGTGCTGCACATTTTACGGTGTAGAAATGGCTTTAGAGAAATGTCAGGAGATAATCACTTTCGCGAATGAGACAAACCTTAGTTTACTCGAGTGTTTTCGTTTGCATGTTGAGATTGAATTGCTTAAGATCCATCCATAGAACCTTTTAAATACTTTGTGATTTCTCCATAATCTACTACTGTTTCCTGCGTCAGGGGGATGGTGGCTCTGTTTGAGCCCGAAATGGCCCCGCGGGAGGCCTGGCGAGTGCCAGCCAGCCCGGACGCCCAAATTTAACTTATTGGGTTAGGTGCGAGCCATTCAGGGTACAATTATTCCAACCGTAATCGACTTTCTAACTTTATGTCGTCAGATGAAGAGCCTATCATTAAGGTGAAGTCTCCAGGCTCTACTACTCTATTCATGTCTCTGTTGATTAGTGACAGGTCTTCCGCTGTAATCGAGAACGTGATCGTTTTCTCCTTTCCCTGGGGTATCATTAATCTTTGGAAATGTCTTAATTGTTTTACGGGACGAACGGTAGAGGCATATTCATCTCTAATATAAAGCTGAGGAACTTCTTCGCCGTCTACCGGACTTGTATTTTTTACAGTAAACGACACTTCGTAATTATAAGCCCCTGTTTTATTAACTACCAAATTGTCGTATCGAAACCGGGAGTAGCTGAGTCCAAAACCAAAGGGAAACAGTGGGGAAGCGGCCATTTCTACATAATCATGCCCCTTGGGATTCATCTTATTATAATGCACTGGCAATTGACCTTCGTGTCTGGGAACGGAAACGGGTAGTCGGCCGGCAGGGTTATAATCGCCGTAAAGCACGTCTGCTATCGCGCTGCCACCCTCCTGCCCCGGGTACCAGGCTGTAAGCAGGGCATCCGCATGTTCTGCAGCCCAATTCATTTTCAGGGGGCGTCCCTGAATATAAATCACAACCAGTGGCTTGCCGGTTTTTTTGAGGGCTTTTAATAAATCCAACTGCTTTCCCATTAAGTCTAAGGTCGCCCTGTCAAATCCTTCTCCGCTTTCCATATCGCTGACCATATCTTCAGAGGCAATTGCGGCTCCCGTATCCTGGTATTTGGTTTTGAAATCTCTGGCACTGGAGCCGCCAACGACAGCTACTATAACATCCGCCTTTCTGGCGGCGGCAACAGCTTCATCAATATTTGTTTGGAGGGTATCTCTGATGGCGCATCCTTTCACATAGCTAATTTCAGCCTTGTTTTTTGCTTGTAAACCTTCCAACACGGTCACTACATTGTCGGGATCCTGGGGTGCTGTATAGTCGCCGAGCATGTTATACATATTGTCTGCGTTGGGCCCTATTACTGCGATTTTCCTGACCTTATTTTGAAGTGGCAAAAGATTGTTGTGATTCTTTAATAGCACAATGGACTGTTGGGCTGCTGTTCTTGCCAGGGCTATATGTTCCCGAGACCTCACCTGTTTTTTTGCAAGCTGCGGATCAACATATGGGTTTTCAAACAAACCCATCCTGAATTTCAACCCGAGAATTCTACAGACAGCGCTATCAATTACTGCCGTGCTGATTTGTCCATTTTTCACCGCATCGATGAGTTTTAAATAAGCTTCCCCACCCAAATCGGAATCAACGCCGGCTTCAGCAGCCAATATCGCTGCGTCTTCTATACTCCTGGCGACATGATGTGCGCCATTCAAACCCTGAATGCTACCCAAATCAGAAACTACAAATCCTTTGAAATTAAGTTCTTTTTTAAGAGTTTCATTCAGCAATTGCCCATTTGAGGTGCTGGGGATTCCATCTATGGAATTGTATGATGTCATTACTGAGAGCGCTCCTGCCTTGATAGCAGCCTCGAACGGAGGAAGAAAATTTTCTTTTAAATCTCGCGGCCCGGTTAGGGTTGCATTTCCGTTGTGTCCCCCCTCCGGAATACCATAAGCAAGGAAATGTTTGAGGGTTGATATTACACTGTATTTTTGGCTTAGGTCAGCACCTCCGGCTCCTTTTACTGTTGCAGCCCCGAGCCGAGCAGTGAGGACTGGATCTTCTCCCATTGTTTCTTCTACCCTGGACCACCGCGGATCGCGCGCCAGATCGAGTACCGGACCATAGCCAATATGTGCGCCTTGTAGGCGAACCTCTTTGGCTTTTACCTTACCTATTTCTTCCACTAAGGACGACGAAAAGCCGCTGGCCAAACCGATTCCGGTAGGAAACACAGTTGTGCCGATAGCCATGTGGCCGTGGGGAAATTCCTCAGCTAAAAAGATCGGGATGCCTAAACGCGTCTTTTCAATCGCATAACGTTGCAAGGCATTCCCTGCTCTCGCTGCCAATTCAGGGTTAAGGCCATTTTCAAGTGTTTTTTTCGTCCAGGGGTCTGCGCGATATACAGCCCACAACATCCCTATGTGTCGGTTCTGCACAAAATCCTCAAATTTTGCCGAATGGCTTACATCATCGCCTTTTTTTTCGTACATCTCCCATCCTAATGGACAAAGCAACTGTCCTACTTTTTCCTCCAGGGTCATTCTGCTAAGCAAATCCTGGGTTCGCACTTCTACACCCAGAGAAGGATCCTTGTACTTTTGAGCATGTGTGAACTGAACTTGAGAAAAGGAAAGTGTGATCGTCAGCAAAAAATACCTGAGCATTAGTAGTGACGACGGTGCTAAAGCCTTTTAATTTAATTCCAACCATTGGCTTCCCCTGCGCATCGCTAATTCTACCACT
>Ga0181466_1000114_pt1 | contig 25594 bp, 20 predicted proteins | sample InSIn4gowninarea_FD_119078 | JGI IMG/M metagenome (GOLD analysis project Ga0181466, IMG submission 119078) | Clean room microbial communities from NASA Spacecraft Assembly Facility at Jet Propulsion Laboratory, Pasadena, California, USA -... ... | reverse complement strand
AAACCAATCTGGTTATTTATCACAAAGTGTATTGTTCCACCGGTATAATAACCTTTCAGCCCGCTCATCTGCACCACTTCATACACTATTCCCTGCCCTGCCACAGATGCGTCGCCATGTATTAATATTGGTAAGATTTTGTCGTATTCACTTTCGTAAATTACGTCGGCCTTGCTACGTGCAAAACCAACCACCACCGGATCTACGGCCTCCAGATGCGAAGGATTCGGGCACAACTGCAAGTTTACTTTTTTACCGTCCCTGGTGGTATGTTCGCCGCGAAAACCCATGTGATATTTTACGTCTCCGCTGCCCATTGTTGTGTCAGGAATGGCAGAGCCTTCAAATTCAGAAAAGATTTGCTCATAAGTTTTTCCGAGAATATTTGCCAACACGTTCAAACGGCCGCGGTGAGCCATTCCTATCACCACTTCCTGCACGCCAAAGTCAGCCGAAGTATTGATGATAGCATCCAGCGCTGCAATGGTTGTTTCACCGCCTTCGAGTGAAAATCTTTTTTGACCTACATATTTGGTATGCAGGAATTTTTCAAAAATAACTCCCTGGTTCAGCTTTTCCAGAATGTTCTTTTTCTCGTCCAGTGAAAGAGGCTTATGAAACTCATTTTCTATCTCGTTTCCAAGCCACTCTATTTTTTCCTGGTCATTTAATCCTGAGTATTCAACGCCGACAGAGGCAGTATAAGACTTTTGTAAAAAAGTAATAATATCTTTTAAAGAAGCATTTGGCATGCCCAAAAACTTTCCTGCGGCAAAAGTTGTATTAAGGTCGGCATCGCTCAATCCAAAGCTTGACAATTGCAAATTGGCACGCCTGTCCTTTCGTTCGCGAATAGGATTTGTTTTGGCAACTAAATGTCCTTTTTTGCGGTAAGCTCTGATTAGTTGAAAAACGCTGAATTCTTTTTGCAGCGTTTGTGCATCCACCTGTTTGCCATCCACTGCATGACCATTGGTGGGCGGAGCAACCTTGCCGACGGCAAAGTCAAATCCTTCAAAAAACTTTCTCATTTCAGGGTCTACGCTTTCTGGATTGGCGAGAAAATCGTGGTAAATATTCTCAACGTAGGCAGGATGAGAATTGGTGATGTATGAAAAATCTTTCATTATAAATGTTTATTTTCAATGAAACAACCGTTAATTATAATCATTGCAAATATCGGTCATTTACCTAACAAATTAATATAGAATGTTTCTGCTCAACAGGCTTTTGAAGCAAGTGCTTTTAAAGCGGCAAACAAATCACATTCTTGAATACAGACAGTTTGGCCTGCAAAAAAATAAAACCTTTAAGTAGCCGGATTAAAATCCATATTCGAGAAAAAACCGTGCAGTCTATTGCCGTACCTTCGCTACTATGTCAAAATTTGCTCACGATACAATTGTTCCCTTTAAAAACAGCAGTTTGAGTAAGAAACAGCAGGTGGCTGCCATGTTTGATAAAATTGCATTTCGATACGATTTCTTAAACAGGTTTTTGTCGGCTGGCATTGATGTTGGCTGGAGAAAAAAGGCGATTAAACAATTAAAAACATTACAACCTCAATATATTTTGGATGTCGCAACCGGAACCGGTGATGTTGCTATTCTTGCAGAAAAAATGTTGCATCCAATAAAGATTACCGGCATTGACATTTCTGAAGGTATGCTTGATATCGGAAGAAAAAAACTGGATAAATCAGGACTAAAAAATAAAATTGAATTGCTGCAGGGCGACAGCGAAAAAATAGATTTTGCTGATAATTCCTTTGATGCCATTACTGTTGCATTTGGTGTAAGAAATTTTCAACATCTTGAAAAAGGCCTTGCAGAGATGCTTCGCGTGCTGAAGCCCGGAGGCAAACTGGTAGTGCTGGAATTTTCAAGGCCAAAAAACTTTTTTTTCAAAACTTTTTACAATTTGTATATGAAAATAATTACCCCGGGTGTGGGCAAACTTATTGCTAAAAATAAAGATGCATATCAATACCTGAATAACTCTGTGCAAAGATTTCCCGAAGGGCAGAACTTTATTGATATATTAAATAAAACGGGTTATGGTTCCACTTATTACAAAGCCTTGACTTTGGGAATTTGTACGATATATTGCGGAAGTAAGTAAGTACAAAATAACATTTGTAAGAAAACCGGCATCCAAGCCTGTGTATAATAAGAGGCGCTTATAATAAGAATTGTACATGGCCAAACAAATAAAGAACTCAAACACAAAAAAGTCAAACGAAAAAAAAAGAAGAACAAGAGAACATATTATAGCCGACTTAAGTCTTAACCATTTTGAGAAATTTGCTTATTTAAATGGATTTACGACGGAAAATTTTAAAAGCGATTATGGTTATGATGTAAATGTTTTCACCTACAATAGTGAAGGCGAATTTGAAATTGGAAATATTTATGTTCAATTAAAAGCTACAGACAAGCTAAAACTGGTAAACAAAGGATTAGAGATTTCTTTTGGATTAAATAAGAAAGATATTAATACCTGGATTAATGAACCTTTTCCTGTCATTTTAGTAATTCACGATGCTAAAAATGATAAAGGATATTGGCTATATTTACAGCGCTATTTCGAAAAATTAAGTAGCTTTAATATTAATACTATTACCCGCAATTATTCTGTCAGGATCCCGGTAGTGAATACTCTGGACAAAGAGTCTTTATCAGAATTCAGAAATTATAAATCGAATGTTTTAAAACAAATTAAAACAGTTATTAAGCATGTCTAAAATAGTCCACTTTAAAGATTTAAAAAATATCTTATCATCTTTAGGATATTTACCAGATAAAACACAAGGTTCACATAATGTATATAAACATCCTGTTATCAATTCACTCATTGTTTTCCAGGGCAGAAAGCCAAATGAACCTGTTCCTGAGATTATTTTATCTGCAATTATAAAAAATATTATAAACTCAAATGTTGCAAATGAGCAGCAAATCCTGGAGTTGGTGGAAAAAGCCGGCCGTCCTTTTAATCAGAATATAGTCCAAACAAAAAAATCTTCAGTACTACAATCATCGCAGGCTACAATAGAAAGAAGAAAAGGCATAAATGATCGTATGGCCTCTTCATTGAATATAACAGCTAATCAAACCGCACATGTTGCTACACTTAATAAAGCAAAAGTTAAGAAAACCTAGGATGTTGAAAGAAGAAAAAAAGAAAAAAAGGAAGAATAATTTTTAAAATTAACCGAAACTTTTAAGCTTTCTATTAAGTGTAAGTTCCGAAACAGTTGGAAAATAAATTACTTATACTAAAAGTAAGTAAACACAAATTTGAGTTTTTAAATTCTAATTTTTAATAAAAGCTTTGCAATTAAAAGGTGATTTTTACGTTTTGGATTTCATTTAAATATAAAAGTCTGACACGTTTCAGTGGAAAGTGATAATTTAAAATAAACTATTAAAATAAAATTATAAGCAGAATTGTACCCATTATAACAGTAATATTAAATTAGTTACATGACAGACTTAAAGGGGCGTTCAGGCTTTATAATTTTTTTACGTAAATCACTTATACTTTTCCCCGCATTTTGCATTTTTTCATTGGCAGCCTTTAGCCAGGAGAAAGAAGAGCACAGGCCCAATCACGACAACTGGCCTTACTACTTTGGTATGTCAATCAGCTACAACTCGTCTACGTTGCACTCTTCAAAGCATCCCATGTTTTTGCAAAACGACAGCGTGCTGGCGGTAGAACCGGGAAGCAGCGGAGGAATAGCTTTAGGCCTTGTCGGAACGCTGCAATTGTCTCCCAGGTTTTCTCTCAGGGCAAATCCGCAATTGATTATAGGCGGGGCAAAATATTTTACCTACAGCTTAAAATACCCTATGCTGGATGAAAAGTCAATAGAAAAGAAAACATTGCCGTCTAATATTGTAAGCTTCCCTTTCCAGGTAAAGTTTAACAGCGACAGAATTACAAACTTTCGCACTTACATGATGGCTGGCATAAAGTACGATATAGACCTCGCCAGCAATTCACAGGCGCGAAATGCAGAAGACCTTGTAAAACTGAAAAGAAGCGATTTTGGAATAGAAGCCGGTGTTGGTTTCAATTTCTTTTTTCGGTTTGTCACTTTTTCTCCTGAGTTAAAGATCAGCAATGGCCTGACTAATATTCATAGCCGTGATGCAAACTTAAAATACAGCAATGTGCTCGACATTTTGCAATCGCGCATGGTTGTTTTCTCCATTATTCTGGAAGATTAGATACAATAAAAAGTACGTATTTTACACAAAGCCAAAATTGACTTCAATAAAAAAGACCTCTTCAAGAGGTCTTTTTGTGATGTATTTATAAAATTTTTTAAGCCGCCTGTTTTTGTTTTTGTCGCTTTAGCTGATTAACGATAGACTCATAAGCGCTTTCAAAAGATTCTTCAAAAGATTTAGACGAGGCTTTCACAAAAAAATCATGTTTTGGATTACGATTTATTAAAGAAGATAAGGTAGATGCCCGGTGGGGTAAATTATTAACCAATCTTTTCGATGCAAGGCAAGAGGGGGATTATGGAGATTTTGCCGTTTTAACAGAGAAAGATATATTACCATTGCTGAAAGAAGTGGAAGAATTTAAAGTTATAATTTTAAAATTACTGTAAGTTCTTTTTTATTTAAATCACTTTCGGGCGTAATGCCTTTACTTTAAGAAAATGTAGCGAAGTAATAATAGAACATTGTGCAATCTAAATTCCTGCTTCTCTTTTCTCTGCGTAAGCTTTTGAAATGTCTTCTTTAAATTTCCTGACAAAAACAATTTATTTCCCCGAAATTTGCAAAACTTAAAATCATGCTATGATTGACATTAAAGTTCCTGCGATTGGCGAGTCTATAACAGAAGTAACACTTATAAAATGGATAAAAAAAGATGGAGATTATGTAGACAGAGATGAAGTGATTGCTGAATTTGAAAGCGAAAAAGCAACTTTTGAAGTAAATGCCGAAAAAGCCGGTGTGCTGAAAACAAATGCCAAAGAAGGAGATACTTTAAACATAGGAGATATACTTGCCCAAATAGATGAAACTGCACAAAGGTCTAATGGTTCCCCGGTTCAGCCAGCTCAGTCTGCTCCGGCTTCCCCAGTTGCGACATCGCAGGTGGCTGCTCAGGAACAAACGTCTGCCGGCTCTTCGCCTGCACCTGCAGCAGCAGGAAAAGGTATTGTAAACATAAAAATTCCAACGGTTGGCGAGTCAATCACGGAAGTGACCCTGGTAAAATGGCTGAAAAAAGAAGGTGACCTTGTACAACGCGACGAAGTAATTGCGGAACTGGAAAGCGAAAAAGCAACTTTTGAACTGAATGCTGAAGAAGCCGGTAAATTATCTCAGAAAGCAAAGGAAGGTGAAACATTAAAAATAGGTGATGTAATTGCCACAATTGACAGTGATGTAGCTGTAGGATCTTCAACTGCATCATCAAAAACAGACGCAAAACCTGCTGCACCAACTGCTCAACCTGCATCGGCTCCGGCTCAGCCGGCTGCTGCACAGGCGCCTGTTACTTCGGTTCCCAATGATGTAAAAGCTTCGCCTGTTGCTGCGGCGATTATTGCTGATAGAAAAGTGGAAGCATCTGCTATAATAGCGTCGGGAGCTAACGGCAAAATAATGAAAAATGATGTTTTGCAGGCTTTAGCTAATCCGGGCAAAAAAGCGGTTGCAGGACAGGAATTATTTAGCAGGAATGAGCGCTCGGAAAAAATGAGTAACCTGCGAAAAACGGTCAGCCGCAGATTGGTGGAGGCAAAAAATACAACTGCAATGCTCACTACTTTCAACGAAGTAGATATGAGCCGCATTATGTCGCTTCGCACACAGTTTAAAGATAAGTTTAAAGAAAAACATAGCGTTAATCTTGGTTTCATGAGCTTTTTTACCAAAGCAGTATGTTATGCCTTGCAGGAGTGGCCCTCGGTAAATGCGTACATAGATGGAGATTCCATTATCTACCACGATTACTGCGATATTTCCATTGCAGTTTCTGCGCCTAAGGGATTGGTCGTTCCTGTGATAAGAAATGCTGAAAGCCTGAGCATGGCTGAAATAGAAAAGAAGGTGGTGGAGCTTGCCGGAAAAGCAAGAGAAAACAAATTATCAATGGCAGAAATGCAGGGCGGAACTTTTACCATTACCAACGGTGGCGTGTTTGGTTCGCTGATGTCAACGCCGATCATCAATATTCCACAGAGTGCTATATTAGGTATGCATAAGATACAGGAAAGACCGATGGCAATAAACGGGCAGGTGGTTGTAAAACCAATGATGTATGTTGCACTAAGCTATGATCACAGAATAATTGACGGGCGGGAAAGCGTAAGTTTTCTTGTAAGGGTGAAAGAATTGCTTGAAACTCCTGAACTGTTATTATTTGGAAAAGACCCGGTTAAAACATTATTGGAATTATAGTTTAATGAACCAATTAAGCAAAAATAAAACGAGACACTTTTTTAATATTTAATGAACATTATTCAATAAACAATATTTAATATTTAATTTGGTTTGAGAGGTGGATTGCTTTATTATGAATTGGCAATGAAAGTGGAGAATTGTACATTTTTCTTAAGTTAATGACATTGGTTTCTTAGTCGGACTTTAGAGAAAAACAAGGTGGACAAAGCTAATTTTCTTGTTGCCGTACAAGTGAGTGACACAACGATGTTCAATAGAAATTCTGCCGCCGGTCCCCAAAAAAAATAAATATATATTGAAAAACAGAAAACAACTTTTTTACAAAAAATAGTATAAAAAGTTATTTATAATTCCTGCTGTTTCTATAAACAATCTTTATAGTATTTACAAAAAAGACGAGAAGCGTTCCTGCCACTCGTTTTTTTGTCTGTAGTTTATTTGACGTTTATGCAATCTTTTTAAAGTCCTTCCAAATTCGGTAAGTTTTCAGATGTCTTATAATAGCCGGAAGGATAACGGGATTTGCAATTCTGTGCTTAAAAACCTCACTGTTGATGTTTTTTCTTATGCCTCTTTTTACGCTTTTTCTCATTACAATTGCCACCATTTCTTTATGAGCTTCGCCTTCTTCGTTTATTTTTTTAACAAGACGAACAGACAGCAAAGCAAGGAAAGCGCTGATCACAAAGAAAAAACTCCAGTTTTGAAGCTCAAGCAAATTGAATGTTGAAATTCCACCCGGTCCTTGCCATTGAATATTCCAGGTAAGGTGATGAGTTGCAAAAAAATCGGCCATTAAACCACCAATCATTGGGGCAACGGCAGCAAATACTGCAACTACAATATTCCTGGCAGAAATGTAAGCGATCGCTTCATTTTTAGGAGCCAGCTTAACAGCAAGGTTGGCAATGGCAAGATCAATGCCTGCGGCTGAAACACCACTAACAATATGAATAATTATAAGCAAAGAAATGCTTATTGCCTTATGGTGAGTCATAGCGGCGAAGGTCCAGCTAAGAATGCAGATAATGAATGTGGGCGCACAAATGCTGATGATTGTTTTGTTGCTGTATTTGTCGGAAAATGCTCCCCAAAACTTTAGCGAGAAAATGCTTCCAAACTTTGCAAGCAGGCCCAGCGCTATTATCCATGCAAAAGATAAACCGATCGTTTTCATCATATACACTACAAAAAATGGCAATGCAAGACTGGTTGCAAATGCATAAAACGAATGAAAAGTAAGCAAATTTCTAAAATTCTTATCTTTTAAAGGCTTGCTGAAAAGCTTTAAAAGTTTCTCGTCTTCCAATGTAGTTTTTGGTTCAGGCGCACGTGAAAGGAAATAAACTCCTAACATGCCGGCTATACCGCCTGATAAAAACATAAGTGCATAAGCAGTAAGCTCGAACCGGGGATAATGAAACTTCACATAGTCAATTAGCATTGCCACTGCAAGGCTAAGTGTGACATTTAAAATTTGAATGAGCCTTGATCGTCTTGAAGTATAAGTTCCCAGAATTTTTTCGGGAATTATATCCTTAAACCACGAGTTCCAGCTTGCGCCGGATACTGAAGTGAAAAAATAATGAAAGAACAAAAAGAACAATAAAACATTGATACTGGTGGCAGACGAAAATACAAATGGTAAAATGCCAACAACAAATAGCGGTACGCGCGCAAAAAAAGAACAGATAACGCTAATTGCTCTCCTGTTTTTGTATTTCTGAACAAGCCAGATAGATAACAATTGAAATATATTGGTGATCGTTGGCAACGCAGCCAGTAAACCTATTTGAAAGTTTGTAGCCTTTAGCAGCACCGCCATAGCTACCAGGAAAGTTCCTCCCGTAAATGTAGCCATTGCTTCGGCGGCAAGCCCTTCATTAATAAAGTATTTTAAGCCTGATTGTACCTGGTCATTGGTTAGGTTTTCCAGAGGTCGGAGTTTCATGCAGTTGCGGAAATAAATTTCCTGTTTTAGGTGTTTTTTTAGGATTTAGATTGGTTATTCTACTTGATAACAATATTTGAAGTTGTTGCTGATTGAAAATCAGAAGAAACTTATATGAGAGTTAAAATTGTTTTTACTTATTCTATTTATACTCTTTTTATAAAAATCTGCTTTGCCAATGACGTTTTTTTTAAATTAAAAATCAGGTGGAAAAATAATTTGTGCTATTTTATAAAACTGTGAAAGAATAATATTTATTGTACAAGACTTCATTAAATTTTATACATACAACCAGAAAAAATTTACTGGTTAGTTCGGGCTAAAAAAAACGGTACATAGAAAAGAAGAAGCGCGATGCAAAAATCAAAAACTGAAAGAGAAAAAATATTATGTGGAAGTAGAATAATAAGGTGTTTGAAAAGAGAAAATGAAATATGGTTTTTTTTAAGGAATAAGTTTTGCTTTAACTTAAACAGCGTGCCATTACCCTTAAAAAATAAAGGAATGAAACAGTTTGAAGAAACGATTAAATTGCTCGAAAATTCTAACTTTTATTATATTATTACTACCAATATGGCTGGCAAATACAGCTATATCAATAATCATTATGCAAAGTCTTTTTCATACATCAGTGATTCTATAGTGGGAATGCCATACCAGGTAACTATGCATCCGGATGACACAAAAGTGTGTGAGGAAGTTGCTGCACAATGTTTTAAACATCCTGAAAAGATGTTTCCTGCCACAATAAGAAAGCACGATGGGAGAGGAGGTTATGTAATAACCCAGTGGGAATATAAGGCAATGATAAATGATGATAATGAACCTGAAGGAATATTTTGTCTTGGTTATGATATTACAGGATACATGGCCGAACAGCAGCAGTTAAAAGAAGCCGAATCGGAAATTGAAAAAAAGAAGGATCTTTTGAAAGAAATTGCTTTTCAGCACTCGCATCTTATAAGAAGCCCGCTTTCCAACATTTTAGGTCTTGCTGATATTCTTAATAAAATGGAAATAGATCAAAATGTAAAAAATTTATGCACCATGATTGTTCAAAGCTCAAATCAACTGGATAATATAATAAGGGAAGTAGTAGGAAAAACTTATAAATAATCTTGTGTTATTTCTTACTTCGTACATTCTGCTTCAGAACATAATGTTGTCCTTTGTTACAATTTTTACTATTCTTTTAATAAAATAAGAAAAATTTCGTTTTTTATAAGAAAATAAACCTTTAAAAAGTTTAATGTTTTTTTATCAACTTTTATCATTTACAGCTAATAGCTTAAAATCTATTGGCATAACAATTGGTTTCTCATTGAAAAACAAAGCGATATGAAAAAAATTATTGCCTCAGTCATCCTTATAGCTGCTCTTTCAGGAGTTGCTGATGCACAACGTTTAAGTGTTGGAGGAAAAGCAGGCGCCAACCTTACAAAGATAACCGGCAAGGCATTTAAAGAAGAATATAACCTGGGTTACCAGCTCGGTCTTTTTGCAGAAATTGATCTTAGTAAAAAATGGGGCATTCAGCCTGAAGTGCTTTGGAGCCAGGTGAACACGCATAGGGCTTCGGGCACAGATGCTGTCTGGAACAACTGGCAAAATAATACGACCAGCATTAAATTAAATTACCTGACAATTCCTGTTTTATTGCGCTATAATGTAGGACAGTTGCTTACATTCAATCTTGGTCCCCAGTTTGGAATTTTACAAAATAAAAATGCGAACCTGTGGAGCAACAGTAAGGAAGCTTTTAAGAACGGTAACTTTTCACTTGTAGGTGGTGCACAGATAAACCTGAAAACCCTTCGTCTTTATGGCCGTTATAATATTGGTCTTAATAACATTAATGATGTGGGCAACCAGGACAAATGGAAAAGTCAGCAACTGCAGTTTGGAGTAGGGTTAGCTTTATAATTCGCAGATTACTTTTTCAATACAAAAGCATTGTCTGACGGCAATGCTTTTTTTATGCCGTTTTGCTTGTAATAAATGCATGTGAAGGCCAATGGCACTAATATTGAACCATAGTATATTTGCAGGCTATATAAAAAATATAAGGAGGAAATGACAATTTGTCCTCTAAAAATACACTATGATTCAAAAGAATTTTTTCACAGGCACAGACGACGATACAGATTTTATCCCGATAATTCCCTTGAATGAAAATGAAAACGAAAGTGATCAAATAATTGATATTCCGGGAGATATTCCCGTTCTTCCTTTAAGAAATACTGTATTATTTCCCGGTGTTGTTTTGCCAATAACAGTCGGCCGCGACAAAAGTATAAAGGCTGTTAACGATTCTTACAAAGACAATAAACTGATAGGTGTGCTTGCACAAACCGACAGCACTATCGAAGATCCACAGGCGAAAGATCTTTGTAAAATAGGCACTATTGCCAAAATAGTGAAACTTATAAAAATGCCCGACGGAGGCACTACTATTATTATCCAGGGAAAAAAACGGTTTTCACTTGAGGAAATAACAACGGATGATCCTTACTTTAAGGCAAGGGTAACGTTGCTGGAAGAAGATATAATTCCAAAAGACGAAGATTTTTCTGCCTATGTAAGCAATATAAAAGACCTGGCCGGACAAATAGTTTCCATGTCTCCCAATCTTCCCACCGAGGCTTCTATTATTTTAAAAAATATAGAAAATCCTTCTTTTTTAATCAATTTCGTAAGCAGTAACCTTAACAGCGATCTTGGTGAAAAGCAAAGGTTGCTGGAGATACATGACGTAAGGCAAAGGTCGGAAGACCTGATGCATATTCTGCAAAAAGAGCTTCAGTTTGCCGAGTTGAAAAATAAGGTAACCAATAAAACCCGCACCGAACTTGATAAGCAGCAACGCGAATACTTTCTGCAGCAGCAGCTAAAAAGCATAAAAGAAGAACTTGGCGGAGACCTGAACGACCGTGAGCTGGCAGAAATGAAGAAAAAAGCCGAAGGCAAAAAATGGCCGCAGGCTGCGAAAACGTTGTTTAAAAGCAACATAGAAAAGCTGGAAAGAATGCATCCCAGCACTCCTGATTATTCTGTAGTTTACAATCACCTCGACCTGTTGCTCGACCTGCCGTGGGAGGAGTATTCAAAAGACAGTTACGATCTGAAGAAAGCCAAAAAAGTTTTGGATAATGACCATTACGGAATGACCAAGATAAAAGAAAGGATTTTAGAATATCTCGCAGTTTTAAAGCTGAAAGGCGATATGAAAAGCCCTATTCTTTGTTTTATCGGCCCTCCCGGCATTGGTAAAACTTCATTGGGAAGAAGCATAGCAAATGCAGTTGACAGAAAATATGTACGATTAAGCCTTGGAGGTTTGCACGACGAAAGCGAATTGCGCGGACATCGCAAAACATATATCGGTGCAATGCCCGGCAGAATTATTCAAAATATCCGCAAGATAAAAACCAGTAACCCGGTAATTATTCTTGATGAGATTGATAAGGTGGGAAGTGACCATCGCGGTGACCCGAGCAGCGCTTTGCTGGAGATTCTCGATCCTGAACAAAACCATACTTTTTACGACAATTATCTCGAACTGGAATATGACCTGAGCAAAGTATTATTTATTGCGACAGCCAATAATATTAACCAGATACAGCCTGCGCTGAGAGACAGGCTTGAAATCATAGACCTTAGCGGTTATGCTATCGAAGAGAAAGTTGAAATAGCAAAACGCCATCTTTTACCAAAACAGTTTGAAGCACATGGCTTAAAACCAGGCAGTTTTAAAATAACAGACAAAGTGCTGGAAAAAATGATTGAAAGCTATACACGCGAAAGCGGCGTGCGCGAGCTTGATCGTCAGATTGCATCAATTATGCGATACCAGGCTAAGGAAATGGCGGTTAAGGGAAAAGTGAAACCAACGCTGGCGATGGAGGATATAGAAAAGATATTAGGCCCTCACAAATACAGCAATGAGATTTATAAAACGATCAATATTCCCGGTGTGGCGGTAGGGCTTGCATGGACTTATGTCGGCGGAGATATTTTATTTATCGAAACTATTTTAAGCGAAGGAAAAGGTACGCTGCAGTTAACGGGTAATCTTGGAAACGTGATGAAAGAAAGCGCTTCCACAGCACTTAGTTTTTTGCAGGCTAATGCACAAAAATATAATGTTGACCCGGAATTATTTCAGAAGAAAAACATACACGTGCACGTGCCGGAAGGCGCTGTGCCAAAAGACGGACCGAGCGCAGGCATTACCATGTTCACTTCTTTGGCGAGTGCTTTTTCAGGCAGAAAAGTGAAGCCATTTATGGCAATGACAGGTGAAATAACTTTGCGCGGACAGGTTTTGCCGGTAGGCGGAATTAAAGAAAAAGTTTTGGCAGCAAAGCGTGCGGGTTTAAAAGAGATCATTTTGTGCTCTCAAAATGAAAAAGACGTAAATGAAATTGACAGCAGTTTTATAAAAGGAATTGCATTTCATTATGTAAAAAACATGCAGCAGGTGCTTGATTTGGCATTGATGTAGAACCGGGATTTGTTGAATTTGAAATGATTAGAATAAAAACTTATTAATAATATTTTAAAGCCTCCATCTTCGAGGCTTTATATTTATATCTGGTATTTCTTTTCTCTGAGCTACTCTGTGTCTTTGTGTCTCTGTGGTTTAAAGTTTCTCACGATGAGGAAGTGCCTCTCATGTCTACTCTTCTTTATCAAATTCATTTGGAAAATCTCAAAATATAAGTTCATCATCTCCTGCAGCATGCATTTGCCTTGCAGCTTCTACCCAACCCTGGCGAGGCTCTGGTTTAATAATAATGGCACCATTGTCTATTTCAATATGAACAGTAGATTTAGGTGATAACTTTAACTGCCTCAAAAGCATTGCAGGAAGAATAATTCCTTGGCTGTTACCAATATTAATAATATTTGCTTTCATGATGTTATAACTCAAGATTACTTTAAAGACAAACTTACATAAAAATGTTATAACGTTTGTGTAACCCTTGTCCTTCTTTTGTTTCTTTTGGTTCTATAATTTTATTCCATAGAAGCGCTATAATTACTGTTACTATAGTTGAATAAGAAACAAAATAAGGAGAGCTAACGATATCCAAAGAGAAGTTAGTAAAGGCGTGATAAATGGTAACAAAGAATATATTTTTTGTACGCAGAAATATGAGTGACAACATAATACCACTTTCAAACAAATGGATAAGATTATTGCTTATGATAAGAAAGTTATAATCGTTCCTAAATAAATCTCTTGGAACATGCGCAACTGCAAAAAGGACTTGAGTAATAAATATTGTTACAACTAATGAAACCACAGAATTACTTAATTTATTATTTATCCGAATAAAAATCTGAGGAATTAGGTAAGCTCTGAAAACCAGTTCTTCGATAAAAGCTCCAGGTATGATATTAAAGATAAATAACCCAAAAGTTTTTAAGGTCAAACCAATTGAGCTAAAGTATTCAGATATTATTAGCGATCTGCTGTGAATGAAACAAGAAGCAAATAATATAAGGTTAACAAAAATAAAAACATAAATTCCTGCTGATAATCCTGTTATAAACTTTTGTTTTGTAATAGTGAGGTCTTTAAGCTTAATTGTATCTTTTCTATACAAAAAGAATAAGATGGCAAGCCATCCACAGTATATGAATAAACCAATTAAAACAAAATGAAACCGGTTTTCCATAACTGCTTTGAACAATATTAACTTAAAAAGAAGATTAACAGCAAGCGGTATCAACGCAGAAGTTATCAGAACAGAAATTAAAATACTTGTCTTGCTTTTAAAGACATTTTCAAAAAGTGTTTTAAATTTATTCATATCTTTTGCATCGTGCTTTACAGTTTTAATATTACTTTAGAATGAAAAGAAGAACTAAAAAATTCTTTTCGAAGAATTTGGGGAATAATTGTTCGTTTGTCATTGGAACCTAAATATATTAACTATTCATCCTATAAATTTTCTTTCTTTAAAAACTAACTTTGCCCACTTTAAAAGAGGAAGAATTACAATTATACTGATGTGAATTTTTAATAAAGTTGATCTCTTATCATGTTTCCCACCAATCCCAAACATCTCACTAATCCCAGTTCAGATAATCCCACCAATCCCGGTTCAGACAATTGGGAGAAACGTTCAGCAGAACATCAGAAGCAATACAAACAGTTTTTGCAACGGGCTGATAAAAATAAAGTTTTAAAGCAACTTCCCGATTTGAATGATGAAGCTTTTGCAAAAATTGATTGTTTGCAATGTGGTAATTGTTGTAAAAATTATTCTCCTCGATTTAAAACCACCGATATAAAGCGGATAAGTAAACACCTGAAGATGAAAGAAGGAGATTTCATCGAAACATATCTGCGCCTCGACTCTGATGGTGATTATGTTACTAAAAGCGCTCCCTGTCCATTTTTAGGCAATGATAATTATTGCAGCATTTATGAAGAACGTCCGGGCGATTGTGCGCGTTATCCTTACACAAACGAAGATGTTTTTTTAAAAAGACCACAGCTCACTCAAAAAAATTCAACTGTTTGTCCTATCGCTCATTATGTTCTGGAAAAACTAATCGCTTCTGATAATAAATAAATTTACTGCACTTTTTTATTTTAGGTAATAAGAAGGCTGAATTACAATTACAAAAAAAATTTGAGTTTATGAAACCGCATTTACTGCAGAATGCAGAAAGGTAAGAGATAAAAAAATTGCCGAAAACTATAAACTCAATTCCATTTCGGCATTTTCTTTATCCTTTGCCAATTGTTCTTTCAATTTATCAATGCCTTCAAATTTCACTTCTCCGCGCAGATATGCGTGTATATTTACACGCATATATTGTCCGTAAATGTCTTCGTTAAAATTAAAAATATTTACTTCAATTGTTCGTTTTGTGCCGTTAACAGTAGGGCGCATGCCAATGTTCATCATGCCTTTTAGTAAAGACTGGTTTTGCCCGATTGTTACTGTAACAGCGTACACGCCATTTCCAGGCACCAGTTTTTCCTCTTCTTCTATTAACAAATTAGCGGTGGGATATCCTATCGTGCGGCCTAATTTATTTCCTTCAACTACTTTTCCCTGGAAAAAATATGGGTAACCCAAATATGCATTTGCAGTATTTATATCACTTTTCAGCAGGGCTTCCCTGATTTTTGTAGAGCTGATAGTTACATGATTTAAAACATGTTCGGGTATTTCTTTCACGTTGTAATTAAACTTTTCACCCATTTTTTCCAGTAAATGATAATCTCCGCCGCGATTTTTTCCAAACCTGTGATCATAACCAATAATAATAGTATTGGGGTGGAATTTTTTTACAAGAAAATTTTCAATATATTCTTCGGCAGATTGATTTGCAAATTCATCATTAAAAGAAACTACTGCCAAATGATCAATACCTTTTTCATTTAATAATTCTATTTTTTCTTCTAAAGTATTAAGTGTTTTTACATCCGATCTTCCTTGCGTTACAATTCTTCGGGGATGCGGATAAAAAGTAAGGATAATTGTTTCTCCGCCTGTTTCAGCCGCTTCTTTTTTCAGCAACTTTATTATTTGCTGGTGGCCCAGATGCACTCCGTCAAAAGTTCCGATGGTAATGATTGCTTTTTTAAAATCCGGTAAATGCTGTAAATCTCTATGAACCTGTATCATAATAATTGCAACAAAATTAAGCGTTTAAATGTTTAAATTGAACACAGACCACCGACGACTGGCTATTGACCAAAGACAAAATACCCGATGCTTTATTGGCTCAATGACTTTCCGCTTATTGACTTATTGCCCTAATAACTTCTCCGTACATTTGCCGCCATAAATTGTTTTACATGTCTTTATATGCTCAACGCGGAGTTTCGGCTCAGAAAGAAGAAGTGCATGCTGCCACGAGGCATCTTAGCCAAGGCCTTTTTCCCAATGCTTTTTGTAAAATATACAGTGATTTTTTAGGAAATGATCCTGACTGGATAAATATTATGCACGCAGACGGCGCCGGTACAAAAAGCATTCTTGCTTACCTGTATTGGAAAGAAACAGGTGACATAGACATTTGGAAAGGCATTGCACAGGATGCAGTGATAATGAACCTGGACGATTTGCTTTGCGCAGGTATTTACGATAACCTGTTGTTTTCTTCAACTATTGACAGAAATAAAAAACATATTCCGGGAGAAGTGCTTGAAGTAATTATAAACGGCACACAGGAAGTGTTTAATTGGCTAAAAGATTTTGGTATAAACATTCATTATCTGGGCGGTGAAACTGCAGACGTGGGCGACGTGGTAAGAACCATTGCCGTAAACGGAACTATGACAGCAAGATGGCCGAAAAGCAAACTGGTGACAAACGACAAAATTCAACCCGGTGATGTAATAGTTGGTTTGGCAAGTTATGGCCGATCAAGCTATGAAGCTGAATATAACAGCGGTATCGGCAGCAACGGCCTTACCAGTGCGCGCCATGACGTATTGAAGAAGAAATATGCAAAAGCTTTTCCGCAAACTTTCGAGCCATTATTGGCTGATGAGGTTGTTTATATTGGTAAATATGATTTGCAGGATGCAGTGGAAACAGATGAAAATACCACAAATATCGGCAAACTGCTTCTTAGCCCGACCCGCACTTACGCCCCGGTAATTAAAAAATTGCTCGAGCAAAACTTTGAGGATATTCATGGCCTTATCCATTGCAGTGGCGGCGGGCAAACAAAGTGTATCAAGTATTTGCCCGGAAACATGCTTATAATAAAAGATAATTTATTTAAGCCCCCTGTTATTTTCAATATTATCCGGGAAGCATCTCAATCCAATTTTAACGAAATGTACCAGGTTTTCAATATGGGCCATCGCCTTGAAATTTTTACTCCTGCAAATAAAGCCGATAACATTATTTCTATAGCAAAGCAATTTGAGATTGATGCTAAAGTAGTAGGCAGGGTTGAGAAATCAAACAATAAAGAACTAATTTTGAAGGGAAGCTTTGGAGAAATAAAATACTGATTTATGCTTTGCAGCTTGTAATTCTAAGCCTGAATTGCAGTTTAAGCATTACGAAAATAAAAGCGCTGACAGAACTAACTAATTTTAAAATCATTGCCCTAAATGTCTATACCCGTTACTTCAATTTCTCATTGAAAAAATCAATGGTACGTTTCCAGGCAAGTTCTGCAGCAGCTTTGTCATAACGAGGGGTTGTGTCGTTATGAAAGCCATGATTTACGTTAGGATAGATATAAGCTGTATATTGTTTGCCGTTCTGTTTTAGAGCAGCTTCATACGCCGGCCAGCCCTCATTAACGTGCGTATCCAGTGCCGCATAATGCAAGAGAAGCGGAGCCTTTATTTTGGGAACGTCTTCACTTGCAGGCTGGCCTCCATAAAATGGAACGGAAGCCGACAAATCCGGCACTCGCACTGCCATCATATTTGCAATCCAGCCACCAAAGCAAAAACCTACAACACCAATTTTACCGTTACAGTCTTTGTAGCTTTTCAGGTAGTCGTATGCAGCTATAAAGTCCTCTAACATTTTATTTTTGTCCAGTTTACTTTGAAGTTCCCGGCCTTTATCGTCATTACCCGGATAGCCGCCTAAGGGAGTTAAAGCATCGGGAGCAATCGAAACAAATCCTGCCAGGGCCGCTCTTCTTGCCACATCTTCAATGTATGGATTCAAACCGCGGTTTTCATGAACAACTACAATGCCTCCCAGCTTTGCTTTTGCGTCAGCAGGCATTGACAACAGCGCTTTGATGGTTCCGCCACCTTTGGGAGACGGGTAATTGACGTATTCTGATTTCAGGCGGGGATCATCTGGTTTGATTTGAATGGCACCCTGGTAATCAGGCATAAGAAAACTCATAAGTGACGTTACGGTGAGCCCTCCCACTGCATAAGTGGAAAGCTTTTGCATAAACTCGCGCCTGTTGACCCGGTTGTGCGCATAGTCGTCATAAAGGTCAAACACTTCCTGTTTGATGTCTTCTTTTTTGATTTCATTCATGTTAGTCTGTATACGTATTTACTTTAAAAGTAGGTAATTCTCAGCCAGCTTTTGGCAGTAATTAATCACTTTTCTTTGCGAACGAGAATTTTTTACGAATTAATACCTTCTCCGGTAAGTTTTTCCTTCTTTTAAATATTCAAATGCAGATCCATCCTCAATTCTAAAAGCTGTCATAATAGTCTTTCTATGTTTCCACGCAGGCAGGTAACATTCAAAATGAAGGTGTGGACCTGTGGCCCAGCCGGTTTTTCCGCTATAGGCAATCATATCGCCTTTATTAATTTTGTCACCTTGTTTAACTGCAGCTCCGTTGTACCTGATATGATTATATAACGCAAACGTACCATCAGAATGATAAATTAAAATATAGTTATTAAACTTTTCGCATTCCTTTTCAGGACACGACTCTGTATTGTTTTGAACCACTTTTACCACAACTCCTTCTCTCGCAGCTAATATTTCTGTTCCTTCCGGCATTTCAAAGTCCAGTGCATTTTCATTTTGATGTGTAAAATGTCCGTTATATCCCTGAAAAAGTAAATAACCCTGTCCTTTTTTATAAGGCAAATCGTATTGATAAGAACTGTCCCAGGCTGATAAATTTACATTACCGGGAACTGAGGTAAATTTTAATGAATATGTAGAATTCCTGGTTTTTTCAATTTTGTTTAATTGAATCAACCTGTAATGAGTGCTATGTTCCGGTATCACAAATACTTTTTCCTGTTCTTTATCGGATTTTAAGTTTTCTAACGTTAATTCAAGTGATATTGATACAGGATAATTTTCTGTATTTTCTGTGTACAAAACAATATTCCCGTTTATCGTTTCTGCATTAATCTGAATCTCTGGCTGCGCAATAACAGTGACGGGGAAAATAACTAATAACCATAAAAATATTGTTTGCATTACTTTTTAATTTATTTGTTCAACAATGTTTAATGCACAGCTATTCAGACTCCAATCTCTTTGACGGATTTCAATTCCTCTATGGTACAATTAAAAGCATTTAAAAATGATGGAGGAATTAATTCTTTTATAATTTCAATTCCTCTATGGTACAATTAAAAGCTGCACCATTATTATCTGTTGCCACTGCTGTAAGATTTCAATTCCTCTATGGTACAATTAAAAGATATATCATTCTTATTACTCCCATCGCTTTCCAGATATTTCAATTCCTCTATGGTACAATTAAAAGTCAATGTTGTTGTAAAACCCTGCTACTTTAATGTATTTCAATTCCTCTATGGTACAATTAAAAGCTGGTGGCATTGAAATAATGTTAAACCGTTCTTGATTTCAATTCCTCTATGGTACAATTAAAAGAAAACAGGTTTGCCAATAGAATGTCTTACAATATGATTTCAATTCCTCTATGGTACAATTAAAAGCAGCAAAACGAGCAGTAGTATGAATAGAAAAATATATTTCAATTCCTCTATGGTACAATTAAAAGGCAGCGCAAATGCTGTCCAGAGTGGCGGAACTTTATTTCAATTCCTCTATGGTACAATTAAAAGTGAGACATCATTATTATTCTTCTGCCATTAAAAGTGTTGTTACTAATAGTTAAATCTCTGAATTCATATTTCAATTTCTCTATGGTACAATTAAAAGAACCACCAACATTATTAAGCGTTGTAATTACAGGCATTTCAATTCCTCTACGGTACAATTAAAAGTATAGTAAAGACGTAATATCCGCTTTTAGGAATTGATTTCAATTCCTCTATGGTACAATTAAAAGTACCGGAGTAGCATATTCAGGTGCTCACAACACAGATTTCAATTCCTCTATGGTACAATTAAAAGAAGTCTTTCAATTATATATTCTTCACAATCTTCAGGATTTCAATTCCTCTATGGTACAATTAAAAGATATATGAGAGCAACAAGCTATCAAAGAGAAGAAAAATTTCAATTCCTCTATGGTACAATTAAAAGTGAGACATCATTATTATTATTCTGCCATTAAAAGTGTTGTTACTAATAGTTAAATCTCTGGATTCATATTTCAATTCCTCTATGGTACAATTAAAAGAACCACCAACATTATTAAGCGTTGTAATTACAGGCATTTCAATTCCTCTATGGTACAATTAAAAGTATAGTAAAGACGTAATATCCGCTTTTAGGAATTGATTTCAATTCCTCTATGGTACAATTAAAAGATATATGAGAGCAACAAGCTATCAAAGAGAAGAAAAATTTCAATTCCTCTATGGTACAATTAAAAGTCCTCAGTCATTTTAACATTGCGGCTTTTTCCTTATTTCAATTCCTCTATGGTACAATTAAAAGTCATCTGCTTGTAGCAGCTGTCGCAGCTCTCCTGGATTTCAATTCCTCTATGGTACAATTAAAAGTGTATTCTCCCCACATTGCCACATTTATCAGGTTTATTTCAATTCCTCTATGGTACAATTAAAAGCCAAAGACGACTCAAGCGGTTCATGGATTGTTACTTAATTTCAATTCCTCTATGGTACAATTAAAAGTGCTTATTTTAAATTTAAAAGCATTGCCGGCATGATTTCAATTCCTCTATGGTACAATTAAAAGAGTATCCAGGCGCATTACAATACATTGGTAAACATATTTCAATTCCTCTATGGTACAATTAAAAGCAATAAAAGAGACGTGGGCTATTGTAATTCAAACATTTCAATTCCTCTATGGTACAATTAAAAGTACTGAAGATAAAGGAGTTATTACCGCTATTACAAATTTCAATTCCTCTATGGTACAATTAAAAGTCCAAATGTCGAAGAAGGAACCGTAAAGGGTAGAATATTTTAATTCTTCTATGGTACAATTAAAAGAAGCAAAGAGATGGTTCACGAAATATCTTTAAACCCATTTCAATTCCTCTATGGTACAATTAAAAGAGATTACTTTCTCCCAAAGTAAAAGAACCTAATGTCATTTCAATTCCTCTATGGTACAATTAAAAGTGAGACATCATTATTATTCTTCTGCCATTAAAAGTGTTGTTACTAATAGTTAAATCTCTGGATTCATATTTCAATTCCTCTATGGTACAATTAAAAGTACCGGAGTAGCATATTCAGGTGCTCACATTAAAAAGATAGTAAGATTTTTTCATGGTGCAATTGTTGACCTTCTAATCATTGATATAACAAAAATCATAATAGGAGCAGGTTTTACAAATCTTGCTGTTGATAACCGGCGGGCAGGTTTCCCCTTCTACAATTGCTTTTATTTGCTCCGACGCTTTTAGAAGGTAAGTTTCATCTAAAGTCGTTAGTGTTACCGTTGTAGTTTGCCTTAGTTTTGGATATTCTAAAATACCGGTAGCGCCTTCAATGCCGTTCTGCTGCAACAACCAGATGTAATATTTCACCTGCCATTCGTGTGCTTCTTCGGTTTTGTCGCTCTTTTTTATTTCATGTACTACTTTATTTTTTGCATCATAAAAATCAATCTTGCTGCCGGCAATCTCTATTTCGGTATATTTCTCTGCTCGTTGCGGATAAGTAGTTTCTCCAATCAATTTACCTTCAGCTACCGTATCAGAAGTATGTTCCATTCGAATGCCATTAGCATGCAGCCAAAGTTCACGTTTGCAGATGTGATAAAGGTTGATGAGGGTAGCGTTGATGGTCATGCTAAAATATTGTAAAGTTTTGCCAAGGCTCTTCTTCATCTCTTATAAGGCCTAGCTCTGTATGATAAACCTTATTAGTTATATAGTACGGAATATTAAATATTTTCTTCCCACCCTGAAAAGCATAAGCATCCGACTTAATATTTTGACTACCCTTCCAACCCATAAAACGTCTCTTAGTAATTTGAACTTTTAAGCTTTCTGCTGTAATAAAATCAAAATTATTCAGGGCATTTTCAAAATTTTCTTTTTTAGATTGTGGTAGGATTTTTATACCATCAAACTGTTTATAAAAGCCCTCCTCTGTATGCTTGTTTTTAAACATAGGAGAAAGCCTTTGTAAGGCATCGGTTAAATACTTATATTTTTCATCAAACTCTTCCTTGTCTTTTTTTGTCCATTCGTTGTAAACAAAGTCAATAGTATTTTGTAAAAGAGCTTCATCTATAATTCCATTATTAGTAGTGATTATGTTTTGGAAAGCTATCAGTGTTTTATCAACTGTTTCACTGTTATAAATGTATTTGTCATCTTCATTTCTTTCCTTGAAGATGATACAATCACAAATCCTCTTCTCTCGTTTTCTATTTACACGGCCAAAACGTTGAATAAGAGCATCAATAGGAGCTGGTTCCGTAAAAATAATCTCGTAATCAATGTCTAAGCTTACTTCTATTGCCTGTGTTCCTACTAAAAGCTTTATGTCTCCATTCATCAAGGCTTTTTCTTTTTTACTCCTGTCCATGCCTGTAAAAGAACCATGTAGTAAAATAGCCTCTCCTTCATTTACATTTTCTTTGAGGTGCAGAAATACATTTTGAGCAGCTTTTACAGTGTTACAAACTACCAATACTTTTTTGCCTTTTTCTAATGCCTTCTTAATCTCTTCCAAGTTTTCACTTAGTAAGCCTTCTTTCAAATAAATTTTGTGTCTTTTAAAACTGTCGTATAGAGCTGAACTTGCTTTTACAATAGCATGTTGCCCAAGGCTTTCCTCTAATTCGGCTTGTAAAAAGCGAGGCATAGTAGCTGTCATTATCATCACTTTTGCTCTTAAATGCCTGGTAGTAAATTGGAGTAATACTTTTATTTGCGCAAAGACATCAGGACTATAAGCATGAATTTCATCAAATATTAAATAGCATCCTGCCATCTCGAAAATGCCTTGTTCATACCCTTTTAAACCAAATAGATGTTTTAATAGCTGAAAAGGTGTTGCTACTTTAATAGGAGTAATTATGCTTTTAAATTTATCTTTTAGTTTTTTAATGCTGTCTTTCTTTGTATTTAAATCATACTGCAAATCATCAAAATAATTATTTAAGTAGTCACTTAATTTTCCATGTAGCATACCAACTTTTTCGCTTTCTTTTCCTATTGCTGTATTCAGCCTTTCATACATGGCATTGATAGAAGCGGTAAAAGGCAAAATATAGAAAATACGTCCCTGACCATTATTGTTTAATTGATTTCTTAACCATAAAAAAGCACTTTCTGTTTTTCCTGACCCGGTTGGTGCGGTAAGTATTAAATTTCCGTTTATAGTTTCACAAGCCTTTTGGTGTTCATAAAAATTCAAACTTTTTTCTTTTAAAGCCTTTTGTTGCATTTCTAAAAATCCAAAATCATTTTCTTCAACTTTTTGTACTTGTGTGACTAATGCCGAACCTAAATGATCACACCATTTTAAGCCTCCAAAGAGTAGCATTAGTTTAAAGTAATCGGGTTGAGATTGAAGCAAGGGCTTTTGATTGTACCCATGTATTAATCCATAAATTGATTTAGGGGTGACAGCATTAACATTAAACCCATAAAATTTTAAAAGTTGCAATGCTGCAGATATATCAACATTTTTACGAAAAGCTGTTTCAAAATCTTCGGTTTCTTCTAAATTTTCTAATTTCCCAAACGAATCACCACTATCATAACTATTAAGGTATTCACGAAGAGAGCTAAAATCTTTATGATGTCCGGCCACAACCAACCGCATTAGTTTCACAACATCTTTATCTGTTTCCGATAAAGAGTCAACAAACGGAATGGAAAATAATTCATGCCTTTGAAGACTCCATTTATTCTCTTTTCCATCTAATACTTTTTGAAATTCCTGATGCGCCTTTCCTAAGTCATGTAGCACAATACAAGTTCTTAGAATTTCCCAAAATGCATTGCCTAAACCCGAACACTCGGCAGCTTTTGGAAAACATTGTTGCAAGAAAGAGTAAATAATCAGGCAATCGTCAATATGCTCTTTTAAAGTTCTTGCCGGAACGTTGCCTTTTACGTCTTTAGATTTAGCAAGTAATGGCATTAGTTAGTAAAGCTGATTTGATGAAAGAAAATATCTACTTCTTTTCCGCTTGGCAACGTATCCCGACAGGTAGGTATGTTTAAGCTTGAAATATTAGACTTATGGTTTATAATGGAAAATGGTTCAGTGCCAATATTTTTTCTTGGAAATTCATTAGTGAAATATTGTGGCAAGGCTTGTATTTGTCCGGGCAGATGAAACCTAAAGGGAATAATTTGACCTCTGATTTTAGAAGTCACCTCCACTTCATCTAATTCTTCTTTTTCCGAAATATTTCTAACTGTTGCCAAATCATTCATTCTCCCTAAAAGCAATGGATAGTAGGGTTGAGATAAATAAGTTACAATACTTTCATCTGTTGTGTAAATGCGCAAATAATTATTAAATAGAAATTTACGTATTATCACATTTGACTTCGCATTATTGGTAGGCTTACCCTCTTTGCTGCTAATTTGATAAATTGTTTCTAAATCTTCGCCTTCCATTTCGTATTCAAAATAATAACCTAACTGCAAGTTCTTATGCTCAATATAAAAACCTGCGGCAGCATTTATCAATCCAAGTACAGTGCTAATTGGGGGCACTTCCAAACTAGGTTGTGTACCGCTTATTAAGTTTGGATACCGAAAACTTGCCGTCCAGCTTGTTATATCAATTTTATATACTTCCATTGCTTAAGGCATTTGCTCTTTCACTTGTTCACAATATTGATCAATGGCTTGGTTAACACTTAGAATTTTAACAGTCAATTTCTGTTTTTTAACTTCTTTCCCTTCCTTATCTTTCTCAGTATAATCAGAACCATCAAATGCTGTTTCCAATGCTTTTAATTCAGTATTATATTCATCCATGAAACCACTTCGCTTGCCAATAAAAATGGTGCCTTTGAATTGGTCTTTATAATCGCTCAAAACTTCTTTAATCCCTTCTATGTTAAGTATAAGCTGCTCATTATTAATTGGGTCAGATTTTATTATATGAGAGAAAGGATGGTTTCCGGTACTTGAGGTTGCAAGTAAAATAAATTTTGGTGTTACATCTCCCATATTGTTTGTTTGCATAGCTCCACCAGATATAAATTTTAGTGCTTGAATTGTATCAACAACTCGTTTTTGCCTAGTTGCATTTGGTAGCCTGATTAACTTTTCAGGAATCCCATCTTTATTTTTTACAAACTTGTCATCAAAAGTGTCTAACCCTTCTGTTTTTGAAAGTTGTTCTGCAACTTGCTTTGCTATATTTTTGAATCCAGTTTTATTATAATTT
>Ga0181466_1000096_pt2 | contig 25599 bp, 11 predicted proteins | sample InSIn4gowninarea_FD_119078 | JGI IMG/M metagenome (GOLD analysis project Ga0181466, IMG submission 119078) | Clean room microbial communities from NASA Spacecraft Assembly Facility at Jet Propulsion Laboratory, Pasadena, California, USA -... ... | reverse complement strand
ATCTATGAGAGAAGCAGCCACAAGAATTCCTTTGGGAGTAGATGTTGGGAAATCCGTAACAGCGTACCGGTATGGCTGATCCAACTGAGTAATTCCTTCAAGCAGAAACTCGGAACGAGGAGGGATTTTGAAATTCTCTTTCGCCGTAACTGTACTTACTGCAGTGTCTTCGACTTTTGATGTCAATAGAGGAATCTCTTCTCCCTTTGCACGTACTTCATTTCTTTCTAGGTCTAAGGTAAAATTATTCTTCCTTAAAAAGTCCAGGCCCAGGATGCAACTGTCGGTTATATCAGCGACGTATACACGATGCTGGAAACTTCTAGAACCAACTTGGATGACGATGTCTAATTTTCCATGCACTGCGACTTGATCCCCAGTGACAGTTTTTAGGGACACGGCGGGAGCAATGTAAATTAGACGTCTGCTCAATTTCTCAGCTAGATCAGTTCTTATCAATGTAACATTTGCTCCCGTGTCTAATAACATATGACAGGGGTAGTCGCCGATATAGCTCTCGACATAAAGTCCGTTCGGCTCCCCGCTGAGTGCAGAAATCGTCAATTGTTCCATTGGGGCATTTCGATTAGAAGACAGCCTTCGCCCCGCAAGACTGCCGGATGTTAGTTTCCCTGGCTGGATTTTACTTCTTTCTTATTCCTCCTCGGGCAGTCCATCTGAAGATGCCCCTTTCTGTTGCAGGACCAGCAAGTGTTATTCCAATTTCGACGGCGAATGGAAGCTTCACGTTGTGGAGCATGCTCGGCTTTAATTAAATCAACTAACTCTTCTATCTTTTTTCTTAGTCCTTCATGATCATTCTTTTCGTCTTCTACCACAGCTGTTCTAAGATGCCTGCTGGTCTTCGACACTGATTTCGCCGACTCATACTTCATGGCGAATACGAGTGCCGAGCGCAAGTCCTTGGATTCAGACAAACGTAAAGCCTGCTGCATCTCCTCGTCCCGCAGGGCATCTGTAAAGTACTGTGCTGCCAGGCTTCCTTGCGTCTGGAGGGAGCAATCAGAAAAGGCCAAATGCACCAGCCTCTCGATGTCAGTTGCAAGCTCTTGAAGACTTTCATTTGTTTTCTGTCGGCGTGCTTTAAGTTCCGCGCGATAGTATTCGGTAAGATGCGCGTCGCCGTACCTACACTCCAGAGCTGCTTCTATGGCGGACGGATCTTGTAATTTTTCGGTAGGCACATTTTGCAGTACTTCAGCAGCCGGACCTCGTAAAGAAGCAATAAGCTGAGACGCTCTAGTCGCATTATCCCAGCCGTTTGCATCCGCCACGACATCAAACTGTACTTTAAAAACCCTCCATGGTGTCTGGCCATCAAATGTAGAGAGTTTGACACTGGGTCTTGAAGGTGGCTCAATAGATGGGGACGTTACTTGTCTCTTCTCTAAAGCTTTAAATCGTCTTTCGAATTCCTGATGACAATCGACTATTTCCTGCATTCGATCTTTAACCTCTTCTCTTACTACCTGCATTTGATCTTTAACTTCATTCCTCACTTCCTGAATTTTCTCATCAACTTCTTCCTGAATTTCTACTTTGAACTTGGCTTGCTCACTCTTTAACTCTTCTTTAAATTCATCCAATAGTTGTCTATTGTTGGCTAATTCGGCTTTGATTTCTTCTTTTAACTTTTCTTGTCCCCCTTCGAAATTCTGCATTTTCTCCATCACAGTTTTAAATTCTTCCTCTGATTTCTTTTGTCCGGCCTCTAGTTTTTCTTCAAACTTCTGTTGACTGGTCTCAAGTTTTTCTTCAAACTTCTGTTGTCCATTTTCCATATCCTTCTTTATTTCTTCTTGTCCATCTCTCATATCTTTCTTCATTTCTTCTTTCATAGTTTTAAATTCTTCTTTCATCTGAGCCATCATCATAGCCATTAGCTGTTCAAATTTGTCATCCATGGCTCTTGTAGTCACTGGCATTCACTCCTACCCCACTCCTGACACCAAATTGTTACGTCGTCGGGACGGCCGATGTTGTTGTGTCGTTGACGAATTGAATTGACGAGTCGGGTTTTGATTAAAGTGAAAAACGGGCCTTTATTGTAATCACCAGTCCGCTTGTAATAGACGTACAGAGACGGCCGATAACGCCGTACCCACACAGGGATCTTCTTACACAAAGTCTCTCAGAGGGTCAAGGTCCAGGCACCCTCAGTCAGGATCAGGAACAGGAACGTAAGAACAGGATACACGCTGCAGAATCCAATCCGCGGGTGATCACGTACGTCGCAGGTACCGCCAGCACACACGTTCCTTGCCGAAGTCTCACAGACTTCCACACGAAGCGTTAGGCTTCCTCAGAAGGACCTCTTGTCCACAGGAACTCTCCAAGGATCTCTGGGATCGCAGGGATGAACGTTCCAGACGACTTGACTCGCTCCAAGGGCTGTGTCACTTCCTAACGAGAAACACTGTCGCAGTAGAAACACCCTCTCTGTTGCAGAGGTATCGCAGTCGAAGGAGAAATCACGCTCCGCAGTCTCAGGTATCGCCGCTCTCTCTCCAGGAGCTAACCAAGAGCTTTCCACTCTTCGACCAAATCTAAATCTGAGGCCTGAGAAGCCAGCCTTATATACCCTCCGCAAGGCACGCTGGTAAGTTCGGGAAAATTCCATTATCTAGGGGCTTCTAGAATGTTCCATATAGTAATTCTATGGTATCTCCGTTAATATTGGTCCTAGAGCTTCGGGAGTTGGGCTACCCTAGGTCAAATTTTGGCGCCAAATTTGGTCGCCAAACGCGCCAAGTCGCCAAATTTGGCATGATTTTTCGTCGCCAAGCCCCTTTTAGCGCGTCTATTATATACCGCCCTTTTTCTGTATTTAATTTTACGCTTACTGTAAAACACTTTCACTGCACGCGCACTATTGATGCAGGGAAGGCAACTATAGATTTGTAACAATATTGAACTTAAACTATCCAATCTTGATATTCCTAATTTTACATATTCATTTTTGTATTAATTTCTTTTTATTTTTAAAAAACCATTTTTTAAAAGAATACCAGTGGTCATTTATTTAAAGTGTCATTTTATGGTTGCTTAGTAGGGACAAGGTTAAAAATGACTACCATGTATTAGCTTTTTGCAATTAAAATTTTGGAATATAGATATAAATTTAGGATTTTTTTCTTGTTTAATTTAATGCAGTATTTATTTATTTGTTTTATTTCTTTGTAGATATTGAAAATGCGATTATCGTAAAAATCAAAAATGTCAGAGCATAGAAGAACAATTGGTCGTCGTGCAGGTGAAAATGTATTTGAAGGTAAAGTAATTCGTGTCTGTCCTGATGGTTTGGAAAATTTTGATGATTACTTTACGGAGTCTGAACCTGAAATATCGGAAATTTCTACAACTGTTACCCAAACATTTAAAGGTAAAACACATATTAATAAAATAAGTTGGACACATCAGTCTATTAGTAATCAAGTTAAAAATGTTACAGATGAGACAAAGATAAATATAAATGAAAATGGGCCACAAAAGTTTGAGGATCATCTGTCAAAAACCAGAGCTAATTCTATTATTGTATCTGTTGATGGAGTTATCAATTCTGGAAAGTCATCTCCAAACAAGCCTATGCATAAAAAATTGAGGGGAAACACCAAAGACTCTGTTGTTATCTTCGATTCAAGATCCAAATCAAAAGAACTCAGTGTTACTTTAAATAATGTCAGTTGTAAGAGTCCCCAAAATGTAAGAAAAGCACTAAGTTTTATAGAGCCAGCAGAAAAACTTGAACTGACTCCGAAATTCCATAGTGAATCATTTAGTTTTCCTCGTGTCAAAGAATATGATGAAAGCATAAATACAGTAAATTCTATTAAAATGCATAGCAAGGTAAAAAAAGATAGAAGAAGTATTAATAGAGTCAGAAAAAACAGCAAAATTAATCGATCACTAACCTCTTCAAAAAGTTTTAAAAAGATTTCATTTGATAAAAATAAGGCGAAAATTGGTGAGACATCTAAGAACTGTCTAGAACTGGTTGAAGCAGAACTTGAAAAAGATACTGATGAATCATGTATGATATTTTCGAAGTCTAGGAAAAAAAGCATAAGAAACGTGAAAAGTCGAACTATGGGCATCAGTCAAAACGAAAATCTCGACACAACTGAAAAACAAAATGATCCCAGTATTTTAAATAGTCCTTCAATGATATCAAATCAGTTTCAAACAGCAATTTCACATGTAGCACCGAACGATGCAAATGCGTTAATTAAATGTGCCACATCTTTAAATGTTAATAGAGTCAGAGAAAACAGCAAAATTAATCAATCATTAGCCACTTCAAAAAATTTTAAAAAGATTTCAAAGATTTCATTTGATAAAAATAAGGCAAAAATTGGTGAGATATCTAAGAACAATGTAGAATTGGTTGAAGGAGAACTGAAAAAAGAGACTGATGAATCATGTATGATATTTTCCAAATATAGGAAAACAAGCATAAGAAACGTGAAAAGTCGATCTATGAGCATCAATCAAAACGAAAATTTTGATACAACTAGAAAACAAAATGATCACAGTATTTTAAATAGTCCTCCAGTGATATCAAGTCAGTTTCAAACAGCAATTTCATATGTAGCACCGAATGATACAAAGTCATTAAGTAACTGTGCCTCATCTTTAACTGCTGTAGAAAAGAAAATGGCAAAAGGGAGAAGAAAACTGCCTGTGACTAACTGTGGTGGAAATAAAAACAGCACAGAAACTGGTAAGCTACTCAGAAGATCTTCTCGTATAAAAATGAAACCCTTAGCAAACTGGAGAAATGAAAGAGCAATCTACGAGATGACAGACTGTGGTGAAATAACCTTTGTTGGGATTGATGAAGGTACCAAGGAAGATGATGGAGCGATTAAAAGTTTATTAAAGAATTTAAGACGAAGAAAGCTTTCAAAAAATGAAAGAGCACGTAATAAAAGAAAACATATTGCCCAAAATAATGGTTTACAAAGAATTTCAGATCCTGCAGGACAACAAGATCATTCTGTTGATAAGCCTGTGGCTGCAATTACAGGTTATGTGATTATTTGCAGTTGCATGACTATTTCCATTCTGTGGATGATTTATAGATATATTTTCCAGTAAGTTCACAAGTGTGGTTACCAGTTGTCCGTGAAGATGGTGGGAATAACTATTATATTTTTAAATGTTTCCAATGAACCAAGGTTTCCCTGGTTCTTGAAAATTTCTTGAATTTTATTTTCTTAAGCACAAAGCCATGGTAATTCCTAAAAAATGGTGAAAGTTCCTTGAAAAGTTTTGATTTTTTCCACCTTAAAATATTTACCTGCTCCTCTAACTATATAAAAGAAAAGAATTTGGAACATGAAATTGATGGATTAAAACAGAAAAGAACCTTTTGTGAACTTCAAAAATCTGCTGATGTATTAAAAGAAAAAGCAGCGAAGACTAAATCTATGCTATTTTTACACAGTCAAAATAGTTTTAATATGACTGTAATAGAGAAAATTGTTGTTGAAAAATTTAATTGAATATCATCACAAAAATGTAGTAAAATTTGTTTGGTGGTGTTTAGCAAATACAATGTTTTCCTAAGCAAAGTTATTTTTTATTAGAAGTGCTGTATGTTAAAAGTCTAATTAAATATCATTGAATAGTAAGTTAAGTTTTTTGATGGTGTTAAGCAAACACAATTTTTTTTTTGTAAGCAAAATTATTTTACATTAAAAGTCTAATTGAATATTATTACAAAATAAATAGAGTGTTTTTTTTTTCTAAGCAAAACGTTATTTTACGTTAAAAGTGCTTTGTGTTAAAGAAATGTCCAAACTGAATATCATTACAAACTAAGTAATATTATTTTTGGTGATGTTTAACGAGCACAATTTTTTTCTGAGCAAAATTATTTTATACTAAAAGTGTCTTTCCTCAACAGAAAATTAAATCTTATGAAATATTACTTATATAATAAATTATTCTGAAATTTATTGTGCTTCTTTAATTTTTTATGAAAATTTATTGATTTACCTTAATAATATTCTCGCCTCGGGCTTGGGTGTTTGTAGTGGTTCGGAATCCACTTTAAGCAGTAGGTCCCGGTCTAATTAGCCCTCGTGTGCAAAAAATGACCGTACAGCGACAAACCAAACCAAAACCTTAATAATAATGAAATTCATTATTATAATAAATGATACAGTTAGGCCGCGACCTACTTGATAATCAAGAAAGCTAAGGCGCAGAAATCATAAGGCACTCATCGACGACATAACGTAAGTTGCAGTCTCATTGCTGATTGGTATATCGGCAACAGCTAACACAGCAGTGAGACTGCAACTTAACGTTATGACTTTGATGCTTGCCGTATGATTTCTGCGAATTGCCTTTTGTGACTATCAAATAGGTGTTATGGTTAGGCTCTTAAAAAGTACTTTTGGTGATTTATAAGTGTTTGAAAAGTTTGGAATTTTTTTTTCTATATTAAGGTTAGGAACCCTAGTTGATTCAATGAAATGACAATGACATTTTAGGTAGGTTACACAATAAACGTGTTAAGGTTTTCATATGTTTAAATAGTATTTTATTAAAAAAAGTCATGAATTTAGATAAAAAGTGTAAATAATTAAAAATTGTTCCAACAAATGAAGATTTTGCAAATGAGTGCTAATATTGAACTATTGATTTATTAATGAATTTGCATAATTAATTAGAAAATTTGTAATTAAAGACTAAATAATTTTTTATTATCTAGGTTATAGAATTAGTTTAATATTTCCAAAAAATTCCAAATACTTTGAAGCTTGTGACCCTCTTATACATTTTGAATAGCTACGCCTCTGATCTCAAGGCTTTCGAATTTGTCGAGGCTTGAAATTCGCTTTCACTTTTTAAACAAAATTTGCTAAGACTGCAGACTTAAGTTCTTGTGTTTCAGTAGACAACTGATTTTAAAAAAAAATTAGTTCTTTGCTGACAAAAATTAACCTTAATCTTACTACAACAGAATAAACGGAGAAATAGATTTAACTAGAGCAAAATTGACGCTCCGATGTCTGCAACTTTTGTTCTTTTTTTCGCCTGGAGTATAGCCCTAGAATTCAACTGCAAAACCGTTACCCTTATAATATTAATGAGCCAAAGATTAGACTTGATACTGTCTTTGGTATCGACTGCGCACTATCCAAATTCAAATAAAAAATTCTGAGGTGGACAAAATTCTTTTACAAGAAAGCAGCGAGTTTCCTGTATAAACGTGCGACTCTGTTTTATTTCCTTCAGTTGATTCATGAAAGCGGCTCATTCAAGTAACTAGTGATTCAATGAGCCGTCAGCCACTGTATTGCAAAATATATTAACTACATGTGTTTTATAATTAAAAAAAAAGCTATAAAAATTTTGAATTAAGACAACTTGCATACAGTTTCAAATAATTATGTACTTACATTTGCCTATTTTGGTTTCTGTATAGTGCATTGAAGTTAAAATTTTTACTTTAAATAGTTTTAAATCAAAACTATTGATTTTAAGGGAACATAAATGTTAAGTATAACTCTCCCACACACACATATGCATGTCTGATGATTTAGGAAAGCCATTCGTCATTATGGTCAAGCGTCTCTTTCTTTTCTCGAAGGGAGGTAAAATTCAAGGACAGAGTCATAACAGCAACATCTGCTTTTGTTTGGTGACTTCTTTGAATGATCTCGATACGATTCAACGCCACAATGTTCACATCCTCACGTGCTGTAAAAATCCAGTTTTCCATGCATTGTTTCCAAGTCCTTGAGTGACCAGATCGGATGTTTGGGTGTTTGGAATCTAGGATGTTTGGGGTTTGTAAACCAGCCAAATGGTTAAAGATAAAATGTAGCATCGCTTGAAGAACTGCGAAGTCATCGTTTTGGAAGCTTGGTGTACTCTGCTACGGTTCATACTCTACAAATCGCAGCCAAATCCTTTTACAATAGCATGGTTAAATTTAATATCGATAATTTCTAAATACCCTTTAGTAAATTTTAGAATTACAACACATTAAAATTATTTTTCTTAATATTTTCTTTCACGATAAACAATTTAATAGACTTTTCTTTAGCACATATAATCTTAAAAGCTGTGTGAAAGCAATTGAAACGCCTCCCGAGAGTTGGCATTTTTCACCATCTCTTCCTCCAAAAAATTAAAACGAAACATCAAACATTAATAGTACTTCAAAAAAAGAAACTATTGAAAAAGTTAGAATGTGGAGCTACTTTTCAACTATAGCAGTTATGCAGAAAATCTTAAGATTTTTAGGCATTCTACATTGGTTATTACGAAGGCACGGATTTTGATGACGTAAATAATCGCGAAAATTGCTTGAAAATGTCTTTAAAACGCCGCTAAAACACTGAAAAAATGCCTTTAAAACTGCGCTTATTCGCTTAAAATTTTATATTTCCATGTTAAAACAATTTACTTAAACAAAAGATACAGTAAAATTCATAAAGTCAAAATACAAATATCAATAATTTTAGTTAAATATAAATAGTCTAATTTCTGTATTAAGAAATATGTGTTCAAGTATATCACTTGCTTTAAAAGATTTGTTGTTTTGAAAAATAAAACAGTATTTTTCCCCTTTAATTAAAGCTTAGTTACCTTTGTTACCTGGTGCTTTTTAACGTTGTTCAATGTACGCGATCTTCTAAATTCGGTATGTATATTCTGATACATAAAAAACCTCTTCCAATGTGTACGAATATGCATATATAAAAATACAGATTTGCTTACACATACGATTTTCCTTCGTTGTTTAAGATCTCAGTTTCACTATTTATGAAAGAATTATAAATCTGATTTTAATCGATTGCCAGCTTAGCTGCATTTAAAGAGGGTCAAGCGAGAAGACACCTGCCCTCATCATAAAAAATGTGAACAACATAGTTGTCATGGCTTCACGTCTCATGAAAAATATAAATTAATGAAGTTGTAAACTGAAAAAAAAATTCCCTAAAACCGGAAACTCGGTAAAAATGCAAAATATTGCTGTAAAATCTCACAGAATGCTAAATAATACCACAAAAGCATAAAAAATTCAATTATCATCAAAATCCGCGTCTTAGTTATTACTTAAAGACCCTAAAATTCTAAAATATTCTCAACAATTCCCACAAAATTCTAAAATGTGCTTGACCTAAGCATTGTAGATTTAAACAGTTTACCACATAAAAATGAAACAAGACCAAATCAACCCAGTTATGTATTTATTTAAAAAAAATCATTTTGCCGTCGATTACAGGTTTAGCATTTGAAAACTGAATAGTGATCAAGTTGACGATCTCATTTGATCAGTATTCTGACCACCTGATCAACATGCTCGACTTTCTCCATTCTCCACTTTCATCATTCATGCTTCTTTAAATGTTCCACACTATTTCTATACTTTATCCATATCATGATTAAAATATAAATCTTGAGTCCAAATCTGAAAAACCAACGTAACAAAGCACAAATGTGAGCAAAAAATGCGCAGACAGCTGTTTCGATACCACTTGGGGTATCGTCATCAGTGGAAGGAGCCAAAGACGACAAGAGTCAAAATTGGCAAAACCTAAGCAGTTCCAACAGCCTAATAAACAGACCAGAGGGAGTAATAAAAAGTTGGTTGGTGGATCAAACAAAGTCAACACCAAAAAGAAAAATAATCTGAAACAATAAAGTATATCCAAACTAGCTTTTACCAAACTTAGCTTTTTACATAAATCTTGAGTATTTTTGCTACTGCATATTTATTTGCCTCTTAAAAAGCTACATAAAATTAAAACAAAAAATACCTCAATATACTGAACAAAAAAAGAAATATTTGTATTTTACAGAAATTTATTATCTTTAAAACGCAGAAAGAAAACAAATGTTTATTATTTAAGTTCAATTGACGTTTTTAGAAAGCTGTTGCATCGATAGCGAAAATATTTAATGAAAATGCAAACTGTTTAAGAATTATCAAAATATTAATAATATGGCTAATACAGTAAAACCTCCTTTAAGGGACACCTCTAAATAAAGGACCTTTATTTAAGGGACAATTCTGTTGGTCTCGGTCCTTTTGGATATGGACCATAATGCATTTACCTCTTAATAAGGGACACTAAAGAAAAGTTTCAAAAATGAAAAAAAGGTACAGCAGTACATAAAAATGAAAATTTTATCTTTGCTAATAATCTTTTGAGTTTCACACTATATTTTCCTTCTGAATATGATAAAAAGGACAGAAACAACTCTCACTAAAAAAATAAACATCTTTTTTTCTATCTATCTGCATACATTTGTAAAAGTGTTAATGTTTTAATAATCTAATGACACCTGCGCCACATCTCTCACTTCAACAGGTGGTGATTTATAGCTGCTTTAAAAACATCTGTTCTTTCTGACTGACCCTGCATTGTAGAGGGTATTCAATTTTTAGCAGTTGATGAACAGTTATGCACAGATAACGCAACTATGGAAATTGATGATTTTGTAACCAACAGCTCAGAGGAAATAAATGATGTTATACCAGAAAATGATGAGGAAGAAGCAGAAAAACAGGATATCTCCGATATAAATAACTTGAGAGATGCATTGAAATATAGCAAACAACTCGAAAAATTATTTTTAAGTATAGAGGACAGTGAAAGGTTAGATTTAACCAGTAAACTAAATGTTCACTTGGAAAAGAATGTGTATCAATCAAAATACACTAAACAGACTTTTATGACCGATTATTTTATATGAAAAACAACAGGTATGAGCAATGTATATATTTCTAAACTTTTAATTTTGTGTAACATGGTGTTTGAGGTTTAAATATTAACTTCATTGTATATTATATCTCCGTTTTTGTTAATAATATTAATAATGAAATTATATTTATAAATATAAATTTGTTATTCTTTCATAAATTTAGATTCTTAAATTTTAATTGAATTAACTATTTTCATGGCTTTACACTAGCACATTCAGTAGCATTTAAATTTCATTTGTAAATGCATGAAAATAATCAAATTTCAAGCAGTATATTACTGTCCCTCTAAAAAAGGTGCCTCTCTATTTAAGGGACAAATTGTCTGGTTCCACTGCTGTCCCTTATTGGGAGGTTCTACTGTATTTGTTAATCAAAAGTAAAATAGAGTAGTAGAAATAATTAAAAGTAAGTAAAGTTTAAGCGCATCAAGTAGAAACATGAAAAAATCTTTATATGTACAAAGCAATAATGTTGAAATAATATGAATGTATAATGTTGAAATTCTGTTTGATTTTGTGTATTTGTCGTGGGACTTCTGTTACGGTTTTTGTCCGATCTCTTTCAGATATGGCACACTAATCGATAATTTTAATTGTTTCAAAAGGATTTCACCATCAGCAAGCATAACAGCAAAGTATAAGTTTCAACCTACAAGTATGTTTAAAATAGCAAGTCTTGTCACATTCTTATTAATCTTTGTTTATCATTTGTTCTAATTTTTGGCATTTTTTATTAAGGTATTTTTTATCGTCTGTCTATATTTCAGTTTTTAAATCTTATATTGTATGGCGATTTCGATGGAGTGATTCGATATAACTAATTATAAAAAAAAATAAAAAATTCACCATTTTATAACTTTTCCTATTTCTACTAATAGGATATACCATTTAATACCACAAAAATACAAAATATCAGTGTAAAAAATAATATAAAAACTGAACATATATCTTCAGATAACACACACACACACACACATATGTACGTATGTATGTAATTCTATTTTTGATTAATTACTTTGCAGGAACGATTTTGATTTTGGCAATTGTCCTCCTTTTTCTACGTACAAAGAACACTCCATAAAAATCTAATTTTTTCTAGATTGTATAACACAATGAAAATAAGCAATTACTCACGACTTTATTGATTGTTAAAAAATAAAGGTTAAGTTTTTAAATGAGGCAGATGATTCTCCGATTTAAAACGGGAACTATCGTTTCAAGGACCTTTGCGCTTTGCCTGCAGCAGTGGAAGTGAGTAATTCAAAATTAAAAACATAGATAGGATTATGTGCTATAAAAATTTGCTGTTGTTTTGATTAAACAACTCCAGAAATATTTAACTTTAACAGAACAAGCATACAATGACAAATGTTTAAACAAGTTGACAATTTTTATTAGGCAGAACGATTTAAAAAAGCGCAATATTTAAGACCAAAACTTTCGTGACAGAACTACTTAAATTCGCACCCTAGAGGGCGTTAGTGATCTGCGATTCCTTTCCCTTCACTGCACACGAGCACGTGGCTGCAGAGAAACAAACTTCGCCGTTATGGAATGATCTTGTTCTGAAGTGACAAACACACCCTGGATCCGTTGTTTTTTTGTTTCTTTAGCTGGATAACTGAGCGTGCTTCTCCGTGAGTGATTTCACGTTGTTCGGAATTATCGATAACGATGCATTATAGAATTTCATCGTGGTTTCGGTTGATAGTCGAGTTTTTAAGATCGTTTGCTGTGCGACTGAGAGGAAAATGTTCGACCAGTTTGGTTACTCAAAACGTGTTTAAGGTAAGAAAAATTTTCTTATATGGAGTCAATGTTTTTAAATAAGGATTCCGAGATTTTATAACGGTTGAGAAATATTGTACAGAGCGTTTGGGATTAAAAAAATTGCACTTTGGTTAGGAGGTGCTCGTTTAGGTTATCACTATGAATGTTTAAATATGCTGTTTTGAATCTTTGCTACGTTTAAACGGTATGGCTATGTAGCTGATGAAATAGTATTTTCAAGTGCTTGAAATAATAAACATGATAAAAACAGTTTTGAATATTCATTATACAATTGATATTGTTTTTATTGCGTCTCATATTTTTATTTGTAATTCATTTTGTTTATTTTCCATAGTAATATAAAAATCCTTTCCTTTTCCATAAAAAGATCTAGAAGATCAAATTTTCCATTGTCGTACCAAATCGAAGTATTCGATGCTAACAACAAAATAAATGGAATTTTTTTCAGATTTTTTTTCTTTAGTCGTAAAATATGTTGCTGAAGTGATAACTTATAAGAAAATGTGTTTAATTACATTTAGGATTTATTAAATGATTAAAAATAATTGTTTTTTAAATTTTTCTAACGGATTCTACAGTTTCAAAATATTTGTTTGTTTTTCCACATAAATAGCATCTCGAAAACTTAACATCGATTATGACTAAGAAAACCAGGGTCCTTAAATGATATCGCCTATAAACTTGATTGGACTTAAGAAGAAAAGGAGATAAAAATAATTAAAAAGACATAATCTACTTTATTAAAAATAATTTTTTAGATTTATTAAACCCGTTACAGAATTTTTTTCTTTTCCCCAAGACCATCATGTATTAAATCCTTCACCCATGCCAGACAGTTCAAATTATTTGTACCACAATTTACTTTTTCATCGGTTTCTCCGCAAACCCATTGCTTCTGTTTATTCTTTCTTACTTTAGATTACTTTTTATTTGTTATATTTTCAGTTTACGTATTGTTTTATTGTTGTTTATATCAACTCGTTATTATCCGAAAACAGCGAATTCTCCAAAAAATGGAGAAATATCAGCACAAAAAAGTTTCAACAATTTTCAGTAGGCCATATACATTCAATTATCACTTAACAAATGGGAAGTTTCTGCATTTCTTGGTTTCTTCCTTAGTTCATTGATTTCTTCCCGCAGTTCTTCGTTTACTTTAAAAAAAATTGCCATTATTTTTTTGTCAAAATACCTTTAATTTATTTGCGACTGAAATATAAATTTCAATTTTGCGGCCATTTATTTATTTTTTGACGGGGGCAAAAAATTTTAATCAAAATGTTTTGCTCCTGTTAATACAAGGACACTTAAGCGCTTAGTTTTCGTAAGTTTGTAAATAAGAATATCGCTGTTAAAAATTTTACAAAAAAAAAAAAAAAAAGATCGGAATATTTTACAAAAAGTCAAGAAAGGGATTCTTATATCCTGTGAAACAGGGTCCGTAACAGGGTTGTCAACTGTCCCGTAACAGGGTTGCCAACTACTCCAAAACTTCAGAGGTTCTCCGCAAATTCAAGGAAAATCCGCAACTCCGCATATTATATAAAATGCTGCGGGAAATGCATTCATTGAAAAAACATTTTTTCCAATGAAATAGGAAGTTTTTATTTCCATTAAAAAATCAGTTTTAAAATTTGCTCTTATAAAAAAATTAATTTGGAACAATATTGAATCCAACTTGTTATTTTAAAGTTTTATTTTGTCTGCTTACATATTTAACTAACACATTTAATTAAATAGCAAAAAGAACTTACTTTTTAGTCTTATGATTGTGTAGTAAAAAATATATGTATTTTTTGACTTTATACGTAATAGCCAAGTCTACTGGATTTTACCAATACCAGGATTTCTGATTTCAGGGAGACTGCCGGAAAATCCGTAAATTTCATTATTTCTTTCTGTTATTGACTTGAAACTCTCGAATTTGTCAATTTTCAAAGAAGATAGTGAAGTTATAAGCAGACAAGCTTTGACTCTTGTGAATCTGAATGTTATTTCTTTGCAGACTTGCGGAACAGACTCTACCTCTATCAGCTAGTTCACTTAATCATGCGTAGATATTGTCCAAGCCCCCCTGGCAAGGACTTCATTTGTATGTCACCGTCTGGGGCCGTCGCGATGTCCTTATAGCTACGAATTCGCGGCATCGCGATGCCTAAGTTCCTTTTTCTGGTTTCGTTTTCATTTCTGGCTGGCTTTTCGTTCTTAAGTTTCCATTATTTTGGATTATGTATTCAAAACGCTTTAATGAAACTCTAATAAACGAGGATTTCTAAGTCATTTTCACGTTAAAAATATTAAAAATCTTGATGTTCCGCAAAACTCCGCGTATTTTTTGTCTTTGCTCCACAAGTTCATAAAAAAAGGTTGGCAACCCTGCAGTAATCAGATAATGTCTAGGAAAACTATCATAATGAAGTCAGAAAAACTTGTAAAAAAATATCAAGGAACTCAGGGAAAAGTAAGGGAATTTTTTTGTTATGAATATTGTAACCACCACTGACGCCAACTTATATGGGAATAACCACCCATCAAATAATTCCTTGTGTGTTCTCCATTTTCATTATTCTATATCATTATTTATTTGTTTACATTTTCTGAAAAAAAATTCTGATCTCTGCTGACATTCGTAAGATCACTTTTAAAAACGACAAGAGTAATAGTAAAAAAAAATGCGTGCGGCAATACTTAAATTCTTGAAATTAAAAAAATTCATAAATTCTAAAACTTTAAAATAAAAAGAGTTTGAAAACGTTTTCCAGCTCACAATCCGAAGAAAACGACAGAAAATTCCGGACCACCACCAGTACCATTGCATGAAAAGTTTCATACTTTCCGAGTTTGCAAGAGTAGTTGCTTTTCGAGTTGCAACTTTATTATTTACTCTTGCAGATTTCGAATTTCAATAGCAAAAACATGCCCAGCCTTTGTTTCCTCATATGAATTGTTCACATGAGGAAAGGAGAATGAATTCTTACGGAGAAGCTTTTCATTTTTCCACTAAGAATAACTTCAAGCGTATTCTTTTTTTCTTATTAATTACATTTGGAGATAAATATAACAATTAACAAATCGTTCACAATTACAACAAAGTACATGTAAGTATTTTTTAATATGAATAATATTCTTCGGCCGGCTCATTGGTTTACATCATGCCAACATCGTGCAGCCTTTGGACATGAATAATTCTTTATCATAGAGCCTGAGAATTTTTCCACGTGTCAAAACATTAACCATTCTTACATTCAAGTACGTCATGCTGTATCTCAGTCTTAAATACTAAGCTAAAATATATGGTTAACCAGCTCGTGCACGTATCATAATTTTTATTCGAATCAGTTGAGATCGGATATGAGTTGAAAGTGCGTAATGGGATTTTCAGCCACTTTTCAGAGGAATAACTTTTTAAATGGTTAATAAAACTGTAATGGTTAATAAAACTCAAATGGTTAATAAGAGCAGCATCCAACAGAAATTCTATAAGAGCAGAACTTAAAACTCTAGAACGTTTTATGATTTTTTCGAAACCGGTAGATGAATCAAATTGAAACCTATACACTAACTTTCCTTGTAAAAGGTCCTGATGTAAAAAATATTCAATATTGGAATAACAGTATAGATTTGTTTGAATTACAAACAAATGAACTATCTTCTTTTTTGAACCAGAGTGAATCTTGGCGATGATAGTACACATTTTTTCGTTTTCTTTCTCTACACCTAGTGTCGACCTGTAGCTCACATTCAGCCTCAGGAAGATATCACGTCGATTACCCCTTACACCAATAGATGGCACCACTGACTAAATGTCATTGGCCATTTACACATGAACCTGAAGGTGAGGGCATCTCCAATTTTCTACATCACCGTTGCGCTGCGAGTGATTAGAATTTATTTCTGCATTAGATTTTCTGAATAATAGAATATCAAGGTTTAAAACTATCCCCTTTATAAAGGAAAAATTACTTTCTTATCCCATTTATAAAGGAAGATAAGAATGATATCGCCATCTTTTTACTCTGTTCTAACTTCTTTTCAGATTTTTTTTTCCTGTTAAGTACAATACTGAATGTGCAGTAACTAAGTGCCTTTCAAAGCAATTTTGTCACTTTACAGTAAGTGTAAAATCATAGGAAATTCTGGAATATGAATGTGGAAAATTTTCCTTTCAGTGTTGTTTTCATTTGCTAATTATCTCTGTATGGTTCGTTTTATGTTTCCAGTACGTTGCAATACGTTTGCGGTAAATGAGCATTAATCCAACTCGTTTTTATTTCAACGCACGTTTTTCATTTATTTCATAAACTCGAAAATTAAATAACTTAATTGTTTCAACCACAGAACAGTAAACTGTCTAAAATATGATTTTCTTTAGCAAAACAGCTAATGTTCCATCAAATTTCTAAATTTTAATGCGTTCAAAGTTTTTTTTCACTTTTAATAAGTAGATTGCTTATAATTATAGCTTAAATGTGTGACTATGTTTAGGTAATCTTTAATATTTTCTTAGTTTAAATGTGACTTTAAACACTGAGAGTGCGTCCACGTGATCCTGGACATTGGAATATCCCGCTTATAAAAATAATTTTTCGTATTTTACATTTTTCTTCCTAATGTAGAACCAGATATGCTCTAACGAGAGTATATGTACTGTAGGTTTTCTGATAGTGGCCACTGGTATGCGAGAGAAAAGCGAATGATGCTTGCCTGTTTTTCATGAATAGCATTTTTTATACTCATGCGCTACTGCAACCATCATTGGATTAATCCTTTCACAGATTTATACAGTGGACACAGATTTATGCAGTGGAATACTGTTTATGTACGTTTTATCGTTGTAGGTTTATCTTAAAAGTCCCGGTAGAATAAAATTATTTCAATTATACGTTTTCCGAAAAGTGAAGATTTCGTTTATGAGTTTTCTATTTCCTCATAACAGTTATGCAGAAAAATTTAAATGCGTTTTTACGTTTTATTTATAGGTTTTTCAGAATTCACAAATGTGTTTTCAAGAGAAAAAAGCGCATTAAAACATTTAGGTTGATCTACGTACACCGATCGTTTAGTTTTTGTGTTTTAGTTTTTACTCAGTATCAAGAGCACTTGTAGAAAACCTGTCTCATTGAAAGAGAAAATAGAAACTTACTGCTAAATAGACCGGGACCTACAGTTTAAAGTGGATTCCAAACCACTACAAACACCCAAGCCCGAGGTGGGGATCGAACCCGCAAACTTCTGAATTGAAGAACAGAGCGATAGCCAATTCAGCCACAGTTGGCTACTTTGAGCTGATAATACAAATTTTATTAATACATTAAAAATTTGAACTTTTAAATGTTGTTTGTTATTTATACAGTAAAATCTGTCTATAACGATACTCTACGGACCTAAAAAACGTATCGTTATACGCAGGTTATCGTTATAGACAGGTTGAATATTTATGCAATCCTCGTTTTCGGGACTAAAACAATTATCGTTTTAGACAGGTTTATCGTTATAGGCAGTATCGTTATAGACAGGTTTCACTGTATCTGTAAATTTATTCATTTTCTCTTCAAAAGAACTTATTTTCCACGTATTTTGTTTATCTTTTATTTTTTCCCTTTGAAAAACGTATAACCGGTGTTCCACTGCATTTTTTATATATAAAGAAAACAAAACGGTTAGACCTAAGAGTGCATTTCTGTTGCGAACAAATGTTTATATCGCATGCAAAGATACGCCTGTATAATCTGAATTATATCGAAAATGCGCGCATAAAATGCGTGAAGGAAACACAAAAGCGCGTGAAAACATCGGAATAGTAGCCTACTTAAAATTGCCATTTTCTAGAACCGAGGTAAAGAAATGATGCGCACATAAAGTTGCATAAAACAGCTTTCGCTCTCTCTTTTGTCTCGTTTTTTTTAAATATATTTTTTTACTGCATTATATGGCCTGTTCTCAACTCCGCTTTTCTTTATGGTTGTTGGCTTCCAAACTCAGATTTTAACATAATGTTGCTGCCATAAAAAAAGGATTTATCGAAGATGTATAAGAATTTTTTGTTTCACAGATATACATGTTCCTCTTAGTTTTTGCATCTTTATCGCCTATGTTAGTTCAAGTCGGTTTGTTACTTTAAACTTACTTATTCATCTGTCTATCCGCTTAAAGCAATGTGCGATTTTTATAATATAAAATACGACTATTTCTGATCTAAAACTTTGAAACAGCCACAAATGTTATTTGGTGTGAAACATCTACGACTTTATTTATACGCAAATAGATGGGGCGTACAATCACAAGAGACCAAAACCACCACTACCAGTTCAGAAATTTTTACACGAATCCTCCAAATAAACGCAGTCACGATAAACTCAGGAGCCTTGAAACAGGATCAAGAACACAGGAACAGGACTAAGGAACACAGGATCCAAAGATTACGGATGTATTCAAGGATCATAATGGTCGCTTGAATCACAGGAACGCTCATGGAGATTGCTCCAGTCGTTCTGGGAGAAATCCTGTGTGTGTGTTCACTTGCTTAGAGATCGCACTGCACTGAAGCCTCGCTTCCAGTCAGGGCCTGATTATGCCAATGTGGGCCTAGTATAAACTTGAGGCCCCCTCAACGTCTGATGTGAGCCAAATTATTAAAAAAATATAGAACATTAAAATCACGTTATGAAGTCATAAAGATTTATCTATTTATTTTAAAAATTACAGAAATACATTTTTCTAATAGTAGCACTGAAAAAATAGTTGCTACTAATGGAGCTGTTCAAAGCCATGTCAAAATATAATGAAAAGAAACATTTATTTACAGTTTACTGAAACGTTGTTCATAATCAGATCAGAATTTTTAAATTTTTTTACAGATAAAAATCATTCTTTATAAGTACTCTTTTTTAAATTTTTCAGTTTTTATTGTAGTAAATTGGGGGCCTAGGGACCGGAGACCCGTGTGGTAATCAGGCCCTGCTCCCAGTAACGTCTTGCACCCCAACAAAGTCTTTTGTATGTACTGTCAGGTTACCTTTTTATTCTCTTCATAAAATATTCGAGTACTTTCTCAAACAGTGAATTTTTCAGAAAATTCTCGGTGCTTCCCTGTAATTATCCTATGGTAACTTATTTAATTTTATTCCTAGGAACTTCGGTCTTTGCGTACCCTATTTGGGCTTTTGGCGCCAGATTTGGTCGCCAAGCTCCATTATGTTGTGTTTACTGTAGAAGAATAATATAATAACTTTAAATGTTCATAATAATTTATATTAATTATACAATTATGTTTGTGTAATTTGTATGATCAATATAACTTACTATAAAAGAATAATAGTATACAATTATTAATATCATGCCATTGCATAATGCCTTATCGTCTGCGAAGGTGGGCTTGTTGGAAACTTGTAAAAAAATAGTCCTTTTTTTTGTGCTATTATTTGTCGCTTCAAACACTATTCACAGCAAATAACGATTCACAAGGTAATTTTCGTGATACATATATCGTTTTAACATCGGGTATGGGTTTTCAAGGCGCTGATCACTTTGTGCAAGAAAACAAGCGAATGTTATCATAAAAAGTTTTGAAAAGAAATCACTTTAACCGTAACTGTGAGAACTGTACTATATAATAAATCACCAAAATCTCTTGCGCAACCTTCAGATAACAATACCTCAAATCTTTCTTTCGATTGGTTGAACGGATAGGCTTCTAGAAGTTCATATATTGGGAAAGCGTAAGGAGTGTAATAAGATAACATTATTGCATCTGTTATCATTAAATACATGGACGAAAAGTTTGATTTCGATTTCTGTTCTTAATGACTGTTCTCTTATGTTTCTACGACATGATAATGCAAAAGTCTTCTTAAACTTCTTACCATTTCCTGCCTTTTCACTCTGAATTTCTGCTGTGTGAGGAAAATAAAGAAAAACATCTCTGTTACAGAACTTTCTTTCTCGGATAAACTTACTATCAATTCGAATAGCAAACGAATCACCTCTTTCCGTCTCTTCAAACGGAGTAACAAAACTTCTTTCGGAGGCCGAATTTCCTGGGTGTCTGTTCATCCATCATTTCATAATCGTCCTCGCCATCAGCCGCACTCATTGAGAATCATCCCGAGCTTCTTCCTCTCCTCTGATTGCAGATCCGCTTTCCGTGCACAGAAAGAAACCGGAGCCCCTCTGACCGCGTTTAATATAGGGTTGTCCATAACTGTTCGAGAGAACTGGGGTAAAGACTGAAGTGCATGTGGAAAAGGTCATTTCTTTAAAATAAACCGTGTATTATAAATTTGTATTTTATAATGTGTGTTTTATGTGTGTGCGGTTAATTTTTTTAAATGCGTGATATATTTGTGCAAATGGTCAATAATTTCAAAGGACGTCGATGTTGTTAGACATATCGTAATGTTAAATTAGAACGGAAAGATTCACGTATAAACGTCTTAAATGAACTGTATAACTGCAGAAAATCTTTTAGACTGCAAGCGCTGTTTTTCTGATTGTGTGCGCTGAAAATTCCTTGTTTCTAAGACATACGTTTGCTATAGTAGTACTTTAATCAACGAAAAATTGAAAAAAAAATTAAGATTAAACAGGGTTCCCACAGTCCTTGAAAAGTTTTGAAAAGTCCTTGAATTTTTTTACTGTTAACTAGGGGCCCCAGAAACTCCTTGAAAATAACAAAAAGTTCTTGAAAAGTTTTGAAATTTTTTCACCTCAAAATATTTACCTACTTCTGTAATAAACTGGAAGAAAAATCTCACTTTCTTTTTCCCCAACTAATCACTTTTTCTTCCAAATATTATGCAAACGAGTGAAGATAATATGCTGAGACAAGAATTAAATGAGTGTAACCATAAAGTAAAGACGTTTTCTGGCATAATTAATTAATGAAACCTGAAGCTTACTTTAATTATACAGTTAATTATTTTATTTATGATAAATATAGGTCCTTGAGAAACATTTTCGATCCTTGAAAAGTTTTGAAATTTTTTTGTTTAGTAAGAGTGGGAGCCCTGTTAAAAGACCGAGATGATTTGTTCCTAGACCAGAACTTATGAATTTTAGAATTAGAAAACACTAATAAACAAAAATGCGAAACATATGAGTCTCAATAAGGCCACAGTGCATCGCCAAATCCTTTGTTATGTCACTATTGAGGTCATTTGGCATCTATTTTTTATATTCTGGAACACTGCCGTTTGTGAGTCTTATGAAAAATTTGTAATCATATATTAGACGGGAACGTTCTTCTTTCTTTTTTATTGCCTTTATCCAATGCCCTAATTTATCTTGAATGAATAATGTAAAAACTAAGTTTTTTAAAGTTACTTGTATAAATTGCAGAAGACAATTGTTTTTGTTTTTCTCAAGAAGAGAATGCTAAAATGCTTTCTGAAGAGATGATAAATCTAAGTGTAACACACCTTTGAATCACGGAAGATTAAGACGTTTTAAGGTTTTCAGAATTGACGATGATGATAAAGTGATTGTGCCATTAAAATCAAGAGAAACAAATATATGTAGAACTATGAGGATTTCTACAGTATACCTAGATAATACTCGCACATGAATAGGTCATGGAGAAAAAGCAAGTTTTCTTAAAAACTGCGATTTGATATGAAACTATTATATGTAACGTTGTTACGTTGTATTTAAAATCATGCGGTAGTAGTCATATTGACAACTTAATAAGCCTGCTTATTAAGTTATGACTCACGGGAATACTTTCGGCAATGTAGGTTTGAGCGCAGACTACTAATCTGGACATCGTGGGTTCGATCCCACCCGGCCGATAGCCGACGCAATCATTTAAATAAGACCAAATTAAATATAGCATATCTAGAAAAGATATTGTTGTGATACAAATGATCACATTTCTATATAAATTCAATTCGGAATGCTCATTTAGTTCAACATGTCAAGTCGATTTGATACCCATGCAGCAATGTAAGTTCATAACGCTGTATCAAGATCATTCAACAAGTTTTTGCAACTACGACCAATGAAATCTAAGACAGTTGAAGTAGCGTATCATCTTCTTCAAATATTTTAAAAATTGGTGCCCCAATCATAATGCATTCAGATAACGGTTGGGAATCAACAATTAAATCATAACTGAATTGTGTGCTAACTGAGCTACGTGGAAATATGTTAAGATAGTTCATCATTTGGTTTAATTTGTCGCTCTACGGTCATTTCTTTGCATTCGAGGGCTAATCAGACCGAGACATACCATTTAAAGTGGATACCGAACCACTACAAACACCCAACACCGAGGCGGAAATTGAACCCAGACCAGAGCGAACTGAAGACCAGAGCGCTATCCATTCAACCGCAGTTGGCCGATAGTTCATGGAAAGTCTTATTATAATCCAACACAATACAGTTGGAAAAGCCAGTCAGGATATACAGAACACGTTAACTGCATGGATGAACAATAACGATACAAAAAATGGTCAGATGTCTTACCCTTTTTTTCAATTTGTCAAGAACACTATATACTACAATAAATTACGCCAAAGATTGTCTTCCTTGAGCAGTGCATTATAACAGGTGCATCAAATTTTGAACATAAAAGTCCTGATAAAGCCATGTTTGGCGTTAAACCAAAAATAGGCATAGCATCGTCATCTTTACTAGGAGAACAAATCGCATATAGTGAAACCGAAACCAGTCTTACGAGCATTAGACCAAAGTTGACTGGGAATTGCAAGCGGTACAACTTTGCCGCGATGCTGGGTTCGTTTATTATTCAAGTCCACAAGGTGTCTTTTAATGCTAAACGATGAGGTTCTACAATTTTGCAATTCACTTTGAAATTGTCCTGTGAGGAACGTGAATTTGTTAAAACTGAAGTTCATTGAAATATAATTTAGTAAACTGTCTGGGTTCATCGCACAAATATTTCGTTGCAAGTCTTTATTTCTTCCTTTATTGACATGGGAACACTTCCCCCCCCCCCCCAATTCATTCGAAAAGTAAAGTTGCCAGAAGCACCAGAAAAAAAAAAACATGTCACCGAACCTCAACACGTCATAGACTGTTCTGTAATGCAGAATAGATTTATCTTTCTTTAAATTTCGTTCCTCATATTCCTTCCTGTCTCGATATTAAACTCTTTTCCTCACGAACTGCCCTTGAAGGCGACATGCTCCGCCATGATTTTGATGCGACCGACCGTCAATCGTTTCCTGGCATCCCATCCTCGTGTCCTTCCTGTCTTTTCCTCTTACGAAAAAATGCAAGAACCTGAACAGCGAAACGGAGACGAAAAAATCCCTACGCTTTTCGAATACTGAATTGGATAGGGATTTACCTTTCTCCTCTCCCCACCATGTGTGGTATGAATAGAATTTCAATTTTTAAACCTGTACGTGGATTGATAGTTACAAAAATCTCGTCATGGGCTCAATTTTTTTTCCGAGAGGAGTATTCTACTTAATAGACATGTCTCTATTCGTTTGAAGTGTAGAACTTGAGATCTAGAATATATAAATAGGTTGTCACATGACTGATGTCAGGAGTTGTGGCATTCCGAAGCGAAACACTTTTTATTTTATTAAAAAACGCTTAAACGGTAATACGTAAAAGTAAAAAACGACTGTTAAACCGTTTATGGTTTTAGACTTGTACATGTTAATAGCATATGTTGGGCAACATAGTACTTCTTGTCACCGAGATCTTATTGGCTGTGGAGTTCCTAACGAAAGAATTTCTGAGAATATAGCTCCCTAGAGAATGATTTTCCTCAAAATGTTTTCCTCAAATCTGTTATTTACCTTCCCTGCAGCAATATGGCTCGTGCAGTGAAAACAGTTTAATGTTAAGCATGAAATTAAATGCAGTATAAGGGCCGTATATAATGGGTAATGCTAGAGGGCTTGGCGACGAAAATCATCGCCAATTGGCGAACTTGGTGACAAAATTTGGCGTTAAATCTTACCTAGGGTAGATTAAGTCCCGAAGCTCTAGGATTAAAATTAACGAAGTTACAATAGGATTACTATAGGGAACCTTCCAGAATCCTCCAGACGGCGAATCCTTTAGTGAATCCTTGCATTCCTTGCGGAGCAATCGGAGGGTATATAAGACTACCTGTTCTTCTATTTCGAGTGGACTGGTGAATTTAATTAAGACCCATTTTTCACTCCAACAGAACCCCTGTCGGCGTCCGTCATTTGTCAACGACAGACACATCGGCCGTCCCGTAACATTATTTTACTTATGGATTACCTTATGTCGTGTGGAAGATGATCGCAAGACCTATGCATTACGACGCGAGTAGTTTGATACTTCTTTGGCTGCATAAACAATGGAAGTGATTTTGGAAAATATGTGAACTGATGCACCGTAAGAACATCCAGAAATAATCCTGGAAAAACATTGGGCAGCTGAGGAGCCCTTTTTTTTCTCAGGAACCTTCCATTTGAAAATCATGAACGTTGCGGAAAGAACAAGAACGTAAATGCCAGTAACTCAAAAAGACGTAAAGCGCCATCAGCACGAGAGGTCTGGTATATTCGAACTCTGATTTCCAAAAATTGTACTTTTATTTCAATACTCAATGTCGCAACAGATTAACTGGTTAAAAATTAAACAGTCTCATTTGAATGGACATGCAGTATGCAGTCCTTTTTTTGCACACGAAGGCTAATTAGACCGGGACCTACTGTTTAAAGTGGGTTGCGAACCACTAAAAACACCCAAGCCTGAGGCGGGAATCGAACCCGCGGATTGCTGAACTGAAGACCAGAGCGCTAGCCATTCAGCCGCAGTTGGCTTATAAATAATTGAAACACTTCCTTATAAAGCTGCCGTAAATGTTTAACGAATGAAACATTTGATGATATCGTTGATGGTTAAATAATTTTAGTACAATAATTATTACATTATATCAACGTAAAAAAACTATGAACCCGTTAACGCTTTTTTTCTCATTTACATTTACGAAATCTCACCCAAATATTTTCGAAAGGAGATATTGTCAACTCTTAATGGGAACCTTAATACACATGCATATATGTTTTCAGAAACATCTTGCAATTAAATATATAAAATAAAATA
>Ga0181466_1000113_pt1 | contig 25644 bp, 14 predicted proteins | sample InSIn4gowninarea_FD_119078 | JGI IMG/M metagenome (GOLD analysis project Ga0181466, IMG submission 119078) | Clean room microbial communities from NASA Spacecraft Assembly Facility at Jet Propulsion Laboratory, Pasadena, California, USA -... ... | reverse complement strand
GTTATAATCAGGGACATTCAGAAAACAGCACCATGCTGGAAGAATATACACTTACCTATAATAATGTATTTGCAAAAAACCATAGTGCCAACCTGTATATGGAGCACTTCCCATATCTCAACCGCTTATGGTTTGGTGAGTATTTTGACTATGAGAATAATAGTCCTGATTTCTTCTTAACAGAAGTAAGCGGCATACCATTCGGGCTGATGGGTGAGATGCTGCAAGGTGGTGGTAACCCATGGCGTGGTATGGTTTACGGCATGACCAGCCGGATGCCTTGGAGCGATAATGCCGACCCAAGGCCTATATGGAAAGTGTGGGATGAGTTTGGAATGCAGGGCACCAAAATGATCGGCTACTGGAGTGATAACTGCCCGGTAAAGACCAGCAATGACAAGGTGCCGGCAACAGTATATAAGAAAGCGGGCAAAGCATTAGTCTCCATAGCGAGCTGGGCAGATGAAGATACCTCCATACAGTTGAACATAGACTGGAAGGCCCTAGGCATTGATGCCTCTAAGGCAACCATCACAGCACCGGAAGTAAAGAACTTTCAGCAGGCAAAAACATTTGGCTTGAACGACGCTATACCGGTTGCAAAAGGTAAAGGCTGGCTGCTGATTATCCAATAGAATAAAGTCCAACCCCTAAAGGGGAAATGTCATGAAGTGAAAGCAGGTTTGTTCCGTAGGAACATCTCGTCGGTAGAAAAGGAAGTTAAGATGCAACGCGTGCCGTAGGTACGCTTGATTGGGTAGCCCAAAATCAAACGTTTCGCTGGAATGTAGTGACCTCCAAATTATTCTTTGCTACCGACGAGGCCTTCCGCAGAAAGACAATACATCCCTTAACTTCATGATATTGCCCTAAAGGGGATAAGGCGAATACAGCGTATATGGGTTACATGGGTTCACGACCTTGCCTGTTGACTAGGCAGGGCTGGGGTTTGGAAAGTTTAAAATTGTGTAGAGGCAGGTAAGGAGTTAGCAGGGATTTACTCAAGAGTTACTATGGAGGAGGTTCGGTATAAGTTCAGTATAACTTCAGTGTATGTTCAGTATAAGTTAGGTATAGCTCAGCTATATATCGGGCATAATACCAGATTCAAATAGGTTGCCTTGTATCAGCTTCGGGCTACGAGCCGTGAGCTTTGAACAGAAAAAACGAGCGTGCGTATCTCAGGCTACTTAGTTGAAACTGGTATGATTCGGCTATTGGCATTACTTTAAATACATAGCAATAAGCTACGTACTACTTTTTAGTAGCGGGCTGCTCTATTGCAGGCATCAGGAACGTACTTACTTCGGGTGTATGGTGCTCTTTTCGCATAATAGCCTGCATTTTCGTTACAATCTCAGGATGTTCTTTTGCTACATCATGCTGCTCCTGTATATCTGTACTTAAATCAAATAATTGTATTGTTGTATTGTTCGCCCTTTTAATATTCAGGATTACACCTTTCCAATTACCTACCCTTATTGCCTGCTGGCCACCATACTCCGGAAATTCAAAGTATAAATATGCATGTTGCTGCTCCTGTTTCTTACCTGATAGTTCAGGCAGAATACTGATGCCATCTATATCTTTTGGTACATCAGTATGCAGTAAGTCACAAAGTGTAGGCATCACATCTATCGTTGCCGAAATCATATCAGAAGTAGCACCTGCTTTTATCTTTCCGGGCCATGATACAATGAATGGCTCGCGAATGCCCCCTTCATGCACAAAACCTTTACCCCAGCCATATTCAGCCTTAAAAGGTCCGCCACTATTAAAAAAGTTCCCATCTACACCAACATCGTTTGATGCAGGTCCGTTATCGCTGCAAAACATAATAATGGTATTTTCATATACTCCTTTTGCCTTTAGTGCTTTTACAATTTCTCCAACCTGCTCATCCAGCGTAGTAATCATTGCTGCATAAGTAGCGCGTGGGTAACGGCAGGGAAAATAGCTGCCGCCTAAGTAAGGCTTTTCATCTCCGAACTTTTGATGATAATAATCCACCCATCTTTTGGGCGCCTGTAATGACACATGTGGCAGGGGGGAAGGATAGTATAAAAAGAAAGGCTTATCACTATTTTTATCTATAAAATTTAAAGCAGCTTTTACCAGGAAATCCGGCGCATAGTCCTGTTGTTGATACACTTCATAATTCTTCTCATCCAGCGAGTCTTTGTCTTTTGGAAAGCGTATCTGAGGGTCAACAATCTTATTATTCAGCGGCACGCGGTTTTCATTCTCCCACAAATGGCCACTGTAATAAGTATGGTCCTGCCGCTGGCAAATAAAGCCATAGAAATAATCGAAGCCTTGTTTGTTGGGTGTACCATTAGTAAAGGGAGAGCCAAGCCCCCATTTACCAACAAGGCCTGTTGTATAACCCTGGCCTTTCAAAACCTCCGCTATTGTTAAAGTAGAATCTGGAATGGGGCGCTGACCTTCCAGGAAAGGATTGGCTTCCATAGCCTTGAAATTCCATACATCACCACGCTCTTCCCATTCATCGTTGCCGCGTATGTAAGCTTTGCCGGAGTTCTTTCCGGTCATCAGCAAATAACGCGATGGCGCACAGACAGGAAATGCATAATGCTGTGTAAAGCGCATACCATTTTTTGCGAGTGCATCAATATTGGGTGTCTCTATCTTCTGCTGACCATAGCAACCCACATCTCCATAACCCAGATCATCGGCAAGGATATAGACAATGTTGGGCTTGCTGTTGTTGGCCGCCTGAGAAAAGGCATGAGCTGCAATAACCGAAAGTAGCAGGAATAAGGAGAATGTTTTCATAGCAGAGGGCAATATAATTATTGTTGTGGCAAGTGAGCAAAATCAATCACGGGTGCCTTACCCGATGCTTTACGCGTAAATGTTTGATCAGGCTTTACAAAATCATCAAAGAACCCATCGTTGCGCAAAAAGAAATGATCCCCATCTGCACCGCCTGCATAATCTTTACGATAGCCTCCTTTAGCCGTTGCATCAGCAGTATAAACAGCATTCGTTAATTCGTGCCATTCGCCTTTTCCATTCATTATCCATTGATTTTTATAATAGCTCATTCTTTCTTCATTACCGGTTTCGGGAATAAAGTTTTCAAGAAATGAATAGAGGTGCGTAAGATAAGTAACCGTTTGTGGCCGCCTGAAAGCAGCAATTAGATACCACTTATCTGCACTTACATCTTTGAAGTAAGCGGTATAAGTGGTAGCGTGATGAAGCGAATCGGGTTGAGCACCTAACAGGAATGCATACGTCTTTCCTGGCTGCCACATAAAACGCATGAAGCTTTGTCCGCCGGAGCCTTCATTACCAAAATCCTGTGCATGAACAGTGGTTCCTTTTTTTAATAAAGCAATGCGCATACTATCCGGTATATCCTTTGGATTTTCTGTTTCAAAGGGGCTCCAAACAGAGAATAGAACCCGGCGTTCGGTGTCACTGTTTACCTGCATGCCGAAATAGCCTTCACCAAAACCATTTGCCATAAAATAAGAGCCTGTTTTATCATTACCCACAGGTACTGTTATCTCGTTGTAAAACCAATGCACATCAGCCTTTAATGCATCAGGTGGTGGATAACGCAAATGCACGGAAGGCCCTCTGCGTCCGAAGTGAAATGAACTACCCTTTTTTACATACACAAGATTGCTATCCAACTTTTCGTGTTGAAGAATCAGGTCCGATACATTAGCAAATACGGCACCTGTTTTACTAATGCCTTTGAGGTCAACCTTTACATAACCTGCCTTTGTAACTACAAGCTTTCCGACAGGAACAACGTCAAAGTCTGTATTGCTAATCTGTTTATTATAATGTGTATTTCCTAAAGTGATGCTGATTTCACTTTTGCCTCCAGGCACCTGTAACCGCAAAGAAAGATTGAATGTTTGCGGCACCTCTGTTCTGAAATAGATACTTGCAACATTCTTTACATCAGACCATTTTGTTAAGCCGCTATCTGTTATTGCAGCAGGTCCGTTTATCCATGCATTACCGCCCAACGGGATGGTATCTGTATAAATTACCTGGGCGGTTACTGGCTTGCAGAAGAAGATAGTTAACAACAATAAGACTGGAAAAAGAAACTTTTCTTTGCTGTTCGTCATAATGGTTGTATAAGGTTGGTTTATGTATAAAAGTAAAAGTAAGTACTGTATCTTTTATGATTTCTTATTCCAATGACGCATTACTTTATACGAAGCCTTAAAAGCAATTCTAAAGAACAGAATGAAAATAGTAATGATTATAAATAACAAGGGCGTTACACAACTGCAACGCCCTCTTCTAAACTTATGGGTTATAGGTTGTTTTAATGTTCACTGCTGAGTAAGATGACCTTGCCCTCCACCCAAACAGTTGCTTGTTCCATTTTGAAATTGGTGTACTTTATTTCCTGACTGATCAATACCTTTCCATTGCCATCTTCTGCTATAATCCAGGCGCTTGAATCAGTATTCTTCCGCAGTGTCCATATTTGAAAATCTTCTTTGCTGATTACCTGCTGATAGGATGCTACCATGTCTAAGAACCAGAAACAACGGTAGGTTGTTGCAAGCTGCAGAACACCATCAGTAGCAGACATACCAAACAAGTATTTGTGGTATGTACCGGAGCCACTGGCTTGCATAATTGTTTCATTCGAATTTCCTGTATTCATGTGACGATATTTGAGTCTGGTGAAGGCATTAAAAATGCTAACGCACTGTATAACCTGCCTGCTAAAATATTTAGTAAATTTAGTACTTTTATTTTAAAAACCAATATTTTATATGCCTTATTAGAAAAGAATGATACCAGATTCAAACAGGTAAGAGTTTTGAGCAGAGAGCTTCGGGCAGGATAGTGTACTACTAACTCCTTTCAACTACAAAAGCCTCCAAATTTAATAACTTAAAGGCTTTTGTAGTTAATTGTAATTAACAGATGGCTAATAATTCGGGTTCTGTGTTATTACACCTTTGCTTTCATCTATCACCTGTTGAGGGACAGGCATATAATAGTCTTTAGGACGTTTAAAAGTACGTGCAGGCACTACTACGCTGCTATTGTAAGGTGGTAGTGGCGAAGCCAGCTTGGGCTTGCTGACAATCGTATCCATATTAATAAGCTGTACCTTATCCCAGCGCAGCAAATCAAAATACCGAACATTCTCACCGCCCAGTTCTACGCGGCGCTCATGTACCAGGTCTTTGAATGCGGCCCCATGTACGTCTCCTAAGCCTGCTCTCCGGCGCACTACATTTATCTCGTTATCACCCGCACCAGCTCCGTTAGTTCTTATTTTAGCTTCAGCTACCAGCAGGTAAATATCAGCAGTACGCAGGAGGGGCTGTTTCAGATCAGAATTAAGCCCGCTGCCATCAGGCTTAAAGGCAGTATATTTCCGAAGATTATAACCAGTTGTAGACTGGCTTGGCAACATGCGCCCTGTTTCCTGACCCTCTTTACCAGCAAACATCTGGTAAGCATCGGCCGGCCCTATTGCAATCAGGGATAGTTGGTTGGGTACTGAGTCGCCAACTGCTATCAATGTAGCTAGTTTGCGGGCGGTATCACCGGGTTCAAACTCTTCTGCAAAGTTTTCGGTAGGATGGTGAAATCCCCAGCCATTCCAGGCGCGAGGTGTAAAGTAAATATTGGCTGGTGCTGCATTAAACTGGTCCTTGTTCCAGATGGCAAACAGGATTTCCGGATCACTATACTGTGTAGCAACAGTAAAATTATCAGCATAACGCGGAGCCAAACTGTAGTTGGCATTGGCGATTACTTTTTGTCCATACTCTATGGCTTTATCCAGTTTCTCCCAGGTCATATACAGCTTACAAAGCATGCCCCATGCTGCCCCTTTACTTACCCTGCCCCTGTCTGCTTCGCCGTATGTTTCAGGCAGCATATCGGCAGCCTTCAACAGGTCCGCTTCTATTTGCGTACGCACCTCCTCACTGGTATTCTTTGGTATGTTATAATTACCATTTAGTACATTATCTTCCAATACCAGGGGCACATCGCCATAGATATTATTAAGCGTCCAGTAAGCATAAGCACGCAGGAAATAAGCCTCTCCCATGGAGCGGTTGCGGATAGTCTCATCCATTACGGGTACTTTAGGTATGTAAATAATGGCATTATTAGCACGCGCTATTTGTTCGTAAGAAAATATCCAGGTAGTACGTATCTGGTAAAGGGTAGGATTGGCATTGAAGCGCTCAATGGCTTTGTAGTCATCATGGTCACCATCTACTGATATGTCATCACTTTGGTCTTCAAAAATATAGTTGCCATGACCGGCACCATCTTCCTGGAACAGGATATTGTAAATACCTGCCACTCCTGCCAGCACATCGGTTTGGTTGCGCCAGAAGTTTTGCGTGGTGTAGTTGCCTGCCGGCTCTGTTTCCAGCGGATGTTTGATGCATCCGGCTAATGCTGTAGCAAATGCCAGTACACCAACTGTTATGATTAAATGATTTCTTTTCATCTGTTTCAGTTTTAGAAATTAATGGAAGCACCCACTGTAAATGTCCGGGCAGATGGATATTGCGCTACATCTACACCACGCTGGCGATTGCCATCAGTATAGCCCAGTTCGGGTGTAAAGCCGGTGTATTTGGTAATGTAAAACGCATTATAAACGCTTGCATATACCCTTACATCGGGCAGTTTGGTTGCACCTGCATGCAACTGGTTGAATGTATAGCCCAGCGCTACATATTTAAGCGCAATGTAGCTGCCGTCTTCTACCCATAGGTCTGAAGAGCGATAGTTGTTATGCAGGTTTTGTCTCGTAAGGCGTGGTACACTATTGCTGGTGCCTTCTCCATGCCAGCGGTTCAATTGATCGGCATACCAGTTAAACACACCTGTTGCATCTAAGCCTGCTACGCGGTCGGCATTGTACAGACTTATGCCGCTCACACCCGCAAATGAAAAGTTCAGATCAAAGTTTTTGTAGCCGGCATTACCATTAAGACCAAAAACTGCTTTCGGATTAGGATTGCCTAGATATACCCTGTCCTGGTCATTTATCTTACCATCACCATTCTGGTCAACAAAACGAACATCACCGGGTTTAATGTTGGTTCTGTCATCATTAGCAATATTAGGGTCCTCATCTATATCTTTTTGGGTCTGGTACAGACCATTTGTTTTGAACCCATAGAAGGAAGCAATCGGTTGACCTTCATACGTGCGTGATGTTTCGAGCAATTGTCTGCCATAGATAACAGATGGAATATAATTGCTCTTGTCTCCATACAGGTAAGTCACTTTATTCTTAATAAATGAAGCATTCGCACCAATAGAATAAGTAAACGCGCCTGCTTTGTTTTGATAGCTTAGCTCTGCTTCTATACCATGGTTATTCAGTGTACCAATATTTTGATTAGGAATACTTGCTATACCGTATGTTTCTGTTAAAGGAAATGGGATGAGCATGTCTTTAGTATTCTTATCAAAATAGGTAACTGTTCCGGTTATCTTGTTTTGGAGTAATCCAAACTCCAGGCTAATGTTGGTCATTTGCGCACGCTCCCAGGTAATGTTAGGGTTAGCAAGACTGGTTACTGCAACACCGTTTACGGGTGTATTTCCAAAATTATAGTTTTGATTAGTACCGATAATTGGGAGATACTGAAGATCAGGTACAGCCTGGTTGCCTAATTCGCCCCAGCCACCGGTCAGCTTTAGATCGTTAATAAAGGGAATACTGTTCTTAAAGAATGTTTCATCCGAAATGCGCCAGCCTGTTGAGAAAGCCGGGAAATAGCCCCACTGCTTATTAACCGGGAATTTAGAAGATCCATCTGCACGCATGGTAAGCGTAAGCAGATACCTGCTTTTATAGCCATAGTTCAGGCGGCCAAAGTAGGAAGCGAGGCCAGATTTTACCCCCTTGCTGCCGTTATTATATTGATAAGCCGGATTCCCATTATTTAAATTCTGGAACGCAGACGAGGGATCATCATAGCCGTTTCTCCAGGCGTTAAAATAACTGGACTTAAAGGTCTGTGCTGAATACCCTCCTGTAAAGTTGACACTATGGTTTTTTGCAAATACATTATTATAGGTAAGTGTATATTCTTCCAGCATGGTGCTGTTTTCTGAATGTCCCTGATTATAACTGGCAAGATTGATGGAGCGTGTTTGCTCAGGTTCTGCAGGCGTAAAATTCGAGCTGTTATACTGGGTTTGTCCATAACCGATATTTGCCCTTACTCTTAATCCTTTTACAATATCTATTTCTATATAAGCATTGGTAAGGATGTCATTACTGGCATTATTAACAATAGGGTCTTCTGCTGTCATTACCGGGTTATTAATATCTCCCAGTTCATTATCTGCCTTCGATGTGCCCCACGATCCATCCTCATTCTTAACAGGGATGGCAGGATTAAAACGTAAAGCGCTCCATACTGTTCCTGTTTGTGTTGATCTTGTATCAGGTGCATTATTTTGGGTATTGGAATACAAGAAGTTTTCACCCACTCTTATTATCTTAAGCAGGCGGTGCTCCGAGTTGATGCGGGCACTGTAACGCTTGAAATAAGAATTGGGAATTAAACCTTGTTCATCATAATAATTTCCCGAAAAGCTGTAGGTAGAAAAGTTACTTCCACCACGTAAAGCAAAGTCTGCATTGTTGGTCTTGCCGGTGCGAAGGAGCGCACGCTGCCAGTCGGTTCTTTGTACAGAATAATACGGATCGTTCCAAATGCCGGGTACTGCTAAACTATCGTTGGTATAAGCTTCTCTCTTTAGCTTAGCTAAGTCTGGTGCGGTCAGCAGGTCTAAGTACTTGATGACTTTAGAAGTACCGGTATATAGGTTTATGGATGTTTTTAATTGCTCTCCGAAGTTGCCCTTTTTAGTAGTTACCAGTACTACGCCATTAGCAGCACGTGTACCATAAATAGCCGAAGAAGATGCATCTTTCAATATTTCAATAGAAGCAATATCATTTGGGTTTACGTCATTAAGGCTACCGGCAGGAACACCATCAATTACTACCAATGGGTCTGCACTGTTGATGGTACCGGTACCACGTATCCGGATAGTTGGAACAGAGCCCGGAGCACCATCACTGCGCACAATATCTACACCCGCAGCACGGCCTTGTAACGCCTGGGCGCTGTTAGATACGGGGATGTTTTTGAAATCATCACCTTTTACACTGCTGATGGTGCCGGTTACATCACGCTTACGCTGTACACCATAACCAACCACCACCACATCGGCAAGGCCGTTTGGTACAGGTAAAAGTGTTACTATCAGGTCGGTTCTTGTACCAAGAGCTACCGTTTGCTTGCGGTAACCTATCAGCGAGAACTCCAGTTGTGTAGTACCCTGCGGTACGTTGATACTGAATTTTCCATTCTCATTCGTAGTGGTGCCTATCGAAGTGTTCGGTACCAATACGCTTACACTTGCCAGCCGGTTGCCAACAGAGTCGGTAACCGTTCCTGTTATTGCCTGTTGTGCAAACAACCAGCTTGTACAAAGCAACAGGATAAGTGTAAGAAACAAAGGCTTTTGTTGTTTCATACAATTGTTGGATTAGATGGTGAAGAATAACTAAGGGAGTGCATGCAGTTCGCTTTAGTTTTTAAGTATGTAATTATGTTGTTTTAATGGATGTTTATCATTCAATACATGGTTTTCATTAGCAGTTTGATTCTGTGATCAAAGATGTTTTTGTCATCCCGACAAAGGAGGGATCTGTGTTTTGCTGTTAATCAAAGTCTAATTCCAAAGTGATTTAAATATAATCTACAGATGCATCCCGCCACGCCAGAACTAACGCTGAGTTTAATTGTTAATGTAACAACCATAACGTCCACGCTTCGACCAGTAAAGTACAGATCCCTTCATTTCTCTCTGTGCTCCTCCATGTCCTCCGGTGCCTCTGTGGTTCAATAATTCAAAAGCCCTGTGGTTCAATTGCATTTTATCACCTGCACAGCCTCATTACATTTCCCTGCAACCAACAATGTATGATCACCAGCCTTCACCTCCAACAGGCTTCTTACATCACCCCGTATATCTAACCCTGTTTGTGCATACGGTAGTGGCGTAAAAGTCCCGCTGCCATTACCTTTTAGTACCAACCCTATGCTGGCATCCATAGGTCCGAGCTGCACCCGCATAGGATAAAAATTGCCGGCAAGCACTATATCCATTTTACCATCTTTATCAATGTCTCTTGCAATTAGTCCATTTACCATACTGAGTTGTGCATATACCGGCAATGACTTTATGGTAAACCGTTTATTTCCATCATTGCTTATATAAATAGAGTTCAATGTTTGTATAGATGCAGTAGAAGCCTTAGCCAATTGTTCATTGGAGAACATATCCGTAATCTGCGCATCAGCATAGTCCTGATATCTCCCGAAGCGCTTTTGCAATGCAGGCATTTGCTCTAATATTTCATCGCGCGAAAAATAAGGATAGCTCTTGCCTTCATTATAATAACAGAGTATCGGATCAATTACTTCATCTCCATTAAAATCTGCATACTGTATGGTCAACGGCTCTTTTGTAGTTGCTTTAAATTGTGTGTTTGTACCCATATTCCCAACCACCAGGTCTGTGTCGCCATCATTATCAAAATCTGCTGCTAACAGGCGGCACCACCAGCCGTTAGTAGTATCAAGTCCATATGCCTTAGTTGCATTTTGTAGCACACCATGATTGTTCTCAAATACACTAACAGGCATGAACATTCCAACTACAATAAGGTCCTGCCAGCCATCTTTATTGAGGTCTATCCATACAGCATCGGTCACCATACCGGGATGTAAAACGGTGGTGTCCCTCTGATTACTATCATTTACAAACTGTATATGGCCTTTAGCACTTTTATTCTTTAATACTAAACTCGCCGGTGCTTCGGGGAACCTTCCCGGACTGATTTTACCGCCTACAAACAAATCCGGCAACCCATCTTTATTAATGTCCGCTGCCCTTACACAGGAGCCACTGATGGTTTCTGCAGGCAGTGCGTTTAAAGCAAGTGTATAATTGCCTTTACCATCGTTCTCATATAATTGATCCTGGTAGTTTTTAGCATTCAGATAATAATCTGCGCCTCCACTTACCAGGTACAGGTCCATATCACCATCACCATCCGCATCAAAGAAAAGTGCATCGGCTGTCGTGCTCTTATTGTCTGTATTCCAGGGCTGACTTTGTGCAGGTATAAATGTGCCTTCTTTAGTTTGCAAAAACAATGTTTTCTCTTGCTCTGCAGAACCACCGGTAAATACATCTTCCAATCCATCACCGTTAGCATCGCCCTTGGCAAGTGCAGGTCCTGTCTTGGAAAACTGGCAAGGCAGTAGAGGTGACACTTTAAAGTCAACAAACGCAGATGATTGATGTATATAATGGATGCCTGAAGTAGCTGTAACATCTCTAAACAAGGGCTGTGATGCTGATGTTGTTGCTACTGTGTCTTTGGTTGCAGTTGCTTCATCAACTGTAATTGTTGTATTGGCCTTTATATTATCCAGCTTTGATGTTCTCCCTCCCAGCCAATGCACTTCTATACATTTTACTGTACTATCCTGCCCAAGACCAATATGCATCACCGGGTCAACAGAAGATTGAAAGCCACGTGTAATAAATTGCTCCTGCATTTGTTTATTATGTGCAGTAGTTACATACACTTTAGCGCCAATCCCCTGTGTATTTTTGCTCTCACCTTTAAGCTTTATTCTCAGGTAATGACCAGCATTCTCTTCAACTGCATTGTTTTTTAAAAGGGTTGGCTCATCATTGATACAATTGATAACAAGGTCTAAATCTCCGTCATTATCCAGGTCAGCATAAGCGCTTCCATTGCTGATAGCTTTCTTATTCAATCCCCAGCTTTGAGATACATTAGTGAAGCTGAGGTCATGGTTGTTATGATAGAAATAATTGTTGAGCCTGGTAGAAGGCATTTCCTGTATCAACTGCCACATCTGTACTTTATCACCCTTCTGGTCAGTAAAATTGTTACTGTAGCCTGATGTGTATTTTACAAAATCAAGATTGGTAATATCTTTGAATATGCCGTTCGATATAAACAAATCCTTCCAGCCGTCATTATCAAAGTCCGCAAATAAAGGTGCCCAACTCCAGTCGGTATTAGACACACCTGCAAGCTGGCCCACTTCGCTAAAGATAGGCATACCGCTCGTGTCGGTGCCATTGTTTAATTGTAGTGTATTGCGCATTTGCTGGTGATGAAACCCATGTTCTACACGCATATTGTATTTGTCATAGGCGTCTGCACCTTTCAATAGCTTCTGGCGGTGGTTATCTTCCGGCAGCATGTCCAGCACCATTACGTCTGGCTTTGTATCATTGTTATAATCAGCAATATCAGAGCCCATTGCAAATTCCGAAATATGCCCTGCTGCTTTATCCAGCACCTCCCTGAAAGTCCCATCATGATTATTGAGGTACATAAAGTCCCGTTCATCATAATCATTCGTTACGTAAATATCCGTCCAGCCATCATTATTAATGTCGCTCGTAGCTACGCTTAAGCCAAAGTTTAAACCGCTGCCTGTAATATGTGCTTCCTCACTAATGTCTTTAAACACACCGTTATCATTCCGGTACAGCCTGTTACCAAACTTCGGGTGCCTTGTGGCACGCAGCTTTTCAGTATTATAAAACGGGTTGTAAAACATATCGGCATGGTTTACCAAAAACATATCCAGGTCACCATCGTTATCCATATCAAAAAAAGTCGCTGTAGTTGAGTAAGTACCTGGTGCATCCAATCCATAGGCTTTTGCACTTTCTGTAAATGTAGGAATGCCATTCTTCACGCCATTATTGATGTACAGCTCATTGGTTCTGTCGGCATCAGTACCGGGACCACTGTAACAAACATAAATGTCCAGCAGTCCATCACCATTTACATCTGCCATTACCACCCCTGTTTTCCATCGTTTTCTTTTGGTAAATCCAACAGCATCAGTTACATCTTTAAACCGGAAGTTGCCTTCATTCAGGTAAACCTTATTACTCACCATATTGCCTGTAAACACAATATCCGTTAGTCCGTCTCCATTCAAATCGCCGGTAGCTACTCCACCGCCATTATATAAATACTCATAGGTAAGTATGTTGAAGTTAGTATCTTCTTCAATATGGTTTACAAATGTTATATGTGACTGTGATGATGAAATATGCGTAAACAACGTATCCTCCGCATGCCTGCAGCTAGTCCATATACATATCATCATAAGCATGCTTACAGTTAAGGTTGGTTTCATAAACAGCTAGTACTTGCTATGCAATTTAAGCAAACGCAAAGCAATTCTTCCAACAATACAGCAACAGGTAGTCACTCGCTTATACGATTAAGCGAGCTAGTGTAAATATAAAAAGCTTCCCTGAATACAAGGGAATATTTTTATAAACGTTTATTTACTTAAGCGTCTGGTTATTCAGTCCACCAGATAAGCTGATACTAAGTAATCTCATTTCAGATAACATTCATTGTGTATAGCGGCTGGCATCTGTTATCCTCACAAAAGAAGTGCTTTGTAGCATTGCAATCCAACCTTGCGCTTGCAAGTAAAGCTACAGCTTTGATGAGTTTACTGCTGTAATAAATATCATTGAAGGAAATATCAGGTAAATGGTAATTACCTGTATGAATAAGGGGTATTAAAGTGGTGCCTCCTCCGTACCTCCGCCGTATCTAAGGGGTACTTGAGCCGTATATGCTTCGATGATCCTTCGTTCATCTTTCGTCCATCCTTCGTTCATCTTACGTCTTTTTGCAGTACAGAGGGGATAAAAAACAGGTCTCAATAGTAGTCTTTGGCAGCAGATAATGGGGAGGGTGTAAATATACAGCACCACACCGTACTTAAATTAATCCAGGTATTCTAAATCGTACATCGCAATTCGTATATCGTAAATCCCACCCTACTGCCGGCGACTTTTTAGGGGTAAGGGCCTTGAATCTTATTTACTTGACACTACAATAAGCTACATTTGAATAGCTTTTATTCTTTCAAATCAGTACATTTACTAACTGCCTTGATTCTATTGAATCTAACGAAAGAACTATCATGAAGAAGATATTCTCCTCATTAACTGCTGTTATATTCATTTCTGCTGCTTATTGCCAAAACCTGGATTCTTCACACCACGTACCTGTACAAAAGAATCGCTCTGATGCCTGGACAAAATCGCTCTGGAGCAATGAAAGAAAGGCTTATAAAGGGGATGAGTTATTAACCATAGGAATGCCGTGTGGAGGCATCGCTGCCGGTCAGTTGTATGTGCGTGGCGATGGTACATTGGCAAACTGGTGGATTGCCAATAATGCTTATAATACCGGCTATGGGGTAGATTCACTCACCCATTTCAATACTGCACTTGGTCCTTGGACAGTGTGTTACAAGACCTTTCGCCCGGCCAGCTATATAGACCAGGGCTTTGCAATTACAGTTACTCAAAACGGAAAGAAGCAAACCGCCAAACTCAACAAAGATGATTTTGATGACATCTCTTTTATAGGTGAATACCCGATTGCCCGTATCAAATATGCCAATAAGAAAGATACATTACCTGTACAAGTGAGTGCAGAGGTGTTTTCGCCATTCATTCCCATGAATGCGCGGGAGTCTGCCACACCTGCTACTATTCTGAAATATACTATCAGGAATACTTCATCGCAATCGGTATCCGCAACCCTCAGCGGCTGGCTGCAGAACTTAGTATGTCTCGAAATTGCCAATGAGATCAATGCAAATAGCCGTAATCGCATTGTAAAGAGAAATGGCATCACCTCCCTCGTAATGGATATTGTTCCGGACAAACCATTAGCACCGGAAGATAAGCCAGTATTGAAAGTATATGAAGACTTTGAAAATGGCTATGGTAAATGGAAGGTGACTGGTGATGCATTTGGCAAAACACCTGCTACCGGCAGCTTTGGTGGCGACCAAAGCAGGTTAGTAAACTTCAGTGGCAAAGGCGTTGTCAACTCATTTTTTAATGGTGATGAGACCACAGGTAAAATGATTTCTGATAACTTCACTATACAAGACAACTTTATTGCTTTTAAAATAGGCGGTGGCAATCATCCGGGTAACACCTGTATCAACCTTATCGTCAATGGCAATATCGTTCGCACAGCAACCGGCAAGAATACCGAAGGGCTGGATATACAATGTTGGGATGTAAAAGATTTGAAAGGTCAGCAAGCACATTTTGAAATCATAGATGCAGCAACAGGCGGCTGGGGGCACATCAATATTGATGACATTGTGTTTAGTAATAAACTGGTTACAAAAGATAAGTATTTCCCTGTTAATCACCCTTATTACGGTGATCTCTCACTAAGTGTATTATCTGCTGATGCAACCGCTGATGCTGAATATACAGGCTTCCCCGATAATAACAATAGCGATTCTGCCAAACGAAAAACAGGGGAGAAGCTCACCGGCGTTGTAGGTAGTACGATTACCTTAAAACCAGGCGAAAGTAAAGACATTACTTTCCTGCTCACCTGGTATTTCCCTAATCGTCCCTCTTATTATTACGGCAGTGATGTAACTGATATTATTGGCAATGACTGGAATACTGCGCTGCCTACCGATGGTGCTGCCATCATTGGCAATATGTATAGCAACTGGTTCAGCAACTCACAGGATGTTGCTTATTATTTGCAAAATAATCTCCAGCGTCTGTCTGTAGAAACACATAAGTTCCACGATACTTACTATAATAATACTACACTTCCTTACTGGCTGGTGCAAAGGTTATTGATGCCGTTATCTACACTCGCTACAGAGACATGTCAGTGGTGGGCAAATGATAAGTTTTGGGCCTGGGAAGGCGTAGGCTCCTGTGTAGGTACCTGCACGCATGTATGGAACTACGAGCAGGCGCTGGCGCACTTCTTTCCTGAACTGGAACGGAATATCAGGGAAAGAACAGACTTTGATGTTTCCTTCCAAAAAGACGGCAGCATACTGGCACGTAATGGCTGGGGTGGTGTATTGCTCGATGGTCATGCCGGTGCTATCCTGAAAGCTTACCGGGAGTATCTCAATTCAGATAATGACCTCTTCTTAACACGCAACTGGGATCGTATCAGGCGTGCTACAGAATTTATTATCAATGAAGATGGAAATGACGATGGATTGATAGAGAAAGTGCAGGCAAACACGTATGATATTGCGTTTTATGGTGCTAATACCTATGTAGGCTCTCTCTATCTGGCTGCTCTTAAAGCTGCATGTAAAATGGCAGGTATAATGAACGATACTGCCTTTGCTGCCCGTTGTAAAAAGATAGCTGCTGCAGGCGAAGCAAACACCGTAAAAAGGTTATGGAATGGCGAGTATTTCATTCAGGATGTAAACCTGAAAGAGCATCCCGAATATCAATATGCTACTGGTTGTTTAAGTGACCAGTTGTTTGGGCAAACCTGGAGTCATCTTAACCATCTGGGTTATATCTACCCGGAGAATAATGTACAACAAACATTACAATCTATATGGAAATACAACTGGGCACCCGACGTAGCTGCACAGAACAAAATACATCCTCCCGAAAGGACTTACGCCAGCTTTGGTGAACCCGGTTTACTGATATGCACCTGGCCAAAAAGCAGGCACATGGGTGAGCAAGGTGTACGCTACCGCGATGAAGTATGGACAGGTATAGAGTACCAGGTAGCTACCAATATGATCTATGAAAACATGATAGATGAAGGCTTATCTATTGTAAGAGCGGTGCATCAAAGGTATAGTCCCGAAAAGCATAATCCCTGGAACGAAGTAGAGTGTGGTGACCATTATGCACGCGCCATGGCATCCTGGGGCGTAATGCTGGCAATACAGGATTTCTACTACAACGGACCAGAAAAAATCATGGGCTTTCATCCCAGGATTTTAAAAGATAATTTCAAAAGCTTCTTTACTTCAGCCAATGCATGGGGCAACATAGAGCAACAACAAACGGCTACTGCACAAACCAATACCGTTAAGGTAGAATATGGTACATTAAACTTAAAGCAACTGCAATTATCTGCTAATAAAAAGCCTGCGCATGTAAGCTTGTATAACAATGGCTTAAAGCTGCATTGTACATATACAACAGAAGGTGACCAGGTAATAATTAATTTTGATGAGACCAGGCTTTTGGCAGGGCAAAATATTAAGGTAAATCTCTTGTATTAGCTTTGAAAGTTCAAGTAACAAGTAGTCCAGGTTTTGTATGCTATCGGGGACACATAGTTAAGAAGAGATCGAATGCCAACCTCCTTTCTTATTTTTATCTTACCCGGTTGCTGTTACTTGCCCTACTTCAACAGTTCCGCTATACTTAGACTTATTCAATCTGCATACAGGCTAAGTCTGCTTAAAAACTTAAATAATACAATAAGGTAGCCAATATAAAGAGGCTCCAGAGAACAATACTGCCCACAATTCTCCAATGCCAACTGAGTGCGATAGAATGCTTATAGTCTTTCGCATAATGGATTTCTTTGTCTCTGGCATATAGGATAAATATAAGCACGGTTATAGTGATTATGAGGTCTATACGGGGGATATTGGAGATACACCAATCAATTAAATCAGGTAGATAAATTTGCATGGCTTTAAAAATACTTTGTTGTTTGCTCAGACCTATTGCCAATATCAATGCCATTAATGCAAGCCTTTGAAAGCTAGTAAATTAGCTAAGTAAGACTATCGCGTATTTATCCAATTTTGGGAAACCGGATTCAAATAGGGGTATAGTTATCGAAGCTGTTTAGAGTTTAACAATTGTTGATTTTTCTGCACAGGATAACAGCGAAAGCAAGGAAGTGGGGTACCATCCAGGTTGTGGAGGAGGTTTCAAAGCAGATGAGCGGGGCTTTTCCAAAGGATCCTGCGGAGAAGGAGCCTATCAAGTCCTTCATCCACTCAATAACAAATCTTCTTTACAGAGCAGCTCATCAAAATACACATACTTATCAGACTGTTGCTCTTTTTTGTTCTTTCATTGATGTCAATGTTAGCTTCTATTGTTTTGCACTGCACTTTTCTCGTAACATGTGTGCATCTCCGCAGGACTCCGTAGGGAAGCCGCTATCTGCATTCATGAACACACCTTTTAAGTTAATATCTGCCTGTTCTAGCACCTTACAAAGTTCTTCAAACAAGCTCTGAATATCATGAAGATTATGATGGTTGCCCCTCTGGGGACTACCCATGGCAAGCGGCACCCCTTGATTATCACTTAAGAGCAGCATATTGGTGTGGTCTTAGCTGCTTTTCTATGTTTCCAGAATTCACCAATGGAGGCAGAATCATAAAGAATGATTTTCTTATCCGGTTGTGTAAATCTAATGCGCCCTTCATCCCGGAACCGTTGAAGTGTAGTTTTGCTTTTAATACGAAGCTTTGCCATTGCTTCTTCCGGGGAAATCCATTTATCTTCTTTGATTTTTTCCTTTTCTTTTATCCGTGCTACAACTTCATCTATGAGGGCATAAAATGCATCATCATATAGGCAAATCAATTTTGCATCCATAAGATAAGTTCAGGACTTTATAATTGTGAATAAAGTTTGGTAAAACTAAGAATAATTTTAAACCAAATAGAATAGCTATTTGATTAGTGTACAATTAATGCTAAATGCAAAGTATATATCTATTTAACTTGCAAGAGTATTTTTAATTATTCCAAAAGACTCAAACTCTAAGAATTTCGATTTAAATAGATTCTCTGGTATTTTCTTTTGTAGCAAATCGTGAAAGTTCTCATCATGAGTTGAAAGTATAATTTGCTTATTAAGGTTTACTACTATGCTTCTCAGCAAATCAATGGTTGATAAAATATTTATACTATCCATTGATTGAATTGGGTCATCTATAAAAATACAATCAATTGATTCGCCCTTATCATCTTTAGCATTTAGTGCCTTCGCAAGAAATATACTTAAACTCAGTATATTTATTTGAGCCGTGCTAAAATAGAGGTTTGGTATTAAAGGTACATCTTCTTCCGCGTTTACAAAAACGTTTAGCTTTGGTTTATCCCCTGAAAAGTCACATCTAAATTTTATGGTTTTATACTCTGGATGAGGATCAATTTTCCGGTATAAATTATTAATTAGTTCTTCATAAAAGAAAGACTGAATTTGTTCATTTATGAATTGTGATAAATTATTCTTTTCTTCTAATAAGCTATTTTCAAGCCTTCTTAACTCTTGGATCTTGCGCTCAATATCGTTCTTTTCATTTTGAACCCTCGTGTATTTAAGAAAAGGAAGAACATTTTGTTTATAGCCTTCAATTTTATCAAGATTTTCCAAACTATTCTTTATTTCTTCTATTCCTAACTGATGCTGTTTTTTGATCGAGCTGAACGAATCTAAGAATATGTTCTTATCTTTTTTATCTGGTATTGCACTAAAATAAGAAATCAAAGCTCTTTCAAATGCAGCAATTTGCATCGATATTTCATTTTGCAAATTAGTTATAACTATCATTTGAGATGGTATGCTGCTTTCATTCTCTTGAGAGACAAAATTACTTAGCTTAGTAAGTTCGTTTTTACACTTAATCTCTTGATTCATCAGATCAACTAAGCTTTTGTTTAAATTTAGAATTAATGAATCGATATACTCAACAGTAAGATTCCCATTAAATCTAATTTGAACAATAAAACTCTCGACTTCATATATTTCCTTTGTAAGTTTATATTCCTTTATCTTTAGTTCTAAGGATGTAATTGATTTTTTTAATAAATCAATTTTGCTTTCTAAGCTTTTTTTCTCTGCACTTTTTTGCTCTAACTTAGTTGAAGTTTGTTGGATAAGATCTTTTATAGAATCCAACTCCTTTTCACACTTTTTTCTAAAGCTTTCTGAATCTAAACCTTCCAACTTTGTAAGTATTTCTTTACGTTTGGTTTTTGCAAGTTCAAGTTTTTCCTCGTTCTCTTTATGAGCTATGATAAACCGATTTTTTGTATGTACTAATTTTGAATAATTATCCTTCAATGTTTGTAGCTCTGTTTTTTTATTATTCAGAATTTCTTCTCTTATTGAAGTGATAATTTGAGTTGATTCTGAAATTTGGTTTTCAACAATGGACTTTTCAGAAAACAATTCTTGTGCTTGCTTATTTAGTGTAGGATTATTAATAATAGCATTAGCAAGATCATGATAAGAATCAAATTTGTGATTACATAAAGGGCAGCTTTCTGTCTTGATTTCTTTTATTATTTCATTTCCTAACAATATTAATTTTTTCAAGTTATCATTAAGCAGTTTTATTTTGGACAATTCTAATTCCAATGATTGCAGTTTTATGTTGTGCAGCTTTAATTCATCGATTGCTTTTTCTATGTTCTGTAAACTTTCTTTATATTTTTCGTCTTGATTTAAGCTTTTAGGAAAATTGTTATTACTTATCTGGAGTATTTCTTCGGTTATTATTTTTTCATTTGAATCTAATACTTTGAAAGCAATGTTGCAATCTTCTATAAGCTTAGAACTACTTTTTACTAAGCTTGTTAAATTATTGATTTCAAGTGTTACTCCACTTAAATCAGTTGAAATTTGAGGTGCTTCATTCAATTTACTTTCAAATTTGATTATTTCTTCAAAATAGTTTGATAATTGTGAATTAAGTTTATTAATATCTTCGCTTGATTTTTGAATATTGGAATTATGTAAATCCAACTCCTTATTTTTTTCTGTTATGTCTTTCTCGGATTCTTTGATAATGTTTTTAACTTCTAAATATCTTGGAAGGATCTCTTTAATGCTTTCAAATCTTTTTAATTGATCGTTGATGGTACTAATTTCTTTTGATTTGTTTTCAAGGTCATTCTTCAGTTTAAATATGTTCTCAAACGTTTCTTTAGTTTTAATTAATTTCTCTGTTTTAAGATTGATCTCGTTTAATCGATTTAGATTACTTAAGTAGCTATCAAGTGCAAGTTCATCTTCGTTAATCTGATTAAGTTTACTTTCAAATTCATTCAACTTATTTCTAAGAGAGATTTGTCTTTCTACTATTCGATTGGTAAAATCTATAAAATCGTTATCGGTAAAATCAGGCTGGATAGTCGTAAAGTTTTCACCATATTTTATTATGTCGTCAATCAATAAATTGATTTTTTCCAGGATTTTATGGTCAATGTCATACGGCACCTCGCTTTGTTTTGCCTGAAGGTCCTTTTCCAGAGAAGAAACTTTATTATCAATCCCCCTTAGTAGTTGTAATATATTTGTATAACAGTGATCTAAATCAGTGTCTCCAAAGAACGTCATGAATTTTTCATATCGCAATTCTGGATTATCTTCTTTCAAAAAAGCATCAATATTTTCTTGTGAAAGAATAACATCTCGGAAATATTTGTTTTCTGTGTTCTTTTCTTCAAATTCATAGTCTGTACTGTCCTTTCTTAAAACCTTGGGAATTATTCTAAATTTTACATCATCTGGATTACTCAAGTGCAACCTAACAAAACCCTCAAGATCATTAGAGCTATTCTTATTCCTTAATATATATTGTGGGCTTTTATCTTTTTTTAATTCGTATGTTAAATGCTTTTCATCATTAGCATAAAGGCGGTTCTGGCTATTTCTAATAAATCTGTAAATATTATTAGTTATGCCCCATTCTACTGCATCATAAAATGAGGTTTTTCCAAACCCGTTAGGAGCATATATAGAAACAAAGTCCGCATATTGACCGTCATCCCTTTTAAAGTCAAAAATGCAATCCTCAACTCTGTTGTAAGCCCGAAAAGCTTGTATTTCAACCTTCTTTATCTTCATTTTTTAATTTTAAAATAAGTTGATCTAAAATATTACTTACCTCTGCAATACTGCCTTTTCCTTTTCTAATATTAGCTCCTTTGATAGAATCCCAGATTAAAGAATTGCTTTTATACTTTCTATTTCCCAAAAGTGTACTTTGCTTAGGAATTTCTAAATCTTTATTTGTGATGTTATTTCTAATGAGAGAGTCTATAAAGAGGCTATTAATTTCAGTATTAATGTTTTCAGCAACTATTTTCCGACTTGAAAACCTATCATTCTCAATTTTAAACTTTAATCCTCGCTCTACATTCGTTTTACACATATATATTATATAAATGTTCCACCTTTCAAAATCTGATTTTAATGAACTTTGGTAATATGCTGCAATTGAGTTGGAAATATCACTCCAATATCTAAGAAGTTCTTCTGATGAAGAGACAGTGATAAGAAAAACACTTATTAGTCCTTGATAAGGCACCATTCTTAATTCAATGTGCTGATCTTTGTAGATCCTTTTCAAGATACCTAATGAATTCTCATCAGTTGAATAGTGCATCATATTCTTGTTTTAATTTGTCCAGTAATTCATTTTCATTCTCAAAAGAAAAATCTTTGTATTCAATTTCTTTTTGAATAATACAAACACGCTGAAATGCGTGTAAGTGGAACAGTTTGGAAGTAGCAAGAGGATAATTACTTCCTTGATCAATCTTAAGTTCATTACGCTGCGGTTTGCTTCCTCTTATTATATCAGGAAGTGCTCCTTCAGAAATTATACACTGCTCGGGAATCGAATTAGTACTAACAATCACTTTTCCATCATTATTGATCTTTGTAAAGTCAGATCGCACTATATTACCCATTTCTGTACTCCAATCCTTTGTAGTATTTGAGAAAATCAGTCTATGGCTGTTAAATAGTTCTTGGAGAGACTCTTCATTTATAGAAGTAGATTTTAAAATGTTCATAAAAATTAGAAATTCTAACCATGCTATCCATAACCCCTTTTCATTCAAAGCACTCGTACTTTGGTTGTGAATCAACAATTTTTCCTTGAAGTGGTTTTTAATGAAATGAGGAGTAAGGTTACTATCTAATATCTTTTGAGTATAATTCCTCAAAAACTCTTTTGTGTAAGTTAAATCGAAGCAACAGCCATTTAATTTTATTATTTCATTTTTTAAGTGGGAAAAACAGTTTAAATAAGCTGGTAAGAGTTCCGAAAGCTCATATGGATTTTGTTTTACAATTTCGTCATAAAAGGTTATGGGCATAAAATCAACCCTACCCATCATCTCATCATCACCGGCAGACATACGGGTCTGAATTCCAGCTAAATAAAATTGCCCCTTATCTATTGCAACAATCCCCCCTCCTGATGATCCCACCATTTCACTATAGCCTGCTATTTTCTCTAACTGCCCCTCAATATATCTATTTTCCTTAATGTTAGAGATGGTTAGTTCATCAATGCGGATAGAAAAGTTTCCATCTCTTCTTACAGATGGATGACCAGTTAAGAGATATTGTTCTTTTTGTTCATGTATATCTTCAAGCCTTAAAATATAATCAAGATTATCGACTGTTTTTACTTTAATTATTGCAGCATCTATATTTTCGTTTGCATGAAAATATGGAGTTCCAATTACCTCTAAGTACTCTTCGAGCAGTTTACCAGTGTCTAAATCAATTCTTTGCCTTGAGATTTGTATTTCATCTTTGTTCTCAACCACGTGCTTAGCAGTAAGAACATAAAAGTATTCTGATGAAAACAGCTTGAATAAAAAGCCACTTCCGTCACATATTTTAATAGTATAATCTGGTAACCTATCCTTAATGCTCATAATTCGGTAAATTGATTTTCTATAGAAAGTGCTTGGAACTTAAACTCGTCGAAATCCTCCTTTACAAAGATTTTACTTATAATCTCTGGATAGTTAAAAAATAAATTAGCATTTGGATTAAGCTTAATAATCCTTGCAAGACAACATTTATCTGGTAACCCATGAATTTTACTATTCGAACTGATTATATAATTATTAGTGTCTATCGTATTCAACAACTCTCTCGGATTATTGGCTTTACTTCCATGATGAGACAATTTTATAAACTCTACTTTTAATTTATTCTTTTCATCATATCCAAATTGGCAAAGCCCATTTAGGATTGTACTTGGATGAGCATCTCCCAAGAAAGCAAAGCTTTTCCCATTATATTCTAAAATAAAAGCTATTGAACTTCCATTAAAGATTTGCTCATCCTCTTTCCAATTATCATTTTTTAAATGATCTCTTAAAAGTAAATTATAATCATTCCTTGCTGCTGTTGAGAGATGATTTAACTCCTTCTCCCATTTTATATTTAGCGGCTCTAACTTTTCATAAGTAGGAGACAATATCTTTATTCTAAGTGTATCAAAGAGAGTATAAGTATCACCTGCAACTTTTAATCTTTTATCCCATATGTTGTATTGATTTATAAACTCTTCAAATGTTTTACTTTGTAGGATACTTGTATTATTGTTCTCTCTAACATTAATCATTATATTATTTTCAACAACTTCATCTGCTTTGAAGTATTCAGAAATTAGTTTCCCGCTATTAAACCAGATTGATTTCACTATTGTTCCAAACTCATTATCATTTTCACACCATCTAAGCAGCCCACCTATATGATCGTCATCAATATGAGTTAAGATTAATAAATCTATAAACTCTCCATTACTTTTAATTTTATCTACTGAAATTTTTAGATCACCATCAACTAATTTACCTCTATGATTTTTATATTGATACGTTTTTGCTGTACCTCCATCTATCAGGATATTTCTACTATTTCCCTCTACATCCAAGAAGTTTATTAAAATAGAGTCACCATTATTACCGCTTCGGATGCAGAAGGTGCGGGTGAAATGTTTAAGGTAACGACGCTGCCTCTGAATAGTGCCCCTACTTTAGAAGATGGTTCTATTAATTTCAAAGAAGACTTTTTTGGTAAGAGCACCAATCTTACGGTGAGCGGCCAGTTGGAAGGTGAACTGGGAGCAATGGCGTTCAGTGATATTTATACGTTTGGTCCTACTTTCCGTGCAGAGAACAGCAACACCACGCGTCACCTTGCGGAGTTTTGGATGATAGAGCCTGAAATGGCATTTTATGATTTGGAAGACAACATGAACTTAGCCGAGGCGTTCATTAAATACCTCATCAATTATGTGTTGGAGAACAATGCGGACGATTTAGCCTTCCTGGACCAGCGCTTAGCAGAAGAGGAAAAAAGCAAGCCACAGGCAGAGCGTAGCGAGATGGGACTACTGGAAAAACTCCGCTTTGTTGTGGACAGCAACTTTGAGCGTATTACCTATACAGAAGCGATTGATATTCTGCTGCAATCACCCGCATATAAAAAGAAAAAGTTTAAGTATGAGGTAAACTGGGGTATAGACATGCAAAGCGAGCATGAGCGCTACCTGGTAGAAAAGCATTTTAAAAAGCCTGTAATTGTAACCAACTATCCCGAAGGCATCAAGGCGTTCTATATGCGCCAAAATGAGGATGGTAAGACTGTAGCAGCCATGGACATCTTAGCACCAGGGATCGGGGAGATTGTAGGTGGCAGCCAGCGTGAGGAGCGCCTGGATAAACTCATCAGCCGTATGGAAAAAATGCATGTACCGGTAGAGGAAATGTGGTGGTATTTGGATACGCGCCGCTTCGGCTCGGTACCACATGCGGGCTTTGGCTTAGGCTTTGAGCGCATGGTGCAGTTTGTAACGGGCATGACTAATATCCGCGATGTAATCCCGTTTGCAAGAACACCTCAAAACTGTGAGTTTTAATAGCCGCC
>Ga0181466_1000112_pt1 | contig 25673 bp, 22 predicted proteins | sample InSIn4gowninarea_FD_119078 | JGI IMG/M metagenome (GOLD analysis project Ga0181466, IMG submission 119078) | Clean room microbial communities from NASA Spacecraft Assembly Facility at Jet Propulsion Laboratory, Pasadena, California, USA -... ... | reverse complement strand
ATTTTTTCATGCAACAAATGGTCAGAAGGTGGTGGGCCACCTTGGTCAGGTTAGAATACGCAGAGACTCCACCTGGGATGTGCCAGAGCCGGAACTGACCCTCGTTATCACCAGTTCTGGCAAGATTGTGGGCTACACCATAGGAAATGACATGAGTTCCAGAAGTATTGAAGGCGAAAACCCCTTATACCTTCCGCAGGCGAAAACCTATGATGGTGCAGCGTCCGTGGGGCCCTGTATCTATGTGACAGAAAACCCCTTGTCGCAGGACACGATGATATACCTTGAAATTATCCGAAATAATAAAACTGCTTTTACGGGAGACGTGGCCATTAACCAGATCGTGAGGGAATTTGAAGATCTGGCGGAATTCCTTTACAGAGAATGCAGTTTTCCGCATGGAAGTTTGCTGATGACGGGGACAGGAATTGTCCCACCTAACGATTTTACCTTGCAATCAAAAGACGAAATTCGCATTACCATTGAACCGATCGGTACGCTCATTAATATTGTAGCCTAAGGTGTTTTGGTTCTTAATTGCTTGGTAAAAAAAATAGATTGATGGTTCAATCTTGGTTGTTAGCCGCTTACTTTTTTCAGGTAAGCGGCTTTCTTTATGCTTCTCATTCCATCGTCATCACCAGCCACTCACTTTTTGATATGTTTTTAATTCCACCTCACTGAAAACGCGAGCAGCAGTCCCGTTTCGCAAGTTGATGAACAAAGCATAACTCCGTTTGCATCCCAGCTTTCCCGGATCATTTGGGTATTTCCGCGTTCTCGGATCTTCCCAGATTGCTCAATCCTCAATAGCTTCAATCCCTTGTGCTTTCAATTTGGCCAGGCCATCTTTCATCGCCTTTAGCTGCTCAGGCGAATGCCCTTGCCAGATAGTCACTTCTCCCACAACTTTGAGCGGGTGCTTAGAACGGTAAGACATGGAAGGATTTCCCGGGAATTTTTGATCTGTTAAATTAGGGTCATCTTCAATGGGGCCTGTGGGTTCTACCAAATATATTCTTCCCCGTCCTTCACCCAGGGCCAGTTCAGCTCCCCAGACTGCAGAATCTAAGGTAGCTGTGAAATAGATGTACTTCGCTTTATTTTGTTTGCCAAAGTTGGAGATGTAACCGATTTCTATCAAATCACCCATTTTAAGATCAGCCCTGGTACCATGAAAATAAGTCTGCACAAAGGGAGTATGAACGGTTCCGTTTACGGGAGGATTAATTGGATTATTTGCCATTGCTAATTTATTTAAATTTGTCATTGGTTGCTGTTGCCAGTGCCAGGGCTTTTACAAGATAGCTTTCAATAATATCCCGTTCCTTACTCGAAAAGGAAGCGATCAATGCTTCGGTGGCTGCCTGAAAATCCTTATAAAATGGTTCCAGCAGGGCTATAATTTTGTCTGCATAAGGCTCAATAACCACTTTGCGTCTATCGCTTTTATCGAAGCGTCGCTTCACAAGATTTCTTTTCTCAAACCTATCGATTAAACCCGTTACGGCACCAGTAGTGAGTCCGGTCAGGGCTGCAAGTTCACCCGCCGTTAATGGTCCCTTTTGTAAAAAGAAGCCCAAGTATTTATGATCCGTGCTGGAAAAACCTGCATTTCGCGCAATGGTCTCATGCATTAATATCGACGCATAAGCATATTCCTGACTTAACTTTCTGACTTTAATTACTTTACTGCTTGCCATTTATTAACTTATTGGATAAGTATCTTAGTTACAAAGATAATATAATATGGGTTTTTTCGAAAAGGGGCGGCTTTTTTTGCTAAACATTTTTATAGGTTGGGAGATCACTATCGATCAAACTCTTCTCGCCGGAAGTCTTTGATCTAAAACTGGATTACATCCACAATAACCCTGTAAACGCAGGAATTTGCGCGCTGCCCGAAGAGTATCTTTATTCCAGTGCAAGATTCTATTATGAAGGTATTGATCCCTGGAAGATGCTGACGAATTTGTACGGGTAGCAAATGTTGACGCTTTTGTACGATTAGCATGTGGTTGGCCAATGGCACAACCACGGCGATCTGCGTTTGTATAGGCATTACAGCTGGGTTAGCCAACCAGAATGAAATGCGATTTTTCTCCGAAGTCGCGCAGAAATAGCCTGTTGCGTTAAAAAAAAGTTGAATTTCTCAAGTACTACTAACGTTTATAGCCAAGTCTGATCTCAGCAGCCTGCTCGATCGTACAGGTCATGCCGACGAAGGAGGCACCTTCTCTCCAATAATGCAGAATGCTCAAACTAATCCTGGAAAATACTAATAGAGATGATGCGTATCCCACGACTTCTCGCGCTGGCGGTGCTAGTTCAATTGGGCGTGCTGTCTGATCACTAAACTTGTACACAAAAGTATAGGGTGTATCACTTTAGCAAGAGATTGTTCGATAGGGCAACCATGGCCGATTTCCCTTACATAAACCTATAGCTGGAATTTGCCGACTGTGGCGAAATAATAAGTTCGAGGTAGACGGTTAGAGTAATTGAGTTTTTAAGCGTAAACTAAATCGGGGATGTTTACAGCCCGCCCGGGTTAGTACCCCTGCGAATACAACGCTCGCCGGCCGTGGTTGTGCCAGCGGCCAACCACCTGGAGAAATCAGCTAATTTTTGTAGTTTTAAGTCACTATGAAAATATTGATTCGCCATCCGGTATTTTTTACAGCCTCTATCCGAGATTGGAAAAAGCTACTCAAGCCTGACAAGTATAAAAATATAGTTCTGTCTCGGCTTAAACAGCAATTAAAAAAACATAGCAACTTGAAAAAATGACCGACCGCATTAAAGATCAAACGATAAATTTAGAGTAATGCATGAATCTTACGAACATAGACTAAAACACAAAGCCGACTTTCGGGTAAAATATAAATTTAGGAGTCCTCAAGAGGGGGGGAGAAAAACAGGGGAACCATATCAGGGAATTCGTTCTGATTTCTCTATCGAAGGCGAGGAAAGGAATAAATTATATATGATTTGGCCCGAGTTTGAAGATTCTAATGGAAACGATTTGCTTGATGATGACAAACCTGTGCCAAATTTAGGGATCGCAAGAATGTGGATTATAAACAATGAAATGAGACCATATCATTATGATAGAATAAAAATTGGAATGAAAGGCTATTTCAGAGAAGGAGCTACATATTCAGCAGATTGTGAAGTGATTGAAATATTAGACTTGAAAATTAATCCAACAAAGAACAAGTAATACTCGTGTTGGCGACCGTGCCCTCTTTTTCTATCAGTTTCTCCGCCTGGCTCGCCACCCCTGCGACTACAACGCTTCCGGCCGTGGTTGTGCCAGCGGCCAACCACCTGGAGAAATCAGCTAATTTTTGTAGTTTTAAGTCACTATGAAAATATTGATTCACTATCCAGTATTTTTTACAGCCACCAGCATCCGTGATTGGAAAAAGCCACCAGATGTCCAACCTGGGCACAACAGCACATTTGCAAACCGTTAATTGTATTAAGATGAAGCCAGTGGAATCAACATATGAAATTTTAGCTTGGAAATATTTAAACAAGAGTGTTGATGAGAAGTGGTCAGAGTGGGCCGTTGAAATGATGATGGCTGGTTATGAAACCGAACATTTAATTGAATTGGCTGGAATAGAAAAACCCTTTAATCAATTTGAACTGCACGAACTGATTGAGAAAGTATTTTTAGAACTAAACCTTGATTATAAAAATCAGGACAAAATTGTAACTAATTACGTAACATTTTTGGCAAAAGGGGTTTTAAATGGGAGTAGAGATATGTTAAAGACTCTGCGGGACTTAAAAGATCTATATATTGCACTTGATTATGACAGTAAATTATATGGTTTCTATTCTCTTTACTTTGTCAGGGAAGATTTAAACCATGATACTGTACAGTGGTATTGGAAAGGTGCTGACCGCACTAATATCGATAAAATTTGTACCGATTTTTTTACAAAATGGATAGAAGAGCATGAACTTGGATGAATTATTAGAAAAAGTAACCTCTAAAGAAACTTTTTTGCAATTCGTAAAAGCACTCAAGGAGGACAAAATTGATGAAGATGAAAAAGAAAAAATTAAGCCTTCATCTCCATATAGTTCTGAGTCTAATGGATGGGAAAATGCAACAATTCCCACATTTTTAGATGCAGTTGAATCATTTGGAGAGGATAGTGAATTGATAAAAGACGAACCAAGTTGGAAAAATTTTGCTCTTCTATTGTATGCAGGAAAATTTTATGAATAAGAAGAAAAAACACACCACAACTATTCCAGTCGAATTTTCCGCCCGGACTAATGCTCCTGCGAGTACAGCGCCCGTCGGCCGTGGTTGTGCCAGCGGCCAACCACCTGGAGAAATCAGCTAATTTTTCTGCTATGGAAATAATGATGCACCATCCGGTTTTCTTTACAGCAACCATTCGTGATTGGAAGATGCTGCTTAAGCCTGACAAATATAAAAATATAGTACTGTCTCAACTCAAACAATTGGTAGATCAGGATAGCATTATCCTCTATGCCTACTGTATCATGAATAACCATATACATTTGATATGGCAGGTGAAAAACAGAGATAAGCCATCAGAGATTCAGAAGCGTTTTCTTGAAGGAACTTCCAAGAAGATTAAAGAGGATCTTTTGGTAAATCATAGGGAGGTTTAAAGTTATTTGAATCAACTCAAAAGGATAGGTCCTATCATTTTTGGAAAAGGAGGCCTCTGTCAATAGAACTCTTCTCTCCGGAAGTCTTCTACCAGAAATTAGAGTACATCCACAACAACCCTGTAAATGCAGGAATTTGCGCGCTGCCCGAAGAGTATCTTTATTCCAGTGCAAGATTCTATTATGAAGGTATTGATCCCTGGAAGATGCTAACGAACTTGTACAACTAGCAATGTGGTTGGCCGATGGCACAACCACGGCGGTCTGCGTTTGTATAGACCTTGGAGCCGGATTTTACAACCATTAGGAAAGTAGAAGAAGACCTTTATTAATTGAACTCTTCTCGCCGGAAGTCTTCGACCAGAAACTGAATTACATCCACAAAAATCCGGTAAATGCAGGAATTAGCGCGCTGCCAGAAGAGTATCTGTATTCCAGTGCACGATTCTACTATGAAGGCATTGATCCCTGGAAGATGCTGACGAATTTGTACGGGTAGCAAGTGGTTGGCCGATGGCGCAACTACGGCGGACTGCGTTTGTACAGGCTTTGTAAAGGTATTTAGCGTCCGGGGCTAAAAGATGGTTAAGGGCGAGGTGAACAGTTAGAGCAATTGACTTTGAAATGCACGATAGGAGAAGCTTAAAATGTTCTCAGGGCTCTTAAAATCCATGCCCTTTAAATCAAGAACCGTCTTCATGATTTTGGCTGCTATTGGCTGCACTAATTTTGATTTTGACATCGACAGCTACACCTAAAAGTATTAGTCCGATACTGGCTAGGGGTCCGGAATAAATAACGGCAAGTAGCGTCTGCCCGTCGCCGTAGCAAGCTAGATTTGGCCCAACAAACACGATTAGGATCGCTGTGTTCAGTAAGGTGTAAATCATCAGAGAAAATAACCTGAAGTTCTTTTTTAGTCGTCTCACTGTGGTATTGCGGTTATCATGCTCATACCTCTTAAAATACCTGAACAGAAGGAATACAGCGAGCCCCATGCAGGTCCACAGCGTAAAAGAGTAGCCAAATTCACAGTTGTCAATAATCTCACCTACGGCTATGCCATATAATACGCCTGGGAACACTGTCCACGTGGGAAAAATGGGTATCAACGATAACAACGCATTTACCAACCCGAATTTTGAATACCTAAATCTATCTTCTTTCATTACCCTAGATCAATTACCTGCTGTTAAGCTGCGTTTATATTACATTATCCATGAGATAACCGTTATAAATCCTATGATTATGCAAACAACAGTGAATATGAGGCTCCCGATAATTCCGGCTCTGACTAATTTATCGTTTAGCGTTCCATGGCTATTAGAATTTTTTCCCTGTTCTTTTCGCTGTTTCGGCTTAAAAGTGGGAATGTAATTCGACTTCACTTTGCTGTTAGCTTCCAGTTCGGAAATTTTATTTCTCGCGTATTCAGGAAGCTGATTCTTGTTGCCACGAAAAGTAATGTCTTGCAGTACTTTCGTTCCAGAGTGATTTACAGAATTAAGATAGACGTCAACCGAATTTTTAATTCTCTCATCCGTGGGTTCGGTTAAAATCCAGTATCTGCCAGCAGCATCCAGAAATCCGGATTCATAATACAGTTCAGCCAATCGTTCCCAAAAACTGAGTTCATGCGGATACTCATTTATCAAATTTCTTAATCGGTCAGCTGCTTTTAGTTTTAATCCAGCTTCAATTTCTTTGTTTATTCGAGCTAGTTTCTCTTCGGGATTCATTTGCAATATGCAGGGATATGCATTAGGTAAGTTGGGAAGGCACTAAACTAATAAATTCTGCGACAGTTCACAAAGGGTCCGTGGTAAACAAGTGGTTGGCCGATGGCACAAGCACGGCAAATTGCGTTTGTACAGGCTTTAACGGATGCTACCGACTGTTGCGGAAAATAGTGTGTTATGCGACGTGGGCATTCCTGCCTGTGCAGGAATGACGGCCAGCGAGACTCCTGGTGGATTTTAAAAATTGTTGAGAAAAAACGTCAAACTCTGCACGCAACCGTGTTTTAATCCTCATAATGACGGTAGCAGGCTCTTCTCCTCACTTCATTACATTAAAAATTTAAAATAGCTTCGAGTTCCGAATTGATGGGGGAAGAAGTATGTTGATGAACCACTTTCCATATGTTTTTCTCTTTGCGAAAGCCCAGTGTAATTCTGTTTTTCATACTTCTAATAATAGTATTATCCGTTGAAACTGCCTGATACGTGATCAATGCGCTCCCAAAACCAACATTCTCACCTTCGTGAATTTCTATCATTTCAAATATCACATTAACCTTTTCGTCTCCTAAGGAGCCTAACCAGTCTTTTATCGCAACAGACCATCCAGGCCGACCTTTTTGATACCCTTGCATCCACATATCAAAAATTAGAACTTTGTCATCATACAATCCGATCATGCTTTCGGTGTCTTTCTCCCATGCCGATTGCTTATAAATTGTAAAATAGTCTTGAAGTCTTTTCATTAATTAATAATTTATCGTAAGAAATCTTTGAGCTGCTGTGCGCTACTGCATGCTATCCATTAAATGACTAAATTCTCCAGCCGCACAGCTGTCGCTTTAGCCGTTCGTTGTTTTAAGCTTTGTAATTATAGTTTACCATTGCTGGAACCTTATACCCACTTGCATGTCCATTATCGCAAATTCTTTGGCACCCCAGGGTCTGAGGGTAACCGTATTGAGATTTGGGTGCAGTAGATGGGGATAAGAAGTTGATATCTTTGCATACACTTCATCAATATTATCCGTTACCAGCCTTAATTCTGGATTATGTTCTATGGCTAATTGCTCGTCTTGAAAAATCATAACACTTATTCCGTCTTTTTCTAAGACACAATAAGGTTGAGAAACCTTTAGATCTTCATGTTCAATTTTAAATTGCAGACAGTCAACAAATAATTTTAGTCCGTCTGAAATGTCGGTATAGAACACACTGGGTACTAATTTTAAAAATTTCATATTTTCATTTTTAATCCTATCAGCTCTAATCTCTTTTTTACAGTTTGACTGTCTTCAACAACCAGTGACATACCGATAAAGACTATGTCATTCACCAAACACTTTTTTTCCTCAAAGGACTCTGATGTGGGCTTGGCTCCTGGAAAAGGCTGCACTATTGCCTGTCCACAACGTAATTCAGTTCAGTTACCCCGCAAGCAAATTGACGGGTAGCAGGCACTAGTTTTAGCTTTACTTTTTCTTTGATGTCTTTAAACAATGGAATGCCTTGCCCGAGTATAATGGGATTGACGAACAGCCAGTAGCCGTCAATCAGGTTTTGCCGAATGAGTGAATGTGTTGCTGTCGGGCTGCCAAAAAGAAAGATGTCTTCACCAGCCTGTTGCTTTATTTTATCGATTCTGTCTGGAATGTTGTCACCGATAATGGTTGTATTGGCCTCCCGATAGCTATCCGGATTCAGTGTTTTTGATAAAACTACTTTGTGAATTTTGCTGTACCATTTGGAGTGTTCAATGTCATGTTTAGTGGCTGTTGGTTTGTCTCCTGCGGTAGGCCAGTAGCTTTCCATCATCTGATATGTCACACGTCCGTATAACGCAGTGTCACCAGGGCTTACACGCTTACCGACATAATCAAATATTTCTTCGTCAACTTTAATCCAGTCCATTTCTCCCTTCGGTCCTGCTACAAAGCCGTCAAGTGATATGTGCATAAATGAAATTATTTTTCTCATAGGGTTATTTTTTGTTGTCTATTTTTGTTGTTGTATTAGTAAGTGATTGACCCATGGCACAACCACCCTATCTGATTTTGTGCGGGTCTTAACCGTTTTTTCCGACCATGGCGGAAATTGTTGCGCTATGCAACCAGGGGATTCTTATTTCCGCCTGCACAGGAATGACGACCGGCGAGAAAGACCTGAGATCATGCCCTTTGATAATAGTTTAACATTGCTCCGGAGGTAAAGGTCTTTGTCTTTAAAAACTTAAAAATTGTCCGCTCGTTTAAATTTTCAAAGAGTGGCAATCCTTTTCCTACGATAACAGGATAAACACAAAGCTGATATTCATCAATTAAATGAAGGTTCGTGAGTTGTACAATTAAACTTCTACTGCCTACAAAAATATCCCTGCCTGGTTGTTGCTTGAGTTTTAAAACCATCTCTTCAAGGGGTTGATCTGACAAGCTAGCGCTGTCCCAATCTACGTCTTTCAATGTATGCGAAAATACAATTTTCGGAATTTTGTCTATAGCAATAGCAAAGTCGTTCATTGATTTTTCATCTGAAGGATGCTCTAGCACCGTCCGCCAAAATTCCATGAGCTGATAGGTTGTCCTTCCATATAGAATCAAATCTCCCTGACCCAATAATTTCGTATAATGCTGGTGTACTTCTTCATCAGGAAGGCCTGCCGTATGATCGCAAAACCCGTCTAGTGTCATATTGAATGCTGCAATTATCTTTCTCATAAATTATTCATTTTACAGGTATTACTGACAACCGCCTTTCTTTGGCCAATAAGTACCTCTTCCAACGCTTATTTCTTGCCAAGCTCTTCAGCCAACCCAATTAAAAGTCCTTCGGTCCCGCGGATGTAGCAGAGGCGGTAAGCGTCCTCGTACTGAACCACTTCACCCACAAGCTGAGCCCCATGCCTGGAGAGTCTTGAAACCATTTCATCAATGTCTTCAACGGTGAACATGACGCGTAGATAACCGAGGGCGTTTACGGGAGCTGTCCGGTGATCAGCTATGGTAGATGGGCTTAAAAATCGTGATAGTTCAAGCCGGCTGTGACCATCCGGGGTGATCATCATCGCAATCTCTACACGCTGAGAACCCAGTCCTGTTACACGACCAGCCCATTCCCCCTCGATGGTGGCACGCCCTTCGAGCTTCAAACCAATCTCCTCAAAGAAAGAGATTGCCTTATCCAATGATTCTACAACGATGCCGACGTTGTCCATTCTTAGTAACTTGTTTTTTGCCATCTCTTTATCTCTTTATATGTATAAGGTATTACTTCAAATCAAAATGGATAATCAGGACACGACGATTTTTCTTTTTCTATCTCCGTTAAATTGGGGTATAAATATCGGCAACAAATACGGCTTCAAAGAAGTGTAAATGTGCCAATCTTAGTGGCTGAATGCGCCAAATTCATCAGGAACATAGCGGGTGGGTGGCCGATGGAACTACCACACTACCAGCAGGAAATGTTCGAAAGGATCATTAATAGTAAAGGATGTTCTAATGAACTTTTTGCAAATTTGAACACGGCGATGTCGATTTCAATTTCAATAAAACCCCGAGGCTGTAAATAAGAACTTAGTATGGAATGCACAGCTATGGGCAGATTGCATTGGCGTGTCGGACAGCAAGTTTCCAGGTCTTGCCCTGTTTCATCCATATGTTCGTGTATCGCCTTTTTACTACTTCCTGGGAGTTGGACTTTTCATTCGGAGACACCACTGTTTCACTACCCATGGAAAAGGCAGTATTTCCCCTGATGATAATTTGTTCGACGTCACGTGTAAAGGCTATTCTTGGCCTTTGAAGAACGGGCCTGTCCAGGGTCGTTTTACCAGCGAAATAAATTTTACTATCAGGCGCATTGACAACCAGGTCTTCCGCCCAGAGTGTTAGGAGCATGGCCGTATCTTTTTGTAAGACAGCCTTAACTTCCAATTGCTCAAGTGCTCTAATTTCTGATTCTGTCTCAATTTTCTGGGAAAAAACAGGGAGCGAGGTAGCCGTACAAAGAAGGAAAAGGGTTAAATTTTTCATGATTGGAGGTGCTTGTTTCCAAATATCTTGAGATAAAAGCGCATCTATCAAGGTAAGAATAAATCTTCATTATTTAAGCATTCTGTTTAAATGGCTTCCTCTGAAATTTAAGCTTAATGGTCTGGTTATATGATGTAAAAACCGGGAATCCAAACTGCCCTGGAAGGTTGCCATGTACTTCTAACGTGAAATAGAAGCGCAAGATAAACCCCGCTTTGTGGATTTTATTAAATAACAAAGTATTTTCGAAACCAAGTCCCTCAAATTTGTGTTTTAACCTCGAATCTGTTCCGTTTTAGATTCATTTCCGATACCTCCCTGTTTTTTCGGTAACGTTGATGAATTGGCAGAACCAGCGCCTCAGGCTTTTCCTTTGGCGAAAGTATTTTTTCAAGATATTCTTTTTCATCAGCTCCCAGATTATGAAACAGCTTAATTCGATTTTGCTAGTGGATGACGATTTCACTGCCAATTTTCTCCACACAGAAATTCTCAATGACATGGGGATTGTCCGGGAAATTCTAACTGCACTGGACGGAGAGGAAGCAATACAAGTGCTTTCTTCCTTATGCGCAGCAAATAAATGCCCTGAATTAATTTTATTGGATATCAACATGCCCAAAATGAATGGCTTTGAGGTGCTTGAGAAAGTTAAAAGCCTGAATCTTAGCAATATATCTGGCAACGCTGTTGTTGTGATGCTTTCATCCTCATTAAATCCATCCGACGTTAAAAGAGCGGGGGAAATGAATGCAAAGCGCTACTTAAGCAAACCCTTACATGAGGAAGAGATGCGACAGCTTTTGGATGATTTTTTTTAGCTTTGCATACTTTATTTTCTCGAGGCTTTTTCGGAGAATCTTCCGTTAATATTGATGACCAACCTTCAAATCTTTTTTCAATTACTCGCTATATGAGAGTGAGATCTTTTTCCACCATCAATTCTAAGCCCTCCACTGCCATCTGATGCAATTTTTTTTAGAAAATTCAATTATTTTTTCTTATTAACCCCATTTTAACCCATTTCTAACCCATTTTTTAACCAGCGTCCCTTAGATTTAAAATCAGATTTAAAGAATCAGGAATTTCAAAATCTTCAATAGGTAATCCTAATATGAGTGATTATATGGCTCCCGTTAGAAAGACCATCATCTTTAAAACTAAAATGACAACTGAGGCAGATGCTATACCAGCGACCATTTAGCCACCCAGATATGGACATCGGAGCTTCGAAATTTATACTCGGACAATTATCGCAACCTCTTCTGAGTAGCCAATAATCAAACGGTTGCAAACTTAAGAGGAAGATCCAGTGAGCTTTTTAAATAATTATATGCAAATACATTTACTTCTAAAATATACTTCCGGTGCCCTTATATTGCTGCAAACTTTAACCGCGTGCGGAGTGCCATTTTCAAAGAATAAACCTGAAAAACCATCTGTTGATGTGCATCTCCCGGAAAGGAACCTGCTAAGAGCAATGGAACTCGCTGACAGTGCGTTCGCTGCTCATTTTACCGGCGATGGAATGAAGATGGCCAGGTATTATAATCCTTATACCGAGGTTCGTTCCGATGAAAAGGGAAGCGTGTGGATGTATACCAGCGCAATCGAAGCGGTAAATGCTATCCTACATGGACTTGCAGTACAAAAGGCAAATGGAAATGTTGCCCTACACCAAAAGCATTTTAACCGATATACCGAATTGCTCTCAGATCTATACGAAAACGCAGATTACTATCTTGGTACTTTCGAACTTATCTCCTACACACAGACCAAAAAATGGTCGGTTTACGGGGTAAATCGGGGTGCTCGCAAAGGTGCTGCCAAGGTAGAGGGAATTGAGAATGTGTACGATGACCAAATGTGGCTGATCCGTGAATTGCTGGAAAGCTATAAACTAACAGGGAATTTTTCCTATTTAAAAAAAGCGGAGTATCTGACAGATTACGTACTTGACGGCTGGGATAGCGCTCGCGATGCAGACGGAAACGAAATTGGCGGTATTCCGTGGGGACCGGGTTATGTGACTAAACATGCTTGTAGCAATGGACCCATGGTAAGTCCTCTGGTGTGGCTACATGAGCTGTACAAAGATAAGAATGATAAAATAACCTACCGCTATATCGATCCTGCAGACAGAAAAACCCGAATAACAGCGCTAAAGAAGAAAAGCGACTATTATCTCGAGTTTGCAGAGAAAATTTATGCGTGGCAAAAAGAACATCTTCTGCGTCCGGATGGCGTGTATGACGATATGATGGGCGGCTGTACGACCGGCAAAGCTGAAACTGAAACATTAAATGGCACGGTATACCGCAAGGGGAATGCCTGCAAAGACAGGCTGGGACCCGCTATCACTTATAATAGTGGAACAATGCTTTCTGGAGCTGCGGATCTGTTCAGGGCAACTGGTGAACGCTCGTACCTCGCAGACGCAAAAAAGCTATCAGATGCCAGTTTTCAACATTTTGCAAGTCTTGGAAAGACAGCTCCAGGTTATTACACCTATGATACTCGGGGGTTCCGCAATTGGTTTAACGGCGTGTTGATGCGAGGATATGTAGACGTATATCCTGAATACGGCATTGTCGGGGATTTTATAGACACCTTTCAAAAAAACCTCGATTATGCCTATGAAAATTTCTTTTACAAGGGCTTTCTTCCCACACACTTATTGGTGGGTTGGAACCGAACCCTAAGTCAAAACAATACGGAAGGAATGTTCAATTTTGCCTTTGCTGCTGAGTATGCCCTGTTGGCGCGATATGAGCTTGCAAAATAATTTTGAACCTAAAATTGTGATATGATGTGGAATAATTTAAAAAATTAAAATGGTTAGGAAAACTGGATTACAAGTGGCCTTTTTTTTATGGTGTTGCATGCTGAACGTGAATGCTCAGGATGCTGATCCAATCAGCTATGTAAGCACGCTGGTGGGAACAAATTCGAAATATGAATTATCAACAGGGAACACCTATCCGGCGATTGCGCTTCCCTGGGGTATGAATTTTTGGTCTCCACAGACCGGAAAAATGGGCGATGGCTGGATGTATCAATACACGGCAGATAAAATCAGAGGCTTTAAGCAAACACATCAGCCTAGTCCATGGATGAACGATTATGGGCAATTTTCCCTCATGCCGATGACTGGAAAGGCGGTATTTAATGAAGACGAAAGGGCAAGCTGGTTTTCGCATAAAGCAGAAATCGCCAAGCCTCATTACTACCGGGTATATCTGGCAGATTACGATGTAACTACAGAAATTACGCCGACGGAAAGGGCGGCAATGTTCCGGTTTACTTTTCCCGACAGCGAAAATGCTTTTATTGTTACAGATGCTTTTGACAGAGGATCTTATGTGAAAATTATTCCCGAAGAAAATAAAATTGTCGGTTATACTACGCGAAATTCTGGTGGAGTCCCTGATAACTTCAAAAATTATTTTGTAATCATTTTCGATAAGCCCTTCACCTATTTTGCAGCCGTAAAGAATGGTGAGATCTCGGAAGGAGAGAGACAGTTTGCAGGAAATCATGCAGGAGCAATTATCGGCTTCTCAACATCAAACAACGAGCAGGTGCATGCAAGGGTGGCTTCTTCTTTTATAAGTGAAGAGCAGGCGTTACTAAATTTAAAAGAACTGGGAGATTCTGAGTTTGATGGCATTGTGGAAAAGGGTAAAGATCGCTGGAACGAGGTATTGGGAAAAATTAAGGTGGAAGACGAAAACATAGACAATATCAGAACATTCTATTCATCATTTTATAGATCCGTTTTATTTCCCAGAAACTTTACTGAAATTGACGCTGCAGGGAAGATCGTCCATTACAGTCCCTACAATGGCAAAGTTTTGCCTGGCTACCTCTATACCGACACCGGCTTCTGGGATACCTTCCGAAGTCTCTTCCCTTTCCTGAATTTTCTATATCCTTCGGAAAACGTGAAGATGCAGGAAGGCCTGGTGAATGCGTACAAAGAAAGTGGATTTCTTCCCGAATGGGCAAGTCCTGGGCATCGCGACATCATGGTGGGAAACAACTCAGCCTCGGTAGTGGCTGACGCATATCTGAAAGGCCTGCGTGGATATGATATTGAAACCTTGTGGGAAGCTTTAAAGCATGGAGCGAACAATGTACATCCAGAAGTATCTGCCACAGGAAGGAAGGGTTATGAACATTATAACAAATTCGGTTACATTCCAAACGATGTAGGAGTTGATCAAAACGTCGCGCGTACCTTGGAATATGCCTATAACGACTGGACGATCTATCGACTGGGTAAGGCTCTGAATAAGCCAAGAAAGGAAATTGAGATCTATGCGAAAAGGGCGATGAATTATAAAAACCTGTACCGCTCAAAAAATAAGCTGATGGCAGGGCGTGCAAGCGATGGTTCTTTTGCGGACTCATTTATGCCCACCGACTGGGGTCGCGATTTCACAGAAGGAAACAGCTGGCATTACTCCTGGTCTGTTTTCCACGATCCGCAAGGATTGATGGATTTGATGGGAGGGCAAAAAGAATTTATAAATATGCTCGATTCTGTGTTCATAATTCCAGGTTCACGGGGAATGGATAGCCGATCGATGATTCATGAAATTCGAGAAATGCAGGTGATGGATATGGGTCAATATGCGCATGGAAATCAACCCATTCAGCACATGGTTTACCTGTACAACTACGCCGGAGAACCCTGGAAAGCGCAATATTGGGCACGGGAAATTATGGATAAGCTGTATTCGGCTGCACCGGACGGCTACTGTGGTGATGAAGATAACGGGCAAACCTCTGCTTGGTATGTATTTTCAGCCCTGGGCTTTTATCCCGTCAGTCCGGGAAGTACCGAGTACATCATGGGTTCGCCTTTGTTTAAATCCGTGAAAGTTGAACTGGAAAATGGCAAAGAAATAGTAATAACAGCAGCTAACAACGCAAAAGAAAAACGCTATATAGCTGAAATGAAGTTGAATGGGAAGCCATACACCAAAAATTATCTGACCCATGAAGATCTTATGGATGGGGCGAAAATAGAATTTCAGATGAGTAAGGAACCCAATAAAAGCAGAGGAATAAATAAAAAGGATTTTCCATATTCTTTTACAAATGATAAGTAAATGTTTCGAATGTACAGCTATTTGTGCGTCACCACGCAACGGAACATCTTAAAACTGTACCAGACAAAATTCATTTTTATAGCAATAATTTAAATCAAACTTTATGTTAAAAATTTATTTGAATAAAATATTTGTAATCTTAGTTGCTGCAATCGTTCTCGGCTCGTGTGCCTCGCTTGAAGGGCAGAAAGAAGAAATACAAAAAGAAGAACAGGGATTAGAATTTCGGGCGCCGGCTTACCCACTTATTACTATAGATCCATATACGAGTGCCTGGTCTACCTCTGATCAATTGTTTGACACGCCGGTGAAACACTGGACAGGCAGAAATCACTCATTGATTGGTGCCATCCGAGTCGACGACAAGACTTACAGGTTTCTTGGAAAGGAAGAAATTCCCCTTGAGCCGGTCCTGGCCAATGCAAAGCATGAAGCCTGGGAGGGAAGATTCGTCACCTCAGCACCCGCTGAAGGCTGGGAGAAAGGTGACTTCAACGACGGGTCCTGGGAAAGTGGCAAAGCCGCATTTGGTACACCCAATACAGGCGAAACAGTGACAGCCTGGGAAAGCCCGGAAATTTGGGTGCGAAGGGAGTTCGATATGCCTTCCGTTAGTCCGGATAGTGAACTGTACTTAATTTATTCCCATGACGACGATTTCGAGCTCTACCTGAACGGAACGCAGATCGTCAACACCGGGAACAGCGCAAAAAGCAACATTACTGTCAAGCTGGATAAGAGTTTGCTGCACCCCGAAGGCAAAAATGTGATTGCCGCACATTGCCTGGATAGGGGAGGCTTGGCTTACGTAGATTTTGGAATTTTTAAAGAAAGTGACAAAAAGCCTGTTTTTGCGCAAACTGCGGTTCAAAACAGCGTAAAAATTACGGCCACACAAACCAAATATGAATTTACTTGTGGCCCGGTGGATTTACACCTTGAATTTGTGTCGCCATTGCTGATGGACGACCTGGTCATACTTTCTCGTCCGGTCAACTACATCAATTATGAAGTAGTGTCAACCGATGGTGAATTACATGATGTGCAAGTTTATTTTGAAGCCACACCGGAATGGGCGGTCAACGAACTGAACCAGGAAGTTGAAGTTACCACCGGAAAAGCAGGAAATGTAAATTTCGCTAAAGCCGGGACGTTGGAGCAACCCGTTTTGGAAAAGAAGGGTGATAATGTACGCATAGACTGGGGTTATTTTTATCTCGCCACTGAAAATTCAGAAAAAAAGTCCATCACTACTGGTGACTTTACCGAAACGAAGACAGCCTTTCTTGAAAATGGAGTAGCAGAGTCTTCGAATGCGAGAATAACTGCTGTTTTATCTAAATCAATGCCGGTACTTGCGAGCGTGGATCAGTTGGGTAAGGTTTCGGCAACGCCGGAAAAAGGTTATATCATGTTGGGCTATGACGATCTCGAATCGATCCAGTATTTTGGTGATAACCTTAAAGCCTGGTGGACCAAAGGCGGTGAGGTAAGTTTTGAAGAAACCCTCGAAGCAGCTGCTGCCGAATACCCGGACATCATGGCACGTTGTGATGAAGCCGATAGCGAGATTTATCAGGATGCATTTGACGCCGGTGGTGCAAACTATGCGAGGCTGTGCCTGCTGGCGTACCGTCAGTCTATTGCAGCGCATAAACTAGTGAAAGACACCCAGGGAAATACACTTTTTCTTTCAAAAGAGAACTTTAGCAATGGCTCCATTGGCACTGTGGATGTTACTTATCCTTCTGCGCCTCTCTTCCTGAAATACAATTCCGAACTCCTGAAAGGAATGCTCAACCCGATTTTCTACTATACTGAAAGCGGAAAGTGGACAAAGCCTTTCGCAGCTCATGATGTGGGTACTTATCCGCAGGCAAACGGACAAACCTATGGCGGCGATATGCCTGTGGAGGAGTCCGGAAACATGTTAATCCTTACGACCGCAATTGCTGCGACAGAGGGAAATGCCGAATATGCTGCCAAGCATTGGGAAGCGTTGACGACATGGGCCAATTATCTTCTGGAAGAAGGTCTCGATCCTGAGAACCAGCTTTGCACAGATGATTTTGCCGGACATTTCGCACACAATGCAAATCTATCTGTAAAAGCAATTATGGGAATTGCCGGCTATGGAAAACTGGCTGAAATGTTGGGTAAAAAAGACATAGCCGAAAAATATACGGCTGAAGCGAAAAGAATGGCGAAGGAGTGGGTGAAGATGGCTGATGATGGAGACCACTATAAGCTAACATTCGACAGGAGCGGAACCTGGAGTCAGAAATACAATCTCGTTTGGGACAAACTTCTAAACCTCGGCATTTTCCCTGAAGAAGTCGCGCAAAGAGAAATTGCCTACTACCTAACGAAGCAAAATGAATATGGCCTGCCCCTGGATAACCGGAGAACTTATACTAAATCTGACTGGATCATTTGGACGGCTACTTTGGCAGATGACACGGCGACATTTCAAAAGTTTATTGATCCGCTATATGCATTTGTGACGGAAACGCCGGATCGCGTCCCGATGAGCGACTGGTATGAGACACCAGATGCAAAGCAGGTAGGGTTCCAGGCGCGCTCAGTAGTGGGAGGTTATTTCATAAAGATGCTGGATGAGTAAATTGAATGTCAGGCATAGCCCTTCTTATTGATTGTTAATTATCAATGGGAGGGTTTAGCTATTGCCCTCATCATACATACCCGGAAACACGCAACCATCTAATTAAACAAATAAAAACAATAAGTAACCATCTAATTAAACTAAAATGAAAAAATGGAAGTTCAAAATCACCCGAATTACGAGGAACAAAGGCCTCATACTCTCTTTTGGTAGAGAAAAAACGCTGTTCATTCAGCTCAATAACACTGACCTAAATTTATGTATATGAACAGCATTTTACGAATACAAAAGTCAGTTTTTTGGCTTGCTAACCTGGTCATTCTCACGTTTTTTGGTTGTAGCGAAGATGACCAGGCGGAAAAAGTGGCTCAGGCTTATGACCCTTCACTACCCGTAGTGATTACAGGTTTTACTCCTCAAACTGGTGGAGTAGGCCAAAGGCTGGTAATTTATGGGCAAAATTTCGGCAACGATCCCGGTGCTATCAAAGTCCTGATCGCAGGAAAAGAAGCCCGGGTCATTGGCGTACAAGGCGAAAGTCTTTACTGCATTGTTCCGGAAAAAGCCTACTCCGGAACCATCGAAATCTATATTGAAGGTGCACTTTTGACTACTGCCGATCAGGTGTTTAATTATGAAAGGAAAAAGGTAGTCAGCACGCTCATTGGTTACAAAAATGAGATCGACGACCAGGGTTGGATTGACGGAAAATTTAATGTCGCGGCAGGATTTAGAGAGCCCGCATACCTGAAATTTGATCCTCAGAACCCTGACCACCTCTATGCAGCCTATGACCACGGACCCGGAATCTATTTAATTGACTTTAACGACAGTACCGTAAAGCAACATTTAACAGCTTCTGCCGGTAACTGGAATCGATTGCGGAGCCTTGATTTCTCAATTGACGGACAATATATGATCGTTTCACATGACCAGTGGGACCCCAATGGGATTAGCACATCTATCATGTCCAGGACCAATGGTTTTAAAGACCCTCAAATATTAACTACTTCAAGGGCAGCCAATGGTGCCGCAATTCACCCAATCAATGGGGAAATGTATTTCAACGGTTATGAAAAAGGCGAGTTCTATCGCTTTGATGTCATGAATTCCATACCAGTGGCAGGAGCAGAAGGCCTCGGCCCTAAAGACTATGAGATGCTTTTCCTTGTTCAGGATAATGGTTGGGAATTCAGGATTGAGATTCACCCATCTGGTAAATATGCATATATCGTGGTAGTAAACCAACATTATATACTGAGAACCGACTATAATGAGAGCAGCAAGAGTTTTAGTCAGCCATATCTGGTGTGCGGGGAACCACGTTCAGCCGGCTGGGTGGATGGTGTCGGTTCTTCTGTCCGCTTAGATACCCCATACCAGGGGGTGTTTGTAAAGAACTCTGACTATGCAGGAAACGATGATGAGTATGACTTCTATTTTACGGAGCAATTCAATCATGATGTCCGGATTCTAACTCCCGAAGGCAAAGTAAGTACTTTCGCCGGGCGTGGAAGTTCGAGCATCAATCCTAACCCTTATGGTTTCGTGGACGGTGACCTGCGAAATGAAGCACGTTTCGACAGACCTTCAGGTCTTGCATATGACGAGACCGCTAAAGCCTTTTACATCCTCGACCAGGAGAATAGACGCATCAGAAAAATAGCCTTAGAAGAATAGGTAAACTCAAATAAAAGTATGAAAAAAATACTACTGATTATATATATACTGATTCCGGGCTTTTTTATTGCTACTTATGCTCAGGAAGGATCCATAGAGGTCAAAGGAAAAGTGGTCAACCTGAAAAATGAACCACTTATAGGTGTAAATATTTACGTGGCAGATAATCCTGGGATGGGAACTGTAACCAATGTTGATGGAGCATATACAATCGAGGTACCCCTCTACAAAACGCTCGTATTCTCATTTATTGGCTTCGAAAAGCAGGAAGTTCTCATTAAAGGCCAAACTAACATAGACGTTTCTTTGGTAGAAACCGAAGGCAGTATATTGGACGACGTGGTTGTTACCGGAACCGGGGCACAAAGTAAAGTATCTATCACGGGTGCCGTTACAACTGTGGATGTTGCAGACTTGAAATTTTCTCCATCATCAAATATAACCAATGCACTGGCAGGAAACGTGCCTGGTATAATGGCCATGACAAGCTCGGGACAACCCGGTAAGAACATCTCGGAGTTTTGGATCAGGGGTATTTCTACCTTTGGAGCAGGTACCAGTGCATTGGTGCTGGTAGATGGTTTTGAACGGGATATCAACGAGCTGAATATCGAAGACATAGAATCCTTCACCGTACTAAAGGATGCTTCCACTACTGCAATTTATGGCTCGAGAGGTGCCAATGGCGTTGTATTGATCAGCACCAAACGCGGTAAAGCAGGAAAGGTAAATATTGACGCGAAAGTACAAACCACGTACAATACCCGTACAATAACACCGGAATTTGTTGATGGAATCACTTACGCCAACCTGATCAACGAGGCACGCGTAACTCGCAACCAGGCGCCTATATATCAGCCTGAAGAATTGGAAATTATCAGGCTTGGTCTCGACCAGGATCTTTATCCTAATGTTGACTGGAAGGACAAATTATTAAGAGACGGAGCCATGAGCTACCGTGCAAACATCAATGTAAATGGTGGTGGAAGTATTGCAAGATACTATGTTTCCGGTAGTTATTCAGAAGACCAGGGGATGTACAACACGGATGACGCCATCAGAGACGACTATAACACGAATGCTAATTATCGTCTGTATACCTATCGCCTGAATACGGATTTGGATGTTACAAAAAGCACGCTCGTGCAGGTGGGTGTTTCCGGCTCCTTGTCGAAGCGGAACAGTCCGGGACTCGGAGATAATGATGTTTGGGGACAGCTTTTTGGCTACTCACCAATTCGTACTCCAATAACCTATTCCAACGGTTATGTTCCTGCGGTTGGAACTGGAAATCAAACCAATCCATGGGTGGCAGCCACACAAACTGGTTTCAACGAAGAATGGGTTAGCAAAATTCAGACGAACATTACCGTAAAACAGTATTTTGACTTCATAACGCACGGACTGAGTTTTACGGGCAGGTTTGGGTATGATACCGATAATTACAATACCATTTTTCGACGGAAATGGCCGGAGCAATGGAGGGCCGAACGAGCTCGCGATTCGGAGGGAAATCTCGTGTTCTCCAAAGTTTCAGACCCGTCTGAAATGTTTCAGGAGAGTAGTTCAAGGGGAAATAGAAAAGAATTTCTTGATTTGATGCTTAACTGGGGGCGAAATTTTAATAAACACTACTTTAGTGCAACCGCAAAATATACCCAGGATGCTTTCATAGAAACGCAGGGTTTGGGCGAAGACCTGAAAAATGGTGTAGCCCGACGAAACCAGGCTGTTGCAGGGCGTGTCGCTTACGATTACAATGTTAAGTACTTTCTTGACTTTAACTTTGGTTATACCGGATCAGAAAATTTTGCCCGTGGACAGCAATATGGCTTTTTCCCGGCTTACTCCGTTGCGTGGAACGTAGCTGAAGAAAATTTTATCAAAAACAACCTGCCCTGGATGAACATGCTCAAATTCCGTTTTTCACATGGTAAAGTTGGAAACGACAAACTAGGTGATCCAAATAATCCGGATAGATTCCCATACCTGTATACAATTGAAAGTGTACAAACACCAGAAGAAATAGAAGATGGTGCTTATAGCTATGAGTGGGCAGATTACACCTTTGATAATAATTTTGGGGGCTTACGCTATACCCAGGTAGCCTCACCGTACGTAACCTGGGAAGTAGCCACTAAAAGCGATCTTGGGCTTGATCTCTCACTATTTGATGACAAAATAAGCGCAAATGTCGACTATTTCAGAGAAAAACGGGAAGGCATTTATATGGTACGGGCATTTTTGCCGTCCATGGTCGGACTTGAAAGTCAACCTCGAGCTAATGTGGGTGCCGTAAAATCTGAAGGCTTTGATGGCCGCATGGCTTTTAATCAAAAAGTTGGCAGGATAGACGTCACAGTCCGAGGAAACTTTACTTATAGTAGGAACGAAATTCTTGAGCGGGACGAAGAAAATAATGTGTATGCTTATCAAATGCAGGAAGGCTATAGGGTAGACCAGGCTAAAGGATTAATAGCCCTGGGTCTGTTCAAAGACTATGACGACATCCGAAACAGCCCTCAACAGACTTTTGGGGCTTATCAGCCTGGAGATATCAAATATAAAGATGTCAATGGAGACGGTGTGATAAATGATGGTGACATTGTGGCCATAGGTTCCACCCAACGACCGAATTTGATCTATGGCGTAGGCGCTTCTGCGCGATGGAAAGGGCTGGATGTAAATGTTCATTTCCAGGGAGCGGGAAAATCATCCTTCTTCATTTACGGCAAAACAGTTTATGCCTTTAGCGAAGGCGAATGGGGAACAATTTTGAAAGGGATGGTAACAGAAGACCGCTGGAAGTCCCCGGCAATATCAGGTGGTGAAGGTTCCGAAAACCCCAACGCTTCGTACCCTCGATTGAGCTTTGGAGGAAACGCAAACAATTACCGCAATTCAACATACTGGTTGAGAAACGGTGCTTACTTACGTCTGAAAACGCTTGATATAGGGTATACCTTGCCAAAGAGCCTGGTCAACCGCTTCCGCATAAACGATCTGCGCATTTTTGTAACGGGAACAAACCTGTTTACCTGGTCCAAATTTAAACTTTGGGACCCGGAAATGGTAAATCCGAGGGGAGAAGAATACCCGCTTCCAAAGTCAATAACTGTAGGACTAACACTAAACTTGTAAAGAATTTCCCCATGAAACCAAATAGACTTCATAAAATTTACGCACAGGGAGCGATTGTACTCATGGTGTTGGGTCTTTGTTCCTGCTCAGATTATCTTGAATCAGATCAATATTTTAAAGATCGAATGACGCTTGATAAAGTTTTTGAGGACAAGGAATACGCCGAAGCATGGCTGGCACATACCTATTCTGATTTGATCGATATTAATGCAGACGTGGCTAGTAAAGGATTCACTCCGCATAACTTTGCCGATGATATGTATTACGGAGACCGTGATGTATTGTACGATATCTCAAACCGGGATGCACTGTCTTATAATGAATTCCACACAGGTAGTTATTCAGAGAACGAAAAGCAAGGAACCTGGACCAATAGTTACAGAGGTATCAGGAATGCAACTACATTCATCAATAATATCGAAATAAATGCAGAGATGTCTGAGGCGGAGGTTTTAGATTACAAAGCACAGGCCAGATTTGTTAGAGCTTATTATTACTGGCTGTTGCTGCGCAAGTATGGCCCAATTCCTATATTGCCTGAAGAAGGAATTGATTATACCCAAAGCTACGATGACATAGCACTTCCCAGAAATAGTTATGAAGAATGCGCCGATTATATTAGCAACGAGTTTGTATTGGCTGCCCGGGATCTTTCAACAGGGCGTGACCGTTTGTCGGTAGCACGAGCCACACGAGGTGCGGCACTGGCAGCGCGTGCAAAAGTATTGCTGTTTGCAGCAAGTCCTTTAGCAAATGGTAACACAGATGCAATTGCTATGGAACTTGTTGACGATCAGGGGCGGGAACTGCTTTCAAGAACCTACAATGAAGAGAAATGGGCCAAAGCCGCTGCCGCAGCTCGCGATGTAATAGAACTCGGCGAATATGAACTATATACAGCCAGCTTTAGAACAAGCGGAACCTCTGCATTTCCGGCCACAATTGTACCTCCCTATGATCCTGAGTTCTCAGACAATGCATGGCCTTTGGGATGGAAGGATATTGATCCTTTTGAATCCTATCGAGCGGTATTCAATGGTACGGCTGGTGCAGATAACCCTGAACTGATATTTACACGTGGAGATAATGGTGGCGACGAAAACGTGCAGACCATGGTCGCTCACCAGTTGCCCCGCGTCGCTAACGGCTGGAATACCCACGGACTTACTCAAAAGCAGGTAGATGCTTACTACATGAATGACGGTACTGACGCCCCCGGTAAAGATAAAGAAATAGGTCGCGGCAATGGAAGTGACCGTTTAACAGGATATGTAGAGCAGACTGATGTGGATAGTGGCATGTATAAGCCATTAGCAGCCGGTGTTTCGTTGCAATATGCGAATCGAGAGCCCCGGTTTTACGCCTCAGTTGCTTTCAATGGCTCTGTATGGCATCTGGAGAATGAACCTGACGATTGGAACAGGGAAAAGCAGGTTTTTTACTATCGTGGTGATGGCAACGGCTATACCAATACGATGTTTTGGTTGCGTACCGGAATCGGAGTGAAGAAATTTGTTAACCCCAGAGATACTTATAGGGATGGAAATAAGGGTTTAATTATACCGAAGCTGGAGCCTGCTATCCGCTATGCCGAAGTGCTGCTGATATATGCCGAAGCCCTGAACGAATTGACCGGCGCCCACAATATTCTATCATGGGATGGTGCCGCCTCATACACCATCAGTCGGGATGTCAATGAGATGAAAAAGGGAATTCAACCCATACGAATCCGCGGGGGCGTTCCGGATTATTCAGATGACGTGTACAGCAGCGCCGATCTTTTCCGGTCCATACTTAAACGCGAACGTCAGATTGAGCTAATGGGAGAGGGGCATCGATATTATGACCTGAGACGTTGGATGGATGCTCCGGTCGAGGAATCTTTGCCGATTTATGGCTCCAACGTTTTGATGACAAGCGAGCAGGCAGATCTTTTCCATGCACCATCTTCCGATCCTCTCAAATAGGTTTTAAGCGCAGTTCCGCTGTATGTACCCGAATAATCGTTGAACGGCATTACACGAAGCAAAGCTTTACTGTAGTTCTTCCGGGGGTTGGCAATATAATCTCCGGTAGGACTGTCAACAATTGTGATTGGTAATATCCATTTGTCAACCAAATCGATACCTGAAAGATTAAAGTCAATGTTCATCAAAGAAACATCTTCTCCGGCTTTCATATCAACCGTTTCCTGTATTGAGAAATAGCCTGGATTGAGTTCCTCATAATAAAGATCTGTGCGACTTTGAAATCGCTCGATGTTCAGGTTGGCCAGAGTGTCGGGATCAACGGCAACTTTAACGCTCATGTTTTTGTCGTTAACGGTTGACCCGCTCACAATAAGTGGCAACTTGTACGGAGTCACAACATCTGTTCTGTACCGTACGTAAATTGGTGTTACGCCATCTGCATCGAGAGGAGCCTTAAAGGAGATATAGTGGGCAAATTGCTCTTCAGTCCACTCTTCTTCACAAGATGTACAAGTAAAAAAGAGGACAAGTAGCAAAAATATAATACTATAGGCTTTTGTAGTCATTTTAATGAAGTTAAAGTTAGTCGAAAAACGTCCATCCCGGATTTTGCGTCAATCGCTTGTTTCGTTTTAGTTCGTCATGACTGATTGGCCAAAACCACATTTTCTTAGCGAAAGATGACTGAAGAGAAGACACGGGAATTGGTG
>Ga0181466_1000111_pt1 | contig 25718 bp, 24 predicted proteins | sample InSIn4gowninarea_FD_119078 | JGI IMG/M metagenome (GOLD analysis project Ga0181466, IMG submission 119078) | Clean room microbial communities from NASA Spacecraft Assembly Facility at Jet Propulsion Laboratory, Pasadena, California, USA -... ... | reverse complement strand
ATAACGGTACAATTACCAAATTCAAGGGAGTTTGATTTTCAATACTAAAAAAGTATTCATTCTAAATAGATTAGTAAAAATGTTTGGCAATTTCTTATTTTCTTACATTAGGAATTTCCGTCATTGCAGCAGGATTTCTAGTAAGAATTTTCATTATTTTTCATGATTGTTGTCACTACTCTTTCTTTAAAAATCGCAAGGCAAATAAAGTAATCGGAACAATAACAGGTGCATTAACCTTGTTCCCATACAGTCAATGGCAGCACGATCACGCGATTCACCATGCTACTAGCAGTAACTTGGATAAACGTGGGACTGGCGATATTTGGACACTAACAGTTGATGAATATTTGGCAGAAACACCAGTACGTAAACTTGCTTATCGAATCTATCGCAACCCATTTGTCATGTTTGGGCTAGGGCCTATCTATGTATTCTTAATTATGAATCGGTTTAACAAAAAGGGTGCTAAGAAAAAGGAACGCATAAATACCTATATAACCAATTTTTTAATAGCTGGGCTTGTTTTACTACTATGCGGGACACTTGGCGCAAAGGCATTTTTACTCATACAAGGACCGATCTTTTTAATCTCAGGTATTCTCGGTATTTGGTTATTTTATGTGCAACACACATTTGAGGATTCTTATTTTGAAGAAAATAAAGATTGGGACTTTGTGAAGGCAGCAGTGGAAGGAAGTTCTTTTTATAAGCTTCCAAAACTTTTGCAGTGGCTTACAGGAAATATTGGCTACCACCATGTCCATCACTTAAGCCCAAGAGTACCAAATTATAAACTAGAAGATGCACATAATCATACAGAGCCACTGCAACACGTTCCAACGATTACGTTAGCAACAAGTTTGAAATCCCTGCAATTCCGACTGTGGGATACAGAAAATAAGCGATTTGTCGGATTTGACTATTTATCTAAATTGTCTAAAAACTAATATATTCATACGGCTACTTTCTAAACAAAGAATTAGCCTTATGGTAAACTGTTAGCAGATATAAATAATGATTTTGTTACCTATTCGAAAACAATCATGAATAAAGAGGGTTCGATAATGAAAAAAGGGTTAATCAGTTACCAAAAAGGAAATGGTATCTCTCCATACATTTGGGCCTTTCTAAGCATTTTACCGTTTTATTTTATTTTCCAATCATCATCAACCATAGAAATAATTGTCGGTATCATACTGACAATTTTATTTTTTATAACATTTCGGATTGCTTTTATAGCAAAAGGATGGCGTATTTACCTTTTTACTTGCATATTAATTGGGATTTCCTTTGCTTCAACATATCTTTTTAACTATTTTTATTTTTCCTTCTATATTGCCTATTTCAATGGAAATATAAAAGATCGAATTGCATTTATTACACTATACATTATTCATTTGGTGAGCGCGGCAGCATCTATTAATTTCAGCATCATCTTACATGAGGATTTGCTAATACAACAATTACCTTTTGTTATTATTAGCTGTATTAGTATCATTTTACTACCATTCAGTATTTATAACCGTAAAGAGCGCGGACAACTCCAAGTAAAACTCGAAGATGCTAACAAACGGATTTCAGAATTGGGTAAGATAGAAGAAAGACAGCGGATTGCTCGTGATCTTCATGATACATTAGGCCAAAAGCTATCTATGATTGGGTTAAAGAGTGATTTGGCTAGAAAATTAATCTACAAAGATCCTGAGAAAGCTCGTAATGAAATGAAGGATGTACAACAAACAGCAAGAACTGCATTGAATGAAGTCCGGAAGATGGTCTCACAAATGCGAGGCATTCGACTAAAAGAGGAAATAATCCATGTAAAGCAAATACTTTCAGCAGCTCAGATTAACCTAGTATGTAATGAGGATTTCACCATAACTAACGTCCCTTTGTTAACAGAGAATATCCTCAGTATGTGTTTGAAAGAGGCTGTAAATAATGTTGTAAGACATAGTCAAGCCGCAACTTGTAATATCTCGATCAATCAATCACAAAATGCGATCGAGATTATCGTACAAGATGATGGAATTGGTTGTATAATAAATGATAACTTTACTAAAGGGAACGGCCTTTCAGGAATGAGAGAACGTCTAGAATTTGTTAACGGAAGCCTGGATATTATATCCCAGGGGGGAACAACGTTACTGATTAAGGTACCCAATATTGTAAAGGCTACGGATAAGGAGGAGCTAGTGTGATTCGAATTGTCATTGCTGAAGATCAGCAAATGCTTTTGGGCGCCTTAGGTTCACTATTAAATTTAGAAGATGATATGGAAGTTGTCGGTAAGGCAAGTAATGGTGAGGAAGCTCTCACTCTTGTACAAGAGCAACAACCTGATGTTTGTATTATGGATATTGAAATGCCAGGTATGACAGGACTCGAAGCAGCAGAAAATCTAAAAAAGCAAGGCTGCAAAGTTATTATTCTTACCACATTCTCTCGATCTGGCTATTTTCAACGCGCATTAAAAGCAGGTGTAAGTGGATATTTATTAAAGGATAGTCCCAGCGAGGAATTAGCTAGTTCGATCCGTAACATCATGTCAGGTAGACGTATCTATGCTCCAGAATTAATGGATGATGTTTACAGTGAAGAAAACCCTTTAACTGAACGAGAAAAAGAAGTATTAGGTCTAGTAGCTGATGGAAAAAACACTAAAGAAATCGCCGATGAACTTAGCATCAAAACTGGTACAGTCAGAAATTATATCTCAACTATTTTAGAGAAACTTGACGTGAAAAACCGTATAGAAGCTATTACTCACTCCAAAGAAAAAGGTTGGTTTAAATAGACTCCTAGAAATAGCTATCTAGTATCAAGCGAATTTAGATGAAACCTTTTATAAACTAAACACATAGAAAGGGAGATGATTTAGTATAATCAACTCCCTTTTTTGATATCACTTTTTATTCACATAGGCTGTTTTCTCAAGGATTGTTGTTTTTCGTAATAAGTAAATCTTTACGAATTCAGCCTATCTTCGTGCTCTTTTCGTTAAATAACTCTAATATCCCTTTGGAGATCGCTTTAATTTACATAATAAAAATCCAAAAGCCGATTTTTATTCGTACTAGAGCAACAAACTTTTAGAAAAGAGCCTTCACATAAGATAAAGAATAATCAATCTATCCTCTACTTATTATATATCAATTAGTTACTTGCCTTTTTTACTACTTTCACGTCGTACAGGCCACCTTCAGAATTAAGCAGATACTCTGGTTTTGGTTGACCTAGCTTTGCTTTGTGTCCGGCAATATGTGCCTCGCTTTTTTCCCATTGCTTCCAATGTTGTTCAGATTCCCAACGAATTAAGACTAAGACCTCTTCCTCACCACGTCTTACCTTCTTTTCCATTATAGTTAAATCAACAAACCCTTCTTGTTCTTCTAGAATTCCTGGTTTCCCAAATCGATTTACAACAAGATTTGCATTGCCTTCAGTAACCGTCATTTTCCTCATTTGAACAAACATCGCTACATCTCCAATCATAAAATATCTTACCTCATTATAAATGATAATGATTTTCATTGTCTATGTTTTTAGCGAATTGGTTCTAATAATATAAAAATTGAGCCAAACATTTTTACTAATCTATTTAGAATGAATACTTTTTTAGTATTGAAAATCAAACTCCCTTGAATTTGGTAATTGTACCGTTATTTTCTCACCATCAATCTTCACATCTGGTGAATCGTACCAATTATCTTCACTTCTCCCCGGCTCTCCAAAAACAGTACTAACTAACCAATGAGTCCCAGGATCCATCCTTGTTTTGATTGTAGGTATTACTGTACGAGAGCTTATCAGGTTTGTATTTGAATGTGGATAAATGAATTCGGCTTTTCCACCACCATGAAGACTCTTGATTCCGCTTGCTCCCCATGAAAATCTACTCATGCATTCATTCTCTTTTTGAATGCTATCTATATTAGGTTGATGTCCATTGCTATCTTCAATCCCTAAGGCAAAACCACCATCGGCCGCATCAAGTAGTCTATTAGTTTTTATACAGTGTATTCGGACATGCCAAGGAGTTCCAGGTACAATCCAGGTTTTCACCTCAACATCATCCCACGGCTTCCATCTTGTATAGATATAGTCGTTGTTTATCTCATACTCCTCACATTGTCTTTTTACTCGATAAAGATTATCTCCTTCACTTAGGGCAAGCATTGAATCAAAAGCACCTTGCGAAAGTCCCCACTCTGCTCTTGGTACACTAAAACCAAAAAAATTGGAGTAGACGAATTTTTCATATTTCGCAGACGTGTGAGTATGTTCGTTTGTTGTTTGATGGCCAGAGTTAAAAGCAAGAATATGTTCACGATCATTATCTCTACATATCACCAAATGTGACTCTTCTTGAATGATTTTGCTTTTGATCTCTGGCAATGGTGCTTCCTCTACCTGCCAAAATGGATGATCATCTTGTAAGGCGAGAGGTAAAAAGGTTTTCAATGCCCAATAAGGTGAGCCTGGGGAATTATAGTTTTCTGCCATGACTAGATTAGGATATCTATATCCGATCGTTAAAATTCCATCATCATTAAAAATTGGTTGTTTAAGCCACCAACGCAAATTCCTTAAAATAATTCCCTTCATGACACCTATGGGAAAAGGATCAATTTCTGCGAAAACAGCAGCACTCCAAAAAGCTGACTGAGCAAATCGATACGAGAGACTTCTACCATAAGGTAATGAAGAGCCCTCACTAGAAAACCATGAGATAAAATCCTTTGCAAAAACTTCTGCTCTTGTTTTATACAACTGTGAACGAATAGGGTCGTCCTTTTCCATCACTTTTGCATAAATGAGACCGTAATAATGGATGGCAAAGGGGACGTAATAATCACTGTGACCATCTATTCCATCTGAATACCAACCATTAGACAGATAAAATTGATCTATTCTATCGAGATTTTCGTCCATTTTTTGTTGATCATAGGGTAGACCGACATTTTTAAGCCCTAAATTGACAATTATCGGGAAAAAGAGCCAATTGCAATCCCAGACCTTGCATTGATTAATTTGATTTAGCCAGTTAGATAAATTTCGTTTCTCTAATTCATTAAGCGGCTCCCAGACTTTCTCAGGTATTAGTAACAACGCTAAACCAAACACGGCCATTTCAACCATTTTTTGATCAAAATCTCGAATATTCCCCCAATATTCCTCATGATGAGGATCTGTACCATTTTTAATTCCTTGAAGATGCAATTCCCATATTTCATATTCTTCCTTATCTCCATCTTCCCCAGCTAGAAGAGGAACAAGCCCCCATAATACTCGTGAAAAACCTTCCATTTGGGCAATCAAATCACTATAGCCTGCACCCGTATTTCCTAATCGTAATCGTGCACACCCTCTGCTGTAAAAAGGTTTTAGAGGGTCGCATATTTGTTTCAATATGTCACTGAGATCTTGTTTTGTTTTAAGTTCGTTAAGTGGTGACTGTAAGGTAAACAATTAGTAAGTTCACTCCTAATCTAATAGAAATTTTATTATTATTACTACTTTACCAAAATCGTATTTTATTTCCCTTTAAGATAGATAGTCCTTCTACAAAAAAGTAATCGCCATATATAAGTGGGACATCAATATTTTTCCCTTCAGGATAATGACTTGTTCCATGTAAGATCAATCCGTCTTGTTTCGAATTCTCCCAATCACCATAGTTTTCATATAATGATTTGAGGATATTAACACCAGCATTTTTATAGATATTCACTTCTGTTGATGGTACATGTTGGGCAAGTAATAATAATCCACTTGCAGCTATTGCTCCTGCTGATGAATCTCGGTATTTCACTATATTTTCTGGCAGTCTAAAATCCCAATAAGGAACATCATCTGCCGGTAAATTAGTGATAAAATAATGGGAAACATTTTTTGCTGCTTGTAAATATTGATCCTCTTCTGTGTAGTGGAACAATAAAGTTAATCCATAAATGGCCCAGGCGGCACCTCTAGACCATGCAGAATCTGGAGAGAAACCTTGTCCTCCAATCGCTTCAATTCTTTCACCCGAAAAGGGGTCAAATCGAACAATATGATGGACAGAACCATCTTTACGGATAAAGTTTTCCATTACGGTCTCACCATGTTTTTTTGCTATTGCACTAAATCTTGGATCTCCGGTTACTTCGGTTGCCCAAAATAAAAGCGGTAAATTCATTAAACAATCAATAATTGACCACCCTGAATTATCTTCTCCTTCGTTCCAAGGGTTCCAAGCACGAATATAGTTTCCCGTCGTGTTAAATCTGCCTGCAAGTAAATTTGCGATTAATAGCGCACGTCTTTTTGAATCTTGTTCACCTAAAATCCTAAATCTCGCTACACTTGTTAGCGTCCACATAAACCCCATATCATGGTCTAACTTATAATAATCTGTAATGACCTGGTCAAGTCTTTCTTCACATTGTTCAGCTAGTTGTTTTAATGACTCGTCCTTTGTATCACGATATACAAGCCATAATAAACCTGGCCAAAATCCTGCGGTCCACCAATGTGGTTCTTCCATTTGATACGTTCCATTGACACTTGCATGTGGAAAATTTGCACCGATCTTTTCACTCGTTCTCTTAATCTTTGTACGTACACTATTCCATGCTTCATCTACCCACTCCAAGTTGTTGTTAGACATAGATCTCACCTATTCTCATTTATTATTTAGCACCTACATAGTCATTCTCATTAATCCTTCTCCTACATGTTCTTTTTTTTGTTTACAAGCTTGTAATCGTTTAAAAATATTTATGAAAAGAACCTTAGGGGTTCTTTTACCTTTTAACGAATTAAACAACTAATTAATTCCATTTAAAATAAAACCGTATTTGTATGTTCTATTGGCAAACAGAGTGAATTCAGGGTGAGTTTTCTGCCCCCAGCTGTCGTCACCACCGACACCCATTTGCTTATAATTTATACGAAGTACGACTTTATCGCTTGTTGGTAGTGTGTAGCCGTAATCATGTTCCTCAAGCTCAGATGGTGAATATGGAAGTGCATTTACTTCTACGAGAGGTAGACCCGCTACTTTTAATCCAACACCAGCTTCATTTGTAATTGACATCCATCTAACGCCTGTTTTATTTCCACATTCTTGTGGTTTTAAATATGGCACATATTGACCTTTTACTGTACCACTATATAAGCCGATTTTTGCTCCCTTTGATCTATCCCAGTAACTTTCGTGTGGTCCCTTTCCATACCATGTAATCGTTTGAAAGGAATCATTCATTACAAGCATTACACCTATTTCTGGTATTTCAGAAAGATCTTCACCAGGTACAAGTTCTTGTTCAACTTTGATCTGACCATCACCTGTGATTGAGTAGTTCATTTTGCAAGTGGAAACATTGCTAGTTGGTAGTCTATATTCCACAGAGACTTCCACGGAATCATCAGAAATCGTATAATTGAAGGATTGTAGTTCACGATTTTCACCAGCATCCCGCCACGTAGCACTTCTTTCTTGTAGCTTATTACCTCTATCATTATCAGTCATCGCACGCCAAAAATTAGGTGTGGGTGCAGAACGAATTAATTCCATTTCTCCAATTTGATAGGAATCTAGATTACCGTACTGTTTGTTAAATTTCACAACAAACCCTTCCCCTTTGATTGTTAATACCTGGTGGTTATTAGTTGTTTTCATTGTTGTAGGTATTTTAACTATTTCTTGTTGTTTTATGATTGAAATCGGCAACACAAATTGACCAAATGCGATCTCATGTCCCTTTTTTGCCCATTTGTTTTCATTTTTATTTTGCAAGCTAACTGTGAGCACATATTCATCCTTTGTTTCCGTCATATCTAATGAGTAATTAATAGGAACCTTTTGAGAATTCCCTGCTTCAATATCAAGTTCCACTGAACCTGATTTCACTATTTTTCCATTTTGGGTTACAGTCCATATGAACTGATATTCTTTTAGGTTCGTAAACAAGAATTTATTGGTTATCTCTATGATTCCTTGTTCCATATCTATCGCCAAAAACTCAACATTCTGATAGCATCTTTTCACTTCAAGGAGTTTAGGTGTTATCGACCCATCAGCAAAAATCAATCCATTTCCTGAGAAATTCCCATCATGTGGGGATTCCCCAAATGCACCACCATAAGCTAAATACTCAATCCCATCTGCTGTTTTGTGATCTAATGCTTGATCCTTCCAATCCCAGATAAATCCACCTTGAAGAATCGGATATTTATCAAATAACTCTGTATACTTATAGAAATTCCCACATGAATTTCCCATTGCATGACTATATTCACAAAGAATGTATGGTTTTTGTTTTCCATCATCATTTTTGCCATAACGTTCTACACCATCAGGGCTAATGTACATGGTACTCTCAATGTCTGATGCCGCCTCTGACTCTCGGTAATGAAAGATACCTTCATAATGAATAATTCTTGTTGGATCTTTTTCTTTTAAATAGTCATGCATTTTAATAAAGTTTTCGCCACCAAATGACTCATTTCCGAGTGACCAAATGATAACCGAAGGATGGTTTTTATCACGTTGAAACATAGAATTACAACGGTCTAGAACGTTCTCTGTCCATTCCGACTTACCACCAGGGATGGCATCTCCTTCTTCACTTTGTCCATATCCCCATGATCCGTGTGTTTCAAGATTTGTTTCATCAATGACATACAATCCGTACTCATCACAAAGTTCATACCATAAAGGGTTATTAGGATAATGGGAAGTTCGAACAGCATTAATATTATGTTGTTTCATCAATTTGATATCATGTACCATATCGTCATAATCTACTGCTCTACCTTTGTCCGCTGCAAATTCATGCCGATTTACACCCTTGAATACAATTCTTTCTCCATTAATTTTCATAAGACCATCTTTTATTTCAAACGTTCGAAATCCTATTTTACTACTCTCAGTTTCTATAATCGTTCCATTTTCATCGATTAAACTGATTACTAGAGTGTACAAATTAGGATGCTCTGCACTCCATTTCAATGGGTTTTCAACGAATGCTTTTGTACTTATATTAATGGAATGACTATTATTTAGTTCCAAAGCATGTTCAAGTGGTTTATCTAAAACCTCTTGATTTTTATTGTCATAGAGAATAGCCTGAAATGTGAGATTTTTTACTTCTACTTGATAATAGTTTGTTATATTTGCTTGAATTTTTAGATTAGCATGCTTATATTGATCATCTAATTCTGTTATGACAAAGAAATCATCGATATGCACATTAGGTGTAGAATACAAATAAACATCTCTAAAGATACCACTCATTCGCCAAAAATCTTGATCTTCAAGCCAACTGGCATCACTCCAACGATATACTTCAACAGCTAATTTATTTTCTCCATCTATTAGGTATGGTGTTAAATCAAATTCTGCTGGAGTAAACGTGTCCTCACTATAACCAACAAATTGGCCATTTAGCCACACGTAAAAAGCTGATTCTACTCCTTGAAAGCTGATATAGATAGGGTTGTCTTTCCATGTTTCAGGTACTTTAATCATTTGAACATATTGACCAACAGGATTGTATTTTGTTGGTGCAAACGGTGGTTGAATATCTTCATTACCTTCCCATGGATAACGAACATTGGTGTACTGAGGGTAATCATACCCTTGAAGTTGCCAGTGAGCAGGAACTTTAATCGTTTCCCATAAGCTGCAATCATATTCACTTTCATAAAAGTTTGGAATTCTTTTACTTGGATTCTCTGCAAATGCAAATTTCCAATTACCATTCAATGAATGATAATATGCCGATGACGTCCGCTCTCCTTCCAATGCCTCTTCAACTGTTAGATACGGTATTAAAGTAGCATGAGCGTTTTTTCGATTTAATTGGAAAATTTCAGGATTATTATTCCACTCCGGGTAGCCATTACTAGGAGGTGTATAGTTGAATTTTAATAAATTATTTTTTAACAAATTTATCCCTCGCTTTTTTAGTTTAAGTGGTTTTCTACTGAAGATTCATTGATTGGTAGATTTATATCCTTTAAGTAATTCTCTTGTTAGCTTAGCGTTGTTTTTATTATCAATACTTTCAAAAGCCGTATACGCAAATCGCATAATAAGTAAACTAAGCAGGCTCCCTGAAAAAAAGATAGCGATAATTGGAAATGATGCAGTGACATACAGAATGATAAATGTACTAAATCCAATATATAAGACATGGAGTGGGTATGATGCCCCTATGATAAACGCATACTTTACACACTCGATCATTTTAATATCAAAATGCACGAAAACTGGAAGAATAAAAAATGCTACCACTAAATATAAGATTGCTATACTGAACGATAGAAATAGAAGGATGTAACCTATCTGTCCGCCTAAATCTCGAAAAAATAGCAGGTCTAAATATAATAAAAAACCTGCAAAAGCAATGATCACGCCAAGAGCATTTGCTTTCAAAAAATTTTCCTTGTATGTAAACCAAAACGTTTTAAAAATTGGAATATCAGTACTTCCCATTATCCAATGACGTACGACTGTTAACATTGCTACTGTTGCTGGAAAGAAGCCCCCAACAACAAAACCCAGCAAGGTCAATAAAATCCAGAGAATATTTACATATACTAACTTCATAATCCAATCTGAAATCTTGTAAACAGCAGAATTCATCTTGTCTCATAGTCTCCTTTATCCCCCTATTTAAATGATAAGGGGAATCCTTACTTAATGTTAATTTTTCCCAATGGTTTGACATTAAAAGTTTTAAATGATCGTTAAACAAAAAACGTTGAGCCTTTCAGAATTAAGATAAAAGGGATGATTAACGTACTTTATCATCAAAAGAACTCCCCTAATTGGAAGAGTATTTAAGCGTAAAGAACGCGACAATAACCATAAAACGTACATTCGTTCTTTGTACGAAAAACAACAATTTTTGCGAAAACAGTCTTTAATTAAATCGTATTCACTCATACAAAGTCTAGCTTTTCACAGCACCAGCTACACCCTCAATAAAGTGTCTTTGCATGAGAATAAAGACAATCATTACTGGTAGAAGAGAAATCGTTGCTCCTGCAGCCATTCCTGAAAAATCCACCGCGTATGTTTGAACAAAACTTTGCATACCAACAGCCAAAGTTCTTAATTCTGGTTTGCTGATTGTTAATACAAGTGGTACTAAAAAGGAACTCCATGTCCAGATAAACTGCATAATTGCAGTAGTTGCTACAATTGGCATACTTAAAGGAAGCATAACTTTAGTAAACACTGTCAAAAATCCAGCCCCATCTATCTCAGCAGCTTCTTCAATTTCTTTTGGAATATTAGCAAAAAAGGAGGCAAACATTAAGATAAACAGAACATGGGCACCTGAAGATTCGGCAACAATTACTCCTGTTAATGAATCGGCCAATCCCATCATACTAACAAGCTTAAAGAGTGGAATAATTGTATATCCTTTTGGGATAAACATTATTGCCACAACAGCTATCATCACTGCTTTTCGACCTGGAAAATCTATTCTTCCTAGAGCGTAGCCTGTCAATGATGATAAAACAATGACAATTAACACAGTAGCTAAAGTAAAAAGCACTGTATTAAAAAAATAACCCGAAAAATTCGCAGTATCCCATGCCCTTATGTAATTTTCCCACATAGGAGTCTCAGGTATAAGTTTTGTACCGCTTGTCAAAAATTCCTTATTGGTTTTCAAAGAGGAGAAAACCATCCATATAAATGGGTAGATCCAAATGAGCCCGAAAATAGTTAAAAACACATGTATGATACGGCGTGACGTCTTTGATGTTATCATGCTTTTACACCGCCTTTACTTTTCTTTTTATCTCCTCTAAGTTTAGCAATATCTTTACTAAATGATGCTGCACCGAACATCATACTAATGATAAACGTGAATATACCTAATAGAACACCCGCAGCAGAAGCATATCCCATTCTTACAGATCCCCCACCAAGTTGACTAGAAAAAGCATAGTTATAAATGAACAAATCAAGTGTTTCTGTAGCAAAATTCGGTCCGCCATTTGTAAGTGTTTTAACTAAGTCAAACGCATTTATTCCGCCTACCAATGATAATAAAATAATGACTGCAAACATTGGTTTTAATAGTGGTAAAGTAACATGTCTTAGTGTTTTCCAAAAACCAGCTCCATCTAGTTGGGCCGACTCATATAGATCACTCGGAATCGATTGGAGTCCAGCCAACCAATAGACCATATTAATACCTAGACCTTTCCATGAGCCAATAATAATGAGTACAGTCACTGCAAGTGTTCCATCAGTTAACCATGTAATTGGTCTATTAATAATATTTAATGTTTGCAGTACTTCGTTCACAAGACCATTAATTCCAAAAATATTCCCCATGATAATACCGACGATAGCGGTAGTAGTAACAACCGGAAGAAAATAAATCGTCCGATAAATTCCTTTTCCTTTAAGTCTCGAATCATTCAGGATGATTGCTAAAATCAGGGCGAAACCAACTCCAAGAATCGTTGTCCCAATAATATAGTAAATAGAAACTAAAAAGGAATTCCAAAAACGAGGTTGACTAAGCAATTGGATATAATTATCTAAACCGACAAAATCTTTTAAAGGTCCGATTCCGTTCCAATCATACAGGGAATACACATAACTCATGATAATTGGATAAGCTGAGAAGACAAAAAAGACGATTATTTGTGGCGCAAGAAATATATATGCCCAAATCGCCTTTTTCCTTTTTAGCGCATTTAGTTTAGATTTTGGTTTCTCTGATATAACATCGATTGCACTCTGTTCAGTCCTATTAGTCTTTTTAAGTCCTGATTGTCCTTCATTATTAGACACGATGACCTCACCCTTTCAAAGCGTATTTATAATCAATCATGCAAAGGTACAAATGCTATAGCCCTAGAATTAATTAATGGTTATAGTGCTTCCATCTGTACCCTTGCAAAATAGTCATCAGTTTATTTTAATTCAGCGTATTTATCTAAAGTATATGGAACAAACGGTTCCCAGTTTGGATAAATATAGTCTTCTTGTGATACATCTGGATTCTCTTCAAGTGTTTCTAAGAAAGCATCATTCATCGCTTGATCTAATTTTTTTAATTCACCCTCGATATCATCGATATTGCCTGTCATATAACCGACGATTGCATCACCAATGCCACCAACTTCTAGTTTTGACTTATAGTCCCTATCAAATTGGATGGTAGCAGGATTAAGTTCGCCAGGTTTTGGTACAGGAATAGATAACTGCTCCTCTAATTCACCAATTGCAGTGTACTGTTCAAACGGAGGCTCTCCACCAACATCTTTTTTCGCTGGTATACCAGCTCCTGTATCAACGTATACTTCTCGGTGAAGGTTCTCTAAGCAATACTCCAAAAAGATTTTAACCTCTTCCCAATGCTCTGTTTTATTATTGACCATTATTCCACTAGCTTCTGAGCCAGCCTGGTAATAATATGGTTTACCTTCTTTAGTCGGAAGTGGAGCAACTCCCCAATTTTTAAATTCATTTTCCACAACCAATTGCCTACCTACCCAATCGCCACTAAATAAAAATGCACTTTGTCCGATAGCAAAACTTGCTTCAGCCTCCGCTAGACCTACTTCAACACTTTGTGGTGCCATAATACCATCATCTAGTAATCCCTTTAAATATTTAGTCGTTTCAATCTTACCTTGTGTAGCAAGAGATGGAACCCCTTCTTTATAGTTTTCTTGCCATGGTGTTTCAGGAGAGATTGCTGTTGCCATCATCGTAACAAGTTGTTCATTGGCCCATCCTGGATTATTCCAAACCAAAGGTGAAACAGCACCATCAGATAATTCAATAATCTTTTTACCAACATCTGAAAATTCCTCCCATGTTGCAGGTATGTCATCCTCAGTCAACCCTAACATATCAAAAACATCTTTATTGTAGTACATAATCATTGCCTTACTTCTTGGAGATGCTAATGGAAATGAATAGACAGAACCACTTGCAGTCGTTCCATTTTCAAACCATGTACCATCGTGAAATTGAGCTTTCACTTCGTCAGTGAACACTTCATCTAAATTCTTTACTGCGTCAACCTCAATCAGTTCCGATAACTGCACTGTGTTTGTAAATAAATCAGGTAATTTGTCTTCCGATAATGCAGTGCGAAGTTGTGTTTCAGCTGTATCACTTGGTGTTTCTTGTTTTTCTATCTTAATACCTGGATGTTCCTTCTCAAAATCAGCAATTAAAGTATCTAATCCACCCCGTAATTCCGCATATCTGTTCCAGAATGTAAGTGTAACCGTTCCATCCTTTTCCCCATCGCCACTGCTTTCACTATCTCCAGAGCACCCACTAAGTATCAATCCTGTTAATAGTAAGAAAATAAATAACCAGTTTGTCTTTTTCATATCCATCCCCCTAATCTCGTAATTTTTCAGGTATTACCCTCTAAACTAGGCGTTTTATCTCTTGCCTATTCTTTACTTTTAGCATCGACCCCCATATCCATAAAATTAGATTAAGACAACTGAAAAGAAAGCGTTATCATTTTAAAAAAAGTTACGTTGTGGTATTATAATAAGGTTTAAGATTCAATTCCTTATTCAGGAAATACCTATTATGTAAGCGCCCTCAAATCAATGTTAATTTTTTTACTAAAATTAGTCAAGTAAAATTTTGTATTATTTTACTTCCAAAGCATTCTAAGAGTCGTTTAAATAAAGATTGAAATATCTCTTCTACTTTTAGAAACAATTAAATTCAGAGGATCTTTATAGTGAATTATTACAAGAAGGAATCTTGTCTTTTGTTAGTAAATATGTAACTTAGTAAAAATACGGGTAAAAAAATTGACTCTTTTACTTTAAATAGCTAGCATAGAATTGATAAAGGGGTATTTCCTTTAAAAAAAACCACACATCGTGGCCTTTCACTTCATTCCTTTGTAATTTCTGTGAAAATAAATTCAATTTCTACGAATAACAACAACTTTTAGAAAAGGGCGATAACATTTACACTTAGTTATTGTACTAAAGAGGCGCAAACAGGTAAGTTATGCTGACTTATCCGTTATTTAAACACGAACTTAAGAGGGGTAAAATTATGGCTACTATTAAAGATATTGCAGATAAGGTTGGAGTCTCAATTGCAACCGTTTCAAGGGTTCTTAATTATGATTTAAGTTTATCAGTTGGAGATGATACAAAAAAAAGAATATTTGAAGTAGCAGAGGAACTTTCCTATCAAAAGAGGGCTCAAAAGAAAAAGGCTTCTTGGCGTGTTGCCTTTGTCAATTGGATAAATGAAGAAGAAGAACTTAATGATATCTATTACATGTCTATTCGCCATGGGGTAGAGTCACGCGCTGAAAAGAAAAAGATGGAGCTTTTGAAGTACCTTAGAGATGATTCCGATCAAATCGCAAGTGATATCGATGGCATTATTGCTGTTGGTCGGTTTAATGATGAACAAATAATTAAACTGAAAAATCTATCTACTAATATTGTTTTTGTCGATTCAGATCCTGAGGACGATAAATGTGATGCTGTTTGCGTAAACTTTGAAAGAGTGACAAAACAAGTTCTCGACTATTTCATAAGTAAAGAACATAAAAAAATTGGGTATATAGGTGGTTACGAAAATCTTAGAAATACAATTTCTCCGATACAGGAAATTCGTGAAAACTATTTTAGATCCTATATGAAGGAAAAGAAGTTGCTAGATGTGAGCTATATTTATATTAATAACTTCACCGTTAATGATGGGTATCAATTAATGAAGAAAGCTATAAAGGACCATAAGGAAGACCTCCCTACTGCATTTTATGTTGCAAGTGACCCGTTGGCAATAGGTTGCTTACGTGCACTTCATGAAGCGAATATTCAAGTTCCCGAAAGAGTTAGTATTATTGGAGTTAATGACATCAGTATTTCTAAATACATGTATCCGCCCCTAAGTTCAGTGAAAATCGAAACAGAAGTTATGGGTGAAACAGCTGTCGACCTTATGATCGAGCGACTTTCAGATGAACGTAGAGTTGCAAAAGTGGTCCACATTGCCACCAGATTAATGACTCGCGAAACGACTAAATGAGTTACGCCTACTCCAAAGTTAAAGTAGGCAGTTTAACATTCAAAAAGCGTAAAGGAATGACATTCATCATTCCTTTACGCTTTTATTTATTTTCAGTCTATTAATGAATCACTACTATTTAAAATTGATCACCTTTTAAAAGCTTTTCATCTGATTTTGGTAATGTGATGATCTTACCGCCAATTTGGACGTGGATTGTGTCTTTAAAAATAGCTTTAACAATTCCTTTTAACGAAATAGTTGAATCAACTGCGATTGGATTTTTTGGTTCTGTCGTCATATAAATACACACCTTCCTAGCAAAATATTATGATTCATTAATAATTTGATAGTTTTTATGAGAAACTACGGTTAATTGTGTTTCAACCTGAAGTTTCTCAGCGTCGGTACTGCTAATTCTTACTATGACACTTTCATCTCTTACTTTACATACTTCCCCAATTATATCTAATTCGTTTCGAATAAAAAAGACTTTTTCTCCTTCTTTAGCTACTATTCCCTCTGGCATATCGACACTACACTCCATTTTAAGAAAGTCTGTTATCACAAAGATTATTCTTTTTTATAATAAGTACTTAAGTCTTTCATCTATCAAGTATTACATGTCACTTTTACTGTGTCAATAAAAATGAACTCTAGTTCAACTTTTGATTAATGTGGTATGATAATGGTGAGGTGATACGAAATGTCTGAGCAAGAAGAAGTCCATTTAGTTGGCAAATACCCCTCTTTGCCTAAACAGAAACGAGCTCTAGAGAAAAGACGTGCATTACTTCAAAGTGGGCGTGAATTATTTATTGAGAAAGGTTACGAGCAAACAAATGCAAAAGAGATTGCTGCTCATGCTGGTGTTGCGACAGGTACTTTTTATAGATATTTCACAGATAAACGACAACTGATGATGTCACTTTTGGACGATCAAGTCGAAAAGTTTCTTCCACCAATACCTAATTGGACAGAAATTGATCCTGAAACATTTTTTGCTACACGTTTGAAAGAACATTATACACAACTGGACAAGCTTGGCTTACATCGAGTTCTACCCGAAATGCTCTTTAAGGATCCACAATTTGCAGACGTTATTGCAGAGGCTAGGGAAAAAATACAAACTAGGATTTATTCTAGTTTGAAGCACGCCCATGAACAGGGATTGATTTGGCAGGATCTTGACCTTGATACAGTTGCATGGTCAATTATGATGCTCTCAGAAAAAACACCTGAGAAGCTTAAGCAAAATAAGGATCAAGTTGACTATCAAGCACTATCAAAGGTGATTTGCCGTTTAGTATTTCCTCCCAACGTTTTATTACAATTAAAAAACAGGATAGAAAAAGATACTGGATGCTAAGAGAGGACTACAAGCTATTGAATACAAAACAGATAAATCTTAATGAACTGAAGAAAATAAAAGTTGAAATGACACGATTTATGATGGCATATAAATTTGCCCTAGATGAAGTGAATACGAAAATAAATATTTTAAAAGATGAATTTAATTATATTCATGATTATAACCCAATAGAACATGTAAAATCTCGAGTAAAGTCACCTGAAAGTATTTTGAAAAAGGTTCTTAAAAAGGGTAGTTCATTTGAATTCGCTTCGATAAAGGAAAATATTAGAGACATTGCAGGAGTAAGAATTACTGTATCCTTTATCTCAGATATATATAAATTAGCTGATATGCTTAAAACTCAGAAAGATATCACAGTTATCGATAGTAAGGACTACATTCTGCATCCAAAAAAAAATGGTTATCAAAGTTACCATATGATTTTGGAAATTCCGATCTTTATGTCGGATCGTGAAGAAAAGGTTTATGTAGAGGTCCAGATACGGACAATCGCCATGGACTTTTGGGCAAGTCTTGAACATAAGATATTTTATAAATACAATAAAGAAATTCCTGAAAATCTTTTAATTGAACTAAAAGAAGCAGCAACTGTCGCAAATGCTTTAGATGAAAAAATGGAACAACTAAATAGAGAAGTAACTGCATGTAAGGAAGACAACGCTGCTCAAGAAAAGGAAGAATTAATATTGAATAGTAACAAAGAACCATTCAACCTCCCGCTTACATTAATTGAATCCTTTCTTCAAAAAAAGGATGACTAAACTAGTATGGACCCAGTACTTTTACTAACCGCATAAAGGAAAAGATAGTAAGCTCAAACCTTACTATCTTTTTTTGTTTATCCAACACTTATTGTGTAAAATATGGAATTTGTAGAAAAATTATGTTATTTTAAGATCAAGAGATAGCCTTAACTACTCATAACTTATTAACTGACTTCTAGAAGGATGTGGAACATATAGGCAGTCAACCTTACCAACATTCAATCCGACTTATCCTATTTCTTTCCCTTATCATTTTGATACAAATACAAAGTTATCCTCTATTACTTATATGGGCACTTGTTACCCTTTTTATATACAACTTTAGCAATCATACAATGAAACAATTTATTCTCATTACTAGTTTATTCGGAATCGGTTTCTCACTTTACTTGTTTGCTACTCATGGTGTAGACCTCGATCACTTTCCAAAGGAACTACAGGTTTTTATAGAACGTTCGTGTTTATTATTACTAGTCGCCGTTTTATCAGTATTTTCATTTCGATGTAAACTCCCATTTATGCACTATTGGCAAAAACCTCAATGGAATAACGCTATATCTTTTCCATTTATTTGGTCTGGGTTTCACCATATAAAAACAAAGTACTTCTTATTCATAGCCCTAACAAGTAACATATTGATATTTCTTCCATTTATTATCGACAGAGGCTGGACCAATATTCAATCAATTTGGTTACTAGCAATTATCTTTTCGCTTACGAATGCTATCTTGGAGGAACTGATATGGAGAGGATATCTTTTGAGTCGCTTCTCGGAATTACTCGGAGAAAAGTGGGCAATCGTTTTGACAAGCCTAGGCTTTGGATTGCAGCATTACTCCCTAGGTTTTCCATGGGGGATTTGTCTTGCCTTTTCCATTGGTGGCTTCTTTTATGCCGGAATTACAGTAAAAACAAAAAGCATATTTCCGGCACTAATATGGCATATTTCTCTAAATATCTTAATGGTTATTAGTGGGTTAATAGAGTTTTAAGGTCTTTGTTTTACTTCTAAAAGATAAGTAGAGCATCGTGTCTTTTTGGGAATGGAATATGTTTAAGCTAAAAGGAGATCCCCGGTAAGGAATCCCCCTTTGCTTGATCATTTCCTTTTAAAAAACGATGCTACTTCTTTTCAAGGTATTCTTCTAATTCCAACTTCAGTAACTCAAGACCTTCATGACTCAAAACAAACTTCCCCTGTCCCAAGGTCATGTTACGATCAGAAATGTTTCCTGTCATGATACACGAATTTTGAGGTTCGTACTTTTTTAAAATGATCCTGTTATCATCCGTATATATTTCAAGTGGTTCACCTAAATCTATTCCAAGTGATTTTCGTAACTCTTTTGGGATTACGATTCTACCTAATTGATCAACTTTTCTTACTATGCCGGTTGCCTTCATAGAAATTCTCCTTTACGGTTTTATACTCAACGTATTAACAAATAATATTGTTCGTTACACGGGATCGTTTCATGCCGGTATGTTTTCAAAGAAAACAATAATCGAAACTTATTCGTTTTATCATGAATTAGATGGATTCATAAGAGTAAGTTTCAACGTACTAATAACCTCATTATAGCATTTGACGAGTTAACAGTTAAACAGATAAGTATCATTCTCTTAAAGATGGGACATTATCTTCATTTAATACGTCCCCTATACCCAATGCACCTAATCTCTAAACAAAGTAAAGTGAATATCTTCATTGGCTATAATGAATCTATAGACTTATATATAGTCACTATTTAATAGCTTCATCATTAATTTTAATATTCTCGTGGTATTTTTCGCGGTATCCTTTACCCCATTCATACATTGACTCAAGAATCGGCATTAATGTTATACCTTGTTCGGTTAAAGAATATTCTACCTTTGGTGGAACAACCGGATAAACTTCACGATGGACAATGAGATCCTCTTCAAGCTCTCGCAATTGGTTAACCATCATTCTTTGGGTAATCCCAGGAATTAACGCTTTCAATTCACTAAAGCGAAGTGTACCTACCTTCCCAAGATGCCACATAATTAACATTTTCCACTTTCCACCAATTATATTCAAGGTTAATTCCTTTTCACAATTAAATGTTTTTTCATCAAAACGTCCCATTATAATCACCTCATCCTTATTTTAACCCATGGTATACTTTTAAGCACTATATGTTTTAAAAGTGCGTACTTTTCATTTCTTACAATTCATATACAATGAGAACTAGCACCAAATAACCGATTGCATAGGAGGAGTTAGTTTGAAATTACAATTAGCGTTAGATCTAGTAAATATCGAAGAGGCAAAACAAGTCGTTCAGGAAGTTCAGGACCATATCGATATTGTTGAGATCGGTACACCTGTTGTTATTAATGAGGGACTTAGAGCCGTAAGGGAAATAAAAGAAGCTTTCCCTGGATTAATAGTTTTAGCTGATTTAAAAGTAATGGATGCAGGTGGATACGAAGTGATGAAAGCGTCTGAAGCCGGAGCCGGGATTGTAACGGTACTTGGTGCAACAGATGATGCTACGATTATTGGTGCAGTTGAAGAAGGAAAGAAACAAGGATCAGAAATTCTTGTTGATATGATCAATGTAAAGGATATTGAACAACGCGCTAAAGAGGTTGATGCACTTGGAGTTGATTATATTTGCGTGCATACTGGTTATGATCTTCAAGCCGCAGGAGAAAATTCATTTGAGCAACTTCGAACGATTAAACGAGTTGTTAAACACGCAAAGACAGCCGTTGCTGGTGGAATTAAGTTAGAAACACTTCCAGAAGTCATTCAAGCCCAACCAGATTTAATTATTGTTGGTGGCGGAATAACTTGTCAAGATGATAAAAAAGCCGTTGCCGCTGAAATGCAAAAATTAGTAAAACAAGCTGTCTTATCTTAAAAGGTAAACTCTATGAAAATAAATGAGTATGTAAACATTGTCTTAGATGAATTAGAATCATCTACTAAACAAATATCAGATGATGAAGCTGAAACATTTGTCCAAATGATTACGGCTTCTTCCAAAGTATTTGTTGCTGGAGCTGGGAGATCAGGTCTCATGGCTAAATCCTTTGCGATGAGAATGATGCACATGGGGATCGATTCCTATGTGGTAGGTGAAACGGTTACCCCTAATATCGGGCAAGAAGATTTACTAATTATTAGTTCTGGATCAGGTGAAACATCAAGCTTGGTCTCCATGGCAGAAAAGGCGATAAAACTTGAAGCAACAGTGGCTTTAGTATCTATTTTTCCGGAATCAACCATTGGTAAAATAGCCGACATAACAATTAAGCTTCCTGGTTCTCCAAAAGACAAAGAAACAAATCACTATAAAACGATACAGCCTATGGCTTCTCTATTTGAACAAACGCTATTAATTTTTTATGATGCCGTTATTTTAAGGTATATGGAAAAGCAAGGGTTAGACTCAGGATCTATGTTTAGTAAACATGCAAATCTCGAATAAACGCAAACTAGCTTCAAAACCTTTTCTAATCAGTTTTGAAGCTAGTTTGATTTAATGATGCATTTATTTCACAATCTGTTTCAATTCCACAATTTGGCCTGGTGTGATCATTGCTAGAAGAGGCAAATTTTCTGGAACGACCTGACCTATTACATTGACTCGTTCATCTGCAGGTAGATCCCTTAAGGTAATCTGCACTTCGCCACGATACCTTCCATAAAGATCATTGTCCATGGTGATCGTCCCTATTGGTCGTATTTCATTCCTTTTTTGCGGAACATTGCCTTCACTTCTAGTGTCCATTAAACGCAGGACATCCCTAGCAAAATCAGGCCTAGTTCGGTATTCCCTTTCTTGCAAATTAGTAGTTTCGATATAAATAGGGAGAATTTTGTCCTCATCGTATTTAACTAATTGCTTTAAAAAATTCTCTCCGGGTTCTGGATCACCTATATACACATCGCTAATACCCAGTGAGTATAATTCAATCGCAGATATAAATGGATCTGCATCCCGATGTCGTTCCAATGTAGGTAGCCCCTCAAAAATTGGCCCGCGTTTCTCACCACGTCCTGGTACATAAGCATAGACTGGAATATTAAATCGTTTGAATAATGCGTTTTGTGCTATGAAAAAGTTTTTATCTAATCCTGTTTCACGTCTCGGGTAAAAATTATGCCATGCGATTAACTTTTCGTTATTTACTCCCTTAGACAATAATGAATCAAGATCTTGTTCTTGAATAATACTAGCATTTATCGCAAGTTGAAACTGCTTTGATAGTTTAATAATTACTTCATCATCAAAGAAATCATCTAATCGTAAACCGGCAACACCAAAGGAAGATAAATCTTCTAACTTTTCTATCCCTAAATGCTTCGGTGTCTTCAACGATACATCTGCATAGACTTCTATTCCAAGATCCCTTGAAAGTTCGAGTAATTTTTTCGCCCTATAAGCTAGATTACCCGTTTCTTCAGGAATATGAAGAGAGGTAAAAGCCTGTTTAACACCTAGTTTACTTGCTTCGATTATTCTGCTTTCTGCTTGAGCGTCATTTAAATAAAACGATATACCAATCAATCAAATTCACCAGCCATACCATCATTAAATCCAAATAAATAGGTAAAGATAAAGCCTGCTACATACGCAATGAATAAACCTACTAAATACAAAACGATTTGTTGTGCATGAACTAGAAATGACAATGGTAGTCCAGAAACTCCAACAGCAATTGTTGCTATGTTAAAATAAGCCTGAAATGCACCACCGATTCCTGCTCCAAGACAGGCTGTTAAAAATGGTCTTCCGAGTGGCAAGGTAACACCGAATATTAATGGTTCACCAATACCAAGTATTCCAGAAGGAAGTGATCCACCTATTGCACGTTTTAGACGCGTCTTCTTTGTTTTTAAATAAATAGCAAATGCTGCACCTACTTGACCGGCACCACCCATTGCTAGTATCGGTAGGAGTGGATCGTCTCCAATTGTATTAATGAGTTCTAAGTGAACCGGTGTTAAACCTTGATGCAAGCCTGTTACAACTAGGGGAAGGAATGTTGCTCCTAAGACAAACCCTGCAACAATGCCGCCCATATCTAAAACAGCTAACAAACCTTTGGTAATCCCTTCAGAAATAAATCCTCCGATGGGCATAAATAAGATATAGGTAACTATACCAGTAATAAGTAAAGCTATTGTCGGAGTAAGAATAATATCAAGTGACTGTGGAACAAAACGACGGACACGTTTTTCAACAAATGCTATGAAAATAGCAGCCATTAAAACTCCTATTAATCCACCACGACCAGGTACTAATTCTTCACCGAAAAGACTAATGCCTGCAACTGCTGGGTTTATAATCAAGATACCAGCAAGTCCTCCCAATGCTGGAGAACCTCCGAATTCCTTTGCCGCATTGATCCCAACTAAAATACCAAGGTATGCAAATAAACCTCCGCCTATCGTTGTTAAGATTAGGGCAATTTGTGACTCACCTGACATCCACCCAGCTTGAATAATTGCCTTTGTCACACCTGTTATTAACCCTGATGCAACCAGAGCAGGAATGAGAGGGATAAAGATACTAGCTATTCTGCGTAGTATCATCTTAAATGGAGTTGCATTTTTTTCCTTTAACTCTGATTTTTTTTGTGCTGCCCGTTCAGTTAGGTCTATTTCTGATGCTTCTACTAACTTACCAAACTCCTCTGTTACTTTATTTACTTTTCCTGGCCCTAAAATGATTTGTAACGTCTCCTGCTCAACAAGCCCTATTACACCATCTATTTTCTTGATTGCAGCTTTGTTGACAAGTGATCCATCTTTTGGTGTAACACGTAACCTTGTCATACAATGAGTATAGGATGCAATATTATTGGGGCCACCGAGCTGTTCAATTATTTGTTTTGCTAGCTTTATATTTTCCACAGACATGTTAAATCCCCCTTATGTGAAAGCGTTATTATTTCTCTTCACAATAAAATTTTGGTTATTTGCTATTTTTTAAGAACTTTATTGCTTCCCGAGTTTTATCAATATAGTGCACGGTTTCATCATATTGTTTAGCTGCCATACATAAAAACAAAATATCAATCATATACAACTGAGCTAGTCGAGAGGATGTTGCCGCACTCCTAAAAGGTGCTTCGTAAGAATAGGAGGTAAAGAGTTGAATATCCGCTAAGGCAGAAACTGTTGACTGTCCATACTTCGTTAAGCTGATTGTTTTTACATCACTTTCTTTTGCAAGCGAAAGAACCTTAGTAACCTCAGGTGTCTCTCCTGAAAAAGATATCCCAAACACAACATCATCTGGATCTGCGTTTGCTATTAAAGAAGCAACAAGATGTGCATCACTAAAAGCTGTCGACCCTTTATTAATTCGAAGAAACTTTTGCTGTGCATCCATGGCAATTATATGAGATGCGCCAATTCCAAAAAAATGGACATTCTTTGCTTTAAGTAAAGCTGTTACCGCACACTCTAGTTCTTCATAATTGATAATCTCCGAAGTATCACTTAATCCTTGTATACTATTGCTTGTTGTTTTTTGGACAATTGATTGGATCGTTTCATTTGGTTCGATGTCCCGATAACCTTGTTCAATCGGTTTAGTTAGATCTCCAGCAACTCGTACCTTCAACTCTTGAAAGCCCTTCACCCCAATAGATTTACAGAGGCGAATAACAGCTGCACTACTTGCATTGGCATATGCTCCAAGTTCTCCAGCTGTACAGTTTACAATAACCTGGGGATGTTCTAATATATAATGAGCTATTTTACGCTCAGATTCTGGGAGGCTTGGCATTACATTTTTGATCATATTTAATCCACCAGTTGCCATTATCTTTCTCCTTTATACTTTACTAATTTCAATTGCTTTTCTAACATATCCATTGGACCTTTCGAGAAGTAATTTAGCTTCTTCATAATCCTTTTTTGCTTCTAGCATCACAATGGCTGTTTTCACTTCATTGCATGCAGCTTCCAATGTTTCATTTGCCAATTCATAAGAAACATTTGTAATCTTACGAATGATGTTAATTGCACGATCCTTTAATTTATAGTTACTCACATTAACATCCACCATCAAATTCTCATACGCTTTACCAAGCTGGACCATGGATGTTGTTGAAATCATATTTAATATCATTTTATGTGCAGTAGCAGCTTTCAACCTTGTTGATCCTGTCAGTACTTCAGGTCCCACAATAACTTCAATGCTATGATCTGCTACTTCACTAATAGGCGCGTTTTCATTACAAGAAAGCGCTACTGCTTTCGCCCCAATACTTCTCGCATAAGCTAGAGCACCGAGCACATAAGGGGTACGTCCACTTGCAGCTATCCCAATAACTGTATCTTTGGAATTAAGATCAATCTCTCTTAAATCCTGTTCTCCAAGTTCTTCTTTATCTTCTGCACCTTCAACTGCTTTTACAAATGCTTTCTCTCCTCCAGCCATAATACCTTGAACTAAGCTTGGATCTGTACTAAATGTTGGTGGACATTCAACGGCAAAGGAATTCGGAGGTTCTCCAGCATTGGGAGGACTTGCTGGTATCTTGATTATAA
>Ga0181466_1000110_pt1 | contig 25795 bp, 22 predicted proteins | sample InSIn4gowninarea_FD_119078 | JGI IMG/M metagenome (GOLD analysis project Ga0181466, IMG submission 119078) | Clean room microbial communities from NASA Spacecraft Assembly Facility at Jet Propulsion Laboratory, Pasadena, California, USA -... ... | reverse complement strand
ATGACAAAGGTGCAACTGTACAATTGCCTTACGGTCTTGAAGGATTTGCCCCTGCCCGTCACCTTGTAAAAGAAGACGGTAAGAGCATCGGTATCGACGAGCACGCCCAGTTTATGGTGATTGAATTTGACCGCAACGAAAAACGCATCGTGGTTAGTCATACCCGTATATGGGAGCAGGCACAGCAGCATGAAAAAGATGCAGCCCGCAAAGAAGCTCGTGTAGAAGCTGAAAAAACAAACAAAGCAGTTAAAAACATCCAGACTAAAGTTGAAAAAGCAACTTTGGGTGACTTAGGCGCTTTGGCTTCTATCAGAGACAGGTTACAACAGCAGGAAGGCGGCGACGAAAACAAATAGTCGTTTCTTCTTTGAATATTTACAAAATGCTCCCGGTTTTCCGGGAGCATTTTTTGTGTGCGATTAGTTTTTGCGCCATTGTTCGGTGTTCTTCACCAATAATTTTTGCACGTGAAGAACACCTGCAAAGGCGAAAGGCGGAATGTTTGCAGGTGAAGAACACCTGCAAAGGCAGAAAAGGCGAAAAAATATTTCCCCTTTATTAAGATGCTTTAGCCTTATCAATCACTAATCATTTACCTTAAAAATGCTTGGGAATATTTAAACTAACATTAAGCGCTGAAAGTAATAATTGCATGTACCTTTGCCGCTTTCTTGCCTGTTTTTTTTGGCAGATAAAATGAAAGACAGATATTAATAATGAGCGCACCTAGCAATAAAGTAACTGCAGCAGGTCTTATAATAGCATTGGGGATTATTTATGGTGATATCGGTACATCTCCACTTTATGTAGTCAATGCCATCACTAATGGAAAGGTAATTTCTGACCTGCTCATTATAGGAAGTTTATCGTGTATCATCTGGACACTTACACTTCAAACTACCATCAAATATGTAATTTTAACGCTAAAGGCTGACAATAGGGGTGAAGGAGGCATTTTTTCACTCTTTGCCCTGGTACGCCGAAGGCGCAGGTGGCTGGTCTTTACTGCCATGATCGGTGGAGCCGCACTTCTTGCTGATGGTATGATAACTCCGCCAATATCGGTAACCTCTGCTATAGAAGGTTTGCGCAATATAGAAATATTAGGTTCGATTTCAGACAAGACCATCGTCTACATTGTACTGTTTATTATTTCTATCCTGTTTTTTTTGCAACAATTTGGTACGGCATCCATTGGTAAGTTTTTCGGGCCAATTATGGGTATCTGGTTTCTGATGCTGGCTATTTTGGGCTGTACACACCTGTTAGACGACTTAGATATTTTCAGGGCTTTTAATCCTTATTATGCTATCAAGCTTCTGACGACTTACCCCAAAGGCTTTTGGATACTTGGCGCTGTATTTCTTTGTACCACCGGTGCCGAAGCATTATACTCAGATTTGGGGCATTGTGGCCGCGAAAATATCCGCTTCTCATGGGCATTTGTAAAAATTTGCCTCATTTTAAATTACCTGGGCCAGGGCGCCTGGATACTCGCCAATTATAAAGGACAGATGATTACAAAAACGATGATTACTGCGGGTTTCAATCCTTTTTATGGCATCATGCCATCATGGTTTGTCGTACCTGGAATTATTATCGCCACAACTGCTGCTGTTATTGCCAGCCAGGCTTTAATAAGTGGTTCTTTTACACTTATCAGTGAAGCTATCCGGCTGAACCTGTGGCCTAAAATGCAAATTAAATATCCGAGCGAAGCGAGGGGGCAATTGTACATACCCGGTATTAACACACTGTTATTTGTTGGTTGTGTGGGCATTGTTCTGCATTTTCAAAAATCATCCAATATGGAGGCAGCTTATGGATTGGCTATTACTATGTGCATGATTGCTACTACTATTCTTTTTGCTAATTTTCTGGTACTGCATCGGGCAGCACCTTTGCTGGTATATTTATACCTTGCTGTTTACCTGGCTATAGAATGTTCGTTTTTAATTGCCAACCTCGATAAGTTTCCGCATGGCGGGTATGTGACACTGGTCATGGGTGGAGTGTTGTTTGCCGTAATGTATGTCTGGTACAGGGCAAGAAAAATCAAAAACCGGTACATTGAGTTCGTTTCGCTGGACGATTATATTGGCAGACTTGAAGAACTGAGCAATGATAAATCTATTATAAAACACGCTACCCATCTGGTTTATATGACCAGTGCTGACAATCCCAAAGAGATTGAGCATAAAATCGTGCACTCCATACTAAACAGAAAACCCAAGCGCGCAGATATTTATTGGTTTGTACACGTACATACTGTAGACGAACCTTACACCAGCGAGTATAGCGTAAAGCATATTATACCAAATGATATCATCCGGGTAGAATTTAGATTAGGTTTTAAAGTGCAACCCAGGATTAATCTGATGTTTCGCGAGGTAGTATTGGACCTGGTAGCCAATAAGGAAGTCAACATTACCAGCCGCTATGAAAGCCTTGAAAGAAATAATGTAGTCGGTGACTTTCAGTTTGTGGTGATGGAGAAATATTTAAGCAACGATAATGAGCTTCCTTTTTTGGAGAGATTGATAATGCGATTTCATTTTTGGTTGAAGGATTTAAGTTTGTCGGAGGCCCGTGGTTTTGGTTTAGATACCAGTTATGTCACCGTTGAGAAATTTGCCCTTATTGTGGCCCCCATCAAAAACATACCACTAAGGCGTACTTTCAGAGCCGAAGAAGGATATTAGGTTTGATTACCAATTTTAGTTGGTGTAAATGTGTTTGTATTTACCTTTTTTGTTCAGTAGCAATTTCTCCTGTTTTTTTAAAAAAATTCCTTCAACAAATATTTCAAAAGCCATTATGATTGTCGCTTGTTGACTCTCCGCGATTTCTGTAATTAAATCAACAAATTTTCCTGTAACAAAATCTGCTGTATGCAATAGTCACATATTGAAAGCTTCTACAAATTTGATAACTGGAACGGTTTTTTTATTATATTATTCGTTCATTATCTCTGGAAACGTAAAACAAAAGACGATGTTTAAAAAAGAATATCTGGCCTCTTACATAAAATGGGGCATAGTATCAGCAATAGCGTTTTGCATACCAATGGTCATTTTTTTAAATGCTGGTAAGTACATCAGTACGTGGTGGCTATATGTAGGTAATGCACTTTTTCTTGTCATTATAGCTGCCTACATGATTAGTTTTAATAAGTCTAAAGGAGAGAATGCAAGTACACAAACCATGATGACGGCAGGTCATATAGCAACTGTAATAGGCATACTTATTTCTTGCATAGTGGCTGCTATTTTGTTGCCTGTTTTTATTCCTGATATTTTTAGTTCTGTCAAATCTAATAATGTACTTTCTGATGCTCCTGCCGAGACGGGTACGGGCAAAACCAATGGGCTTGTATTTATTTTATTTATGAATGCAATAATTGGAAATCTTTGTGCAGGTTCTTTTTCATCATTATTAATACCTTATTCTGCCAGAAAAAATCAAACAAAGGACAGAAGGTCCGAAGTTTTAAATAATTGATAATTTAATAAAAAATCCAGTCCTGTAAATTAGAAAAGCCTTTGCCGAAGCAAGGGCTTTTCTAATTTTATTGATATTCACGTTTAGTAAATCATTACCTGTAAAGCCTCTTTTTTTGATTTCCAGCCACGATGCATTCTTTCTGAACTAAATTCTGCAGCTATATTTCCTTCTTTATCTACAGCAATTACGCCCATGTCTCCATCTACATCTTTGGCTTTTTCATGAATAAGGTAGTAGCAGGCTTCTTTCAGCGATAAACCTTTGTATTCCATTAATGCTGAAAGGTGAAAGGAGGTTACAAATTGTATATTGAGTTCACCATCGCCGGTAGCAGAAACACCGCATGTCTTGTTATTGGCATAAGTGCCTGCGCCTATCATTGAGCTGTCTCCTATGCGCCCTTGTTTATTCATTTCTGTACCGCCGGTAGAGGTAGCTGCGGCAATGTTGCCAATGTTGTCTATTGCTACTGCGCCCACCGTTCCATGCATTGGTCTGCCTGGTTTTTCGTTTTTGGGTTGTTCGGCTTCTTTTATTTTTTTAAACTCTTCAGTATTATGTTCTGACATAAAGTAGCTTGCCGGTTCCAATTCTGCATGTATTTCTTTGGCAAAAGTTTCAGCACCTGTTTGACCGAGATAAATGTGCTTTGTTTTTTGCATAACAGCCTTAGCCAGCGATACCGGGTTTTTAACACCTTTTACTATGGCCACAGCTCCGCTTTTCAATTTACTTCCTTCCATTATTGATGAACACATTTCTACTTCTGCCATTTCATTCAATGATGAACCTTTACCTGCATTGAAATGTGGATTGTTTTCAAAACTTCTTACTGCCGCTTCTACAGCATCTATTGATGTACCTCCGTTTTCCAAAATAGCGTAACCTGCATTGATGGCCTCTTCAAGTCCTTTTTTGTATCCTTCTATATTTTGCCTGATATAGTCTGAATCTGGGCCCGCTCCTCCATGCACCACAATTGCTATATTATTTTCCATGTTTTTTTGTTTAGTGCTTTTTTTTCTTCTTTTATAAATCTATTGTGCATTATACCTCAACACTGATGCAAATCTGATTGGGGTTTATAAATGTGGCGGGTTAAGATGCTCAAAGCAATATTTATCGCCTTTAGATAAAATATGAACTTTTAAATTACGAATGGAAATAGGCTTTTTACTGCCAAACTCATCCACATTTGTTTCAGTAATATCATATCCTTCAAAAATTATTATAGTACCGGAACCAATTATTTCAGCCTCTGTTCCGCCGCGTACTATCATAGCGGTATCTTCTTCAATACCTACACCTATACTGGTAGGATTTGTTGCAATCACTTGTGCTAGCCTTATAAATCTGCCTCTATGTACAAAGTGAGTATCGACACATACATCTTTCAAAAATTCAAGCCCGATGGTTATTTTTATTTCACCTGCCAGCTCCTGCACTTCTTTGCTGCCGGCATAGATCATTTGTGTGGACAGGGCCATGGCTCCGGCGCTGGTTCCTCCTATAACAATGGGTTCATTTATGTATCTTTCTTTCAGACATTTTAATAAATAAGTACCGCCGTAAAGAGAGGTAAGTAATAATTGGTCGCCACCGGAGAAAAATACAGCATCGGCTGCTTTTATTCTTTCAATCAGTAGGGTATCGTTTAAAACTTCTTTCCTTGTCGCATGGTGAATATGCCCTGCGTTGTTTGCACCAAGCTCTGAGAAAATTTTTTTATAGTCGCTGAATGACTCATCGCCTACACTGCTGGCACTGGTTACAACCTCTATAGCCGGATCTGTTTTTCCGGTAAGTTCTATAACGGTTTTTAAAATTTCCGGACCCATAAAATTATTTGGAGTCTGTTTTTTTTCCAGGTCGTCCTGACCTTTGTTTTCTGCACCACCTATTACAACCAGAAGGCCCGCCGGTGGCGGAATTTTTTGAACATTGCTAATGGTGATTGTTTCTTCTCTTGATTTTTCTGGAGGTAACACCCTGCTTTTGCTATTCATATATCATGTTTTGATCCTTGCTGCAATCAGGTAAAAAATATACCACTACATCTTTTGGTATCATAAAAATATTTAATAGTAAAAATCTGATAATTGCGAAACTTTTTTCTCAGGTACATACGGCATTGCAGATGTTTTTTTATACGCTTTCCAATTACTAAAGTCACTCGCTACAATGGCCATGCGAAAACATCAGCACTGCATAAGTCATAACAATTGTCAGTACAATTGTCAGTAATTATCTAAGGTTTGCTCACCTGTGCATCTTGCTTTTCTTCCTTTACATTTTCGTAATGGGTAGCATTGAAAGGTGTTAGGTGCCTAAAATAAACCATTGTGGCAGAAATAGATACTTCAATATCATCAAATACAAACAGCAGGTGCTGACCCTGCGAACTGGTTACAACGTGCTTTTCTATCGGTCCGTATTTGTTGATCAACTTATCTTTTATAATATCTATCTGCACGTTAGAAAAACACCTGATAGATTTTCCTACGCCATCAATTTTTACCTTTTCTATTGCAGTTACAAAATCCTCGTAAGAAGAAACGCACTGATAAACAGGATCTTCGCGCAAAGCATAGCTTTGCTGTAGCGTTATGTCTCCGGCAGGAATATGCAACTCTTGTTTAGTAAGGAAAAAATAAAATTTTTCTTCTCCACTCTCTGGCTTGTCATCCCAGTTTGCAAACCGAAAAGAGTTTTCATTTTTAGCAATTACATAGTGCAATTCGTAATTGAGAAAATCAGGCTCCAGAGCATAAAGGTTTACATTTATCTCCAGTTGTTTTTTATCTACACTCATATACTCATATTATTAGTAATATAACTATCAATAAACTTGTGCCACCTAATAAATAATCAGCAAAGGGCATACGCATTCAAAAGATTTAATTTTTTTTATCTATACCAAAAAATGCTATGAAGAAATCCAGGTGTTTTAGACGGTTTATAAATGACAGGCATAGTTTTTAAGCCTTTGTAATAAACGTTTGTCATGAAAACGGTAAATAATCTGGTAGATTTAATGGTGCACCAGGTGATAAATTTATATGCGGCTGAAGAACAAATGCAGATAGCAATGCCCCGAATAATTGAGCAGGCACAACACACTTCGCTAAAAAATGCACTTCACCATCATCATCAATTGACCGGAGAGCAAAAAAACAGGTTACAGAAAATACTACAATTGCTGCGCAAATCTGGTGCGGATGAGATAGAATATTCAATCAGCAAATACGGGCAATCGAAAGGCATGAAAGGATTAATAGAAGAGGCAAATGAAGTATTGGGCCATCATCTTTCAGTAGATGTGACTGATGCAGCTATAATAGCATTTGTGCAAAAAATGGAACATTATGAAATCTCCACTTATGGAAGCGTACAGGCTTTTGCAAGGCAAATGCAATTGCATGAAATAGAATCGCTGCTGACCGAAACTTTGCAGGAAGAATATGATGCCGATGATCTGCTGACTGCTTTGGCTACTGCCGCACTTAACAAAGAAGCAATACCAGAAGACTTGTCTTTAGAAAATCATTCGCCCCGTGAAGAGCGTCTGCCGCCAGATGATGCCAGCCGCCCCGCTAAAGTCAGTATTTCTGAAAGAACGGTTAACTCACCCGGTGGCCGGGCGGGTTCTTCTCACCGCAGATATGGCAGTGGAGAGTCGAGAGGCCATTAACTTCAGGGGAAGGCGCATGTCTACTCTCAAAATAAAAAGTATCAATAAAAACCCCCTTACAAGAAAATTTAGATAACAGAAGACTATGGTATTTTAATTTTCATTTAATTATGTTTTTTTAAAAATGGATCGCTTATTGACTTGACCCACTATAACTTTGTTTATAGCGTTTGGCAGGCAATTTGAATAAATGAAACTTATTAAAATTGCTGGTTGAAAAATTTTTAATTAAAATGAAAAAAACGTCTTCCTGACTTTAGTTTCGATTTTTGTTTGTACAAGTAGACAGTTTATTTTTCTTTAAAAAACCATCTGTCTTTTAAAATTGAAAAAGGTAAATGAGTTGAATAATACTATAGATGCTTTAAATTATATGAGCAATTAGGGCTGGACTGTAGTAACTATTTTTGACCAAAGTCTCTTTAAGAAAATTTTTTTTAAAATGTTTCCACGAATTATACTCAGTGTTTTTTTTATTGCAGGCTTTTTTTCTGGCTTTTCTCAATACCAATGGGAACTCGAAAAAAATCAGAATGGTATAAAGGTGTACACATCCAGGGCTGAAACGTCTAAATATAAAGCTGTAAAAGTGGAGGCTGTTATGGATGGTAGCCTGAACAAACTAATAAGAATATTAACCGACGCAGGCAATAATAAAGAATGGATTTACCGAACCAACAACTCTTACCAGATAAAAAAAATAAGTCCTACAGAAATACTTTCGTACACCGAAACTTCGGTGCCGTGGCCTGCAAGTAACAGAGATATTACTCTCAAAATGCAAATCAACCATGAGGCTGGTAGCAATACGCTAAAAGTGACTGCCGTGGGAGTGCCCAATGCTATTCCGGTTAAAAAGGGCATTGTTCGAATACCCTATTTCAACAGTTGGTGGGATGTGAAATCTGATGGCAGAAACAAACTTAATATTACTTATTTTCTTTCCGTAGATCCTGGTGGCAGTGTTCCCGCATGGATTACCAATATGTTTGTTGCAAAAGGGCCTTTTGAGACATTTAACGGCTTAGCCGAAATGTTGAAAAAGTAATAGCGGATTATGCTGTATTACGGGTTTATTTTAGTATCAAAACCGGTTGATGCGCATTTCGGTAAATAGCTTCCGAAATACTGCTATGTGTTAGTAAATATAGAAAGCTGTGTTTACCCGGCAGGGCTATAATAAGTTGTGTAGGATGTTCCTTTGTAAAATTAAGTATGCCTTCAATGACATTTCTGTCGTTTCTATAATGTATTTGATGTTCAAAGTTGTGCAGGTAATTGTGCAAACTATTTTCCCGTTCCTTAAAAATTTCGTCTGCTTTCAGATAGCGTTCTTTAGCATCTACGTTTAGTACCTGCAACCGTAACTTTACTCCCGGGAAGGCTCTTCCTAAATTGTTTAATTTGTCTACGTTTTTGAGAGTATGATAGTCCACCGGCACAAGAGCTTCTTCTACATCCTGGTAAGTATAATCTGCCGGAACAATCAAAACTCTGACAGGACTTATTTTGGCTATACTAATTAAATTGCCTGCAATAAAGCTGCCGCTCGAATAACTATAGTTGTCACTTCCCAATATTATTAGATCCGGGTTTTCGTTTTGAACAATTTCCATAATGCCTCTCAATAAAGGAAATTCGCTTACGGCTGTCATGACTTTTACGCCATTGCCTGCTTTTTCAGCAAGGTTTTTACACATGTCATGCAGTTGCTCCACGGCTTCTTTGCGTTGCAGGTTTAAATAATCTTCGTTTACATTGGAATATTCAGCTGAAACAATAATATTCTCAAAAATTGAATCATAAAATGTCTTGAGAAGTATTATTCTCTTATAATCATATTTTTTACACCATTCAGCAGCAAAATTTACTGCGTTTACAGATGTTTCAGTGAAGTCTACTGGTACAAGTAATGTTTTCATATTGTTTATCTATTAAGCAATCTATCAATTATTCTAAAGATTTAAATTGGTGTTTACGTCCGTTGCTTTACTATGCTTTACCGGGCTTGTTTTGTTGTTTTTTTATTATTCCGAAAGTTGATTGCGGTTATTAAACTGTTTTTTACTTTTTCAAATGCTTGTTCATCTTTTTAACCAGATTAAGCGCTTTTTCTATTTCAGATGCATCTACCTCTGCTGTTGCGTTTTCGTATGTTTTTATTATCCACGGGTGTATTTTTTTCTGAAGCAGCTTTCCATCTTGTGTAAGAAAAATACGTTTGCTTCGCCGGTCTATTTCATCTTCAACTCTTTTTACCAGGTTTCGCTTTACCAGGTTGTCTATCAGGTAGGTCATGCTCGACTTGTCTTTGATAGCAATGTCTGCAAGTTCCTGTTGGTTAATCCCATCTTTGCGCCATAGCAGTGCCATTACTTCCAGCAGCTCAAAGGTGATGTCTATATTATGTTCTTTAAGCTTCACCTGTATGTGTTGTCGTATGGCGTTTCTCATTTCACTCATCGACCGTCCAAACGCAAGTGCCAGTTCTGTAATAGTTTGATCTGCCATTTATCAGTAAATATTTTTTTTTAAAGGTATTTAATGAGCTGCATCTGCCAGATTAACCTTGTTTTTAGCAATTTTAACAAAAAACAGCACAAAAGGTACACATATTAAAAACATGATACCTACCCATAGAAAAACATCCATATACGACAAGACAGTTGCCTGCTTCATTACCGAACCATCCAGCAATGCATAGGCTTTTTGTTGAGCAGTATTAAAGTCGAAGCCCCTGCTGCGCATGCCTGCTGCAAGGGCTGCCACTCTTTGCTGCACAATAGGGTCATTTACATCAAGATGGCTTACAAGGGTACTGCGATGCAGATCCGTTTGTCGCGTTACCATGGTTGAAATAACTGCTATCCCCACGGAGCCTCCCAACTGTCTCATCATTCCTGAAAAAGCCGCTCCTTGTCCAATCTGGACTCCCTTCAGGGTGGATAGCGCCATGGTGCTAACAGGTACTGAAAGTAATCCAAGTCCAAATCCTCTTATAATCAATATCCAAAAAAAGTCTTTGGCGCTGGTATCGGGTGTTAGTATTCCATAAGCCAGAAAGCTGTAAATAAAAAATACACTCATGCCTATGGCAATCAAATATTTTTGCGCCACTCCCCGCTGAATGAGTTGTGCTACTACCGGCATCATGATAGCAACAAACAGGGTACTTGGCAGCTGCAACATGCCAGATTGTTGGGCTGTCCATCCAAGCAATGTTTGTGTGTAAAGCGGTATAATAAAGGTGGAACCAAACAAGCCAAAACCCATTATAAAAGAAAGAATAACACCTATACGCAAATTGCCGTTTCTTAACACTCTTAATTCTACAATAGGATACTTGTATTCGAGTTGTCGCCAGATAAAAAAGAAAATGCCAAAAATGGCGGTAACAGACAGGGTAACAATCAATGAACTATTAAACCAATCTTCTTCCTGACCTTTCTCCAATACAAATTGCAGCGACGATATGCCTATAGCCAATAATGCAATGCCTAACCAGTCGACCTGGCTGGCCGCTCTTTTATCTGCATATTTAGGACTACGAACATATTGTAAAGTTAATAATGCAGCTATAACACCGACCGGCATGTTTATATAAAAAATGTAGGGCCAGCTATAATTGTCTACAATATACCCTCCTAAAGGTGGGCCTAGTGTAGGACCGACAATTACACCCAGCGTATAAATAGCCTGTGCCATTGCCCGTTTTTCGGTAGGCCAGCTTTCTGTAATAATGGTCTGCGATGTTACCAGCAATGCTCCTCCGCCAAGACCCTGTATAAACCTGAAGACAACCAACTCCCAAATGTTGGTAGCATTGCCGCACAAAAAAGAACATATTGTAAAAATAATGATGGAGGCTGCAAAATAATTTTTTCGACCAAACTGTTGTGAAAGCCAGCTGGTCATAGGTACCATAATAACATTGGCCAGTGAATAAGCAGTAATAACCCAGCTTACCTCGTTTAATGTTGCTCCCAGGCTACCACGCATCTGCGGCAGTGCGACATTGACAATAGTGGTATCTATTATTTCCAGCAAGGCACACACCACAGCTGTTATCGTAATAATCACTCTGCGCGTGCCATATTCAACTAATGATGCAGGCTGCTGCATAATCTCTTTTTTATGCATTAGAAATTAGTACAAAATTAAAATAATAGTTTTAATTCAAACTAATTTATTTGTCATTTTATTATTCTTTTCTTCTGCTTATTCAGATTTTTGAATACGCTGCTTTATTGCAGACGGATTTTAATGTTTACGTTTGTTCCATCTTTGGGGCATTTAGCAGGGTTTGGTAGTATAATTTTTATTGAAAAAAATCTCAAAACATATTGATCTGAAAAGGCTCTCACTATATCTGATGGTTATACTTTATGTAGCTGCAGGCATAAACCATTTTGTTCATCCTGCCATTTATATTGGTATTATGCCTTGGTGGATTCCTATACACAAAGAGCTTGTAATAATAAGTGGGATATGTGAAATAGTGTTTGGCTTGCTACTGATGTTGCCCCGCGCAAGAAAGATAGCAGCCTGGTGCATTATTGCTTTATTAATTGCAGTGTTTCCAGCCAATGTGCAGATGATGTTTAATTATTTAGCCCAACACAATGCGGCATTATGGATAGCCATAGCTAGATTACCTGTACAGATTGTATTGATATGGTGGGCTTATAGCTTTACCAAACGGTAGCTTATCATGCACATTTCGTTTAATAAAATTTCATTTAACAAATGAATTTTTAAAAATTGTTGGTGGTTCCAATAATAATAATATCTTTAACCATTAATAATAATTATCATGAAGGAAACAGGTACAGTTAAGTTTTTTAACACACTAAAGGGTTTTGGCTTTATTACAAGTAGTAAAGGCAAAGATTATTTTATACATTCATCCGGACTAAACGGCAAAACACTCAATGACGGGGCAAAAGTAGAATTTGAAACAAGGCAAGGACAGAAAGGTTTGGAGGCGTTTAATGTCTCTATTCTTGATTAAATATATAGAAATGTATTAAGCAGATTAGCCACCACTTATGGTGGCTTTTTTGTTGGTGGTAAGTTTGTATAAGCGCCTGTTTTACTGTTGACAAGAGTACACTAAATGCTGCTATGGTAATGGAAAATATAATTGTTAGCACAAACACTTATAGACATAAGACAGCTTTAGTTATTCAACTCAAAAAATTTAGTAAACAAAAAAAGGTGTACAAATTGCACACCTTTAATGCTGTTGTTCTGTTGCGTCTTAAACCGTTCTGTTACCGCCAATTAATTTAAGCAGGAAGATAATTACTGCTGCTACCAATAGAATGTGCAGCAAGCCACTGGTTACATGAAAAGCAAAAAATCCAAGCAGCCAGCCAATAATAAGAATTACTGCAATTACATATAAAAGGTTGCCCATAACAAAAAAGTTTAGATGAAAAATAAATTACTTTTAGTTAATATAATAATCCTGCCACCCTCTGATCCTGTTCGGTAAAATGAGAGTTATGTCACTTGTACCTATCATGAGGTTGATAACATTTTTGCAATTATAAAACCTAATCCTATTGTTTTTTCTAAAAAAAACTCAACGGATTATGCCTTCATTTTTATGCCATTTCAAAGGCCTGTTACATTATCTCTGATCTGTGTAATGCTTTTGTAAAACATTTGTTACATGACATTTGTCATTTAATTTCACTTTTCATTTTATGATCTTTGAGCAGTATAGAAAAAAATGGCATTATGACTAAATCGATTTTTATTGCAACTACTGAACCCTACAGTGGCAAGTCTCTGGTGGCCCTTGGACTTGTAAATATGCTGTTGGGTAAGACTAAACACATCGGCTTTTTTAAACCAATCATAAACATTGATGCACTTGATGGAAAGGATGCACATATAGAAATGATTACTGATTATTTTGGCCTTGATATCGCCTATGATGATGCTTATGCTTTTACCCGTCCGCAGGCTATGCGTGAAATGGAAAATGAAGGACAGGGCAGCATGATGAACACCATTATCAGAAAGTTTAAAAAAATTGAAGAATCTTATGACTTTACCGTTATTGAAGGCAGCGATTATCTTGGTGAAGGAACAGCATTTGAATTTGAACTGAATCTGTCCATTGCCAAAAACCTGGCATCTCCCGTTATTATTGTCACCTCTGGTGAGAACAAAACAACGGCCGAACTGGTAAGTGCTGTTATGAACATTATGCGAAACTTTGGAAGCCGTGAGGTGCAGGTTTTAGCCGTAGTGGTAAATAAAATAAACCCGTCTCAGGCAAATGATGTGCAACAACTACTTTCGCAACAATTGCCACAGGAGACGCTGCTCGCCGTTCTGCCAGAGGATAAAGCATTGGCCAGCCCCAGCATGAAAGAGATTTACGAGCAGGTGGGTGGCACACTATTATTTGGTGAAGAGCTTCTTTCTAACCAGGTCGATAACTTTATCAACGGTGCTATGAACGTTCCCAATTTTCTTAATCATATCAAAGAAAATGTACTGATCATTACACCCGGCGATCGTGGCGATATTATTCTTGGTGCTTTGCAGGCTAACCTTTCTTCCAGTTATCCTAAAGTTGCCGGTATTGTACTAACGGCTGGTTATAAACCTGATGAACCTATACTGCGATTGCTTAAAGGTTTGGATACGGTAGTGCCCATAATATTTGTGAAAACTGGCACCTTTGAGACTTCAACTAAAATCGGTAAAATCAAGTCGAGAATTACGAGTGATAATATTAAAAAGATACAGTTAGCCATCAGTGCTTTTGAAAAAAGTGTTGACGTACCTGCTTTGGAGCAAAAGATAGTAACCTTTACGCCTGAGGGTATTACGCCACACATGTTTCAATACCAGTTGGCTAAGTGGGCAAAGAAAAAAATTAAACACATTGTATTGCCCGAAGGCAATGAAGACCGTGTACTAAAAGCTACAGCACGACTGCTGGTAGAAGACGTAGTTAAACTGACATTGCTTGGCGATCCGGTTCAGATAGGTGCTTCGGTAAAACGCCTTGGTCTCAATCTCGACCTCAGCCGTGTTCGCATTATCAATCCTGCTCATTCTGAGTATTATGACGACTATGTAAATACATTGTACGAATTGCGCAAAACAAAAAAGGTAAACCTGGAGATGGCGCGTGACCTGATGACAGATGTCTCTTACTTTGGAACAATGATGGTGTATAAAGGACATGCTGACGGAATGGTTTCAGGCGCAGTGCATACAACGCAACACACTATCAGGCCGGCATTACAATTTGTAAAAACAAGGCCCGGCATTTCTGTGGTTTCATCTGTATTCTTCATGTGTCTTCCCGACCGCGTATCGGTCTTTGGCGACTGCGCCGTTAATCCAAATCCAACTGCAGAGCAACTGGCAGAGATAGCTATATCATCTGCAGAAAGCAGCAGTCGTTTTGGAATCGAGCCGCGTATTGCTATGTTGTCCTATTCTTCTGGTTCATCAGGTGAAGGTGAAGACGTAGACAAGGTGCGTAAGGCTACAGAGATTGTAAAACAAAGACGCCCAGACCTGAAAGTGGAAGGACCTATACAGTATGATGCTGCAGTAGACCCGGTGGTGGGTAAACAAAAACTGCCAAACTCAGAAGTGGCAGGCCAGGCGAGCGTGCTTATTTTTCCTGATCTAAATACCGGTAATAATACTTATAAAGCGGTACAACGCGAAACCGGTGCATTGGCCATCGGCCCTATGTTGCAGGGATTAAACAGACCTGTAAATGACCTTAGCCGCGGATGCACAGTAGACGATATTATTAACACTGTTATCATAACTGCCATTCAGGCACAGGAAGAGAAGTAATTTTAAAATCAAAAAATCAAAAGTCAAAACTACAAGACAAATACTTTTTTTTTGAGTTTTGACTTTGCTTTATTATCATGAACATATTTGTAGTCAACTCTGGTAGTAGTTCAATAAAATACCAGTTGTTTAAGATGCCTTGTGAAAAGCCTATTTGTAGTGGCCTGGTGGAACGTATAGGTTTGGAAGGTTCTATCATTACCCATAAAGTCTTTTTGAATGGTGCAGAAACTGTAATAAAAAAAACGGTTGATCTGCCCAACCATGCAGCAGGACTTTTAGCCGTAACCTCTCTATTGACCGATAGTGAAAAAGGTGTTATTCAAAATCCTGAAGACATAAATGTTGTTGGTCACCGGGTGGTGCACGGTGGAGAAACTTTTGCTGCAACTACGGTTATTACGGCTGAGGTAAAAGAAGAAATTCAAAAGCTTTTTCCACTTGCTCCATTGCATAATCCTGCCAATCTTAAGGGCATTGAAGTGGCAGAAAAAATTTTCAGCAAAGCAATTCAGGTAGCTGTTTTTGATACTGCATTTCACCAGACAATTCCTGATGTTGCTTTTCGTTATGCCATTCCACAATCTTTTTATACTGACCTGCGCATACGTGCGTACGGTTTTCATGGTACCAGCCATAAATATGTAAGTGAGCAGGCGATAGCGCATTTACAAAACCCTGAAGCAAAAATCATTACCATTCATCTTGGTAATGGTTGTAGCATGGCGGCAGTAAATGCGGGTAAATCAATTGATACCAGTATGGGTTTTGGCCCTTTGAGTGGACTGATCATGGGCACACGTTCAGGCGACATTGATCCATCTGTTATCTTTCACCTTGTGGATGAAGTTGGATATGATTTGGAAAAAGTAAAAACACTGCTCAACAAGCAAAGTGGCATGCAGGGACTAACAGGTTTTAGTGATATGCGCGATATTATAAAAGCAATTGGCGAAGGTAACAGCGAGGCTAAATTGTCTTACGAAATGTATGCTTACCGCATAAAAAAATATATAGGTTCTTATGCTGCCGTGCTCAATGGTTTAGATGCCATTGTCTTCACCGCTGGTGTTGGCGAGAATGATGCAAACATTCGCAGCCTTGTATGCACAAACATGAATTACCTCGGTATTCGTCTCAATGAAGAATTAAACAATCAGCGTGGTAGTGGTATTCGAGAAATCAGTACGAGCGATTCGACTGTAAAAGTTTTAGTGGTACCTACCAATGAAGAACTCGAAATAGCACAACAATGCCATGATTTACTAACCATTAAGCCTGAAAAAGAATATTTGGGTAGCGGGCAGTTGGGCCATTAAGAAACTTCTGTACTAATGAACATGATATTTTTTTGTTGCCCTTGGTAGATGCTCTCAAACTTACGTTGCGTTGCACTCTTCGACTGCAACAAAAAAGTAAGCATGTTCATTTTGTCTGACTTCAAAAAGCCCTTCATCGATTTGGGCTACTCTTGCGTCGCACTCTTGTGCTGATAACACAGTAAGTAGCTTGTAAAAACATTAGTTTCATACGACAGTTACCACAACACAAAGTTTCTATCTATATTTACTACCATAAACAAAGCCGGTCTTTCGTTGCAAAGACCGGCTTTGTTATTTCATTGTTGTAAGAACAATAAAGTTTTCCGGTGAAAAATCCTTTCCAATGCCTGTCTGCGTGTTCTAAATCTGCTATAATCCAAAACTCACGTTTCAGTTCCTACTTTATCAGTTTCAGAGATTTTTTTTATTGTACGCCCAATGTTACCTGTACATTCAACTTCAAAAATTTTGTTGTCTTCTTGCGGTTCTTCCAGTAAAGATTGTAAGATAGATTTAGACCTCTTAAATAACTACTGATTTCCGGACTGGCTACAGGTGTATAGGTAATAGAATCTGTATAGTTTTTTGGAAACTGTATAACAGCAATATCAGTTGAGGCTGTATCGTTAAAAATGGTCATGCGGGCAGATTCAAAGTTTGATAAGTTATTAGCATTATCAGCATTGGATGAGGTTATCACCAGCTTTTTCACCTTTACTCTATGAACCGAATTTGCCCCAAAAGCGCCTGCAGTATTTGCCCGAATGGTACTGTCCATATTAATAGGTGTCTTCAATGCGCCTACCGGTATTTCTTCATTTGTAACAGACGGCAGCGGAGGCACCGTTAACTTAATAGCTGGAATGCTAACACTAAACGATGGAAGTAATTTTTCTTTTATTTCGTTGCAGGTACAACCTACCACTAATAGTACAACTACCAATACTATTATTATGTTGCATTTCATAGTTACCTATTTCATTCCGCAAGTGCAATAGGTATACCAGCCAGTAGCAGAAATCGCGCATGTTAAAAGTGAATGGTGAGAAGTCAGGATTTTGTTTTACTTACAGGTGTTTCTGCAATCTGCGGTCTATGTATTGCTTATTTCACACCTTGCACATTCATATCCATAATATATACAGACGGTGAGGCGGTGATGAAAAGTTTATCTCGTTTCTTACCAGCAAAACAAACATTTGCTGTCCAGCTTTCTGCTATAGGTATATGTCCAATTTGTTTTCCTGCCGGGTTATAAATAGTGACGCCGTTGCCGGTGATGTAAACATTTCCTTTGTTGTCAATGGTCATACCATCTGAGCCTTTCTCAACAAACAAGGTTGGTTCGCTTAAACTGCCATCTTCGTTAATAGAATATCTGAAAGTCTTATTAGCATTGATATCTGCAACATACAGCGTTTTGCCATTAGGCGTTCCTATGATACCATTTGGTCTTTTAAAATTACCTGCAACTTCGACTGGTTCTTTGGCATTTGGTGCCAAATAATATACGTTCTCTTCTTTCAGGTCCGGCACTGTCCTTGTCCAATAGTCACGCTGATAATAAGGATCTGTGAAGTAAATGCCACCACCCGGATGGATCCAAAGATCGTTTGGGCCATTAAACCGTTTGCCTTTATAATGCTGTAATAACACTGTCACTTTGCCTTTTGGATCAATTGACCAAAGCTGGTTTTGCTCGTCGGCACAGGTAACCAGGTTTCCTTTTTTGTCGAAATACATTCCGTTTGAACGACCTGCTTTATCTAAGAAAACAGTGAGACGACCATCGGTACCATACTTCCAGATTTTATTATTTGGCTGATCGGTAAAAAAAACATTGCCGTCTTTATCTACTGCCGGTCCTTCTGTGAACGAAAATTGTTTTGAAATTAATTTTGGAGTAGCTCCATTATTAAATGGTGCCGTGTTAGTATTGCCTGTTGATTCTTTTCTTTCAGCACATCCTGGTATTGCTATCATGGCTATAGCAGACAAAGCAATCGTGATGAAAAAAAGGCAAATAGCATTCATTTTAAATTTTATACTCAGCATTATGTTATTTATTAACATAGGTAGTGTTTTTTGGTTCAATTTTCCGGAGATGAAGCTTTTTGTGTTGTACTACAGACGATAGTGGCAAGGACAAAAACAGTAGCAGTTTTTTTTCATTAAAAAATGATACTATTCCTTGAAAATATTTAGAAACAAAGGCCCACGTGTATCCTTTTTTGAATTCTAAAAAGACTTTTTATTATTTTCCTGTAATGCCTGCTACATATTTAATGGTAGGTTTCGCTAATTTTTTTTGCTTCATGACGGCGGTAGTTTCTCCTCCCCGCAGATAAGAAAGTTCAATAATGCAGCCGTTGTAATAGGTTTCTTTCTCATGTTGTTCTGACGGTCCTGACGAAGTGGAACTGCTATCTACTGCAAGGTAAATTTTACGTCCATCCGGCGAAACTGCAATATCTCTGTACCTGACATTGCCTTTGAAATAACTAATAGTATCACCGGTGATGGTGTCACCTTTATTATTTAATTTCAGCCTTATCAGCTTTCCTGATTTTAAGGTAGGAATGAGTAACGAATTTTTCCAGCCGGGAATAGCGTTAGACGTATAAACTTCAATACTGCCGGGTGCTTCAGCTTTCCATTCCACACCTTTACTTTGTCCGCTGACTGTACGACTAAAAATAGAAGATAACTGGGCATTGGTAGCCGGATTAAAACTTTTGATAGGTCCACGAAAGTCAGCACCCATTGTAGCAGCCATTTCATTTTCACTGGCAATAAATGGATAGGTGGTATGCCACTGTCCCGGCAAAGTTTTCTTGTCAGAAACAGAAGCTGCGAAGCCATTATAATTATTATCGTTATACCCAATTATGAGCGGATGTCCATAATTTTTTCCCTTCTCTATGATATTGATTTCATCGTCTCCATAAGGTCCATGTTCGCTCGAATATATTCTGCCAATACCGTTTATTACCCCATACGTTAATCCCTGTGCATTTCGGTGACCATAGCTCCAGACAGCACTTGGCCTTGCTCTGTTAAAGGGATTGTCTGCTGGTATCCAGCTATTGTTATTCTTTGCCGGCTCCAGGTTAAAGCGAAGTACTTTGCCCTCGTAGCGGTTAATGTCTTGTGCATAATTGGGCCGTCCACCGTTATCAAATTGTCCGGCACCCATGTCTCCAACGCTATAAAATAAGTAGTCTTTTTTATCAACCGGGGCCACCAGCAGTCTGCCTGAATTATGGTCGCTGCTGCCGGCAATCGTATCACAAATCACCACTTCATTGTATAACTTTTGTAGGGTTGCATCATATTGGTAGCGGACTATTTTTGTCGTAAAAAAATAACCGCCATAATTAGCTGCACTACCGTTTCCCGTATCTTGAGCGCCGGCAAAACGATATAAGTAGGCAAGATAGACAAACGGTTTTCCTGATAGCAATTGAGGATGCAAGGCCATTCCCATTAGTCCGCCCTGTGGCCAGGGTTTGCCGTGATCCTGCTCGTCAGGTATTTTATCATACCTGGGAAATGCTCTTTTGTTGGTCAGGTCAAGCAGCGTAATTTTTTCGCCTGTGGCGGGATTAATGCGACTGACCGTATAACCTTTGGCTTCTGTAATCCACAGATAGTTGTCGGGTCCGTATGTTACTTCCCAGGCATCGCTAAGTTTGTCTTTTACTATTCGTGCAGCAAACTCTTCTCCATCTGGGCCTGTAACTGTTTGACAAAAAGCAGTAGTACTAATGGCACTTACAATTAAAATAGCTATTGAAAATCTCTTCATCTCTGTTTGTTGATCTTGTTATGAAATAGCAACAAGTGCAAGAAATCTGCCATGTATGAATAAGGTTTTAAATTAATTAAAAAAGGATTTTTAAATAAATATCAAGACAGGCAAGAATAAGCAAAACTACTTTTGGAAAATGAATTGAAATAAAATGTCAATAGCTTTAGTGGCAAGCATACATAAATGGTAGGCACTAAAAAAAGCATTTTCAATAAAAATGTCAATTGCAAGCAGGACAGGAGTAGAAAAAATGGAAGGTAAAAAAATTATAAGTAAATAATCATAAGTAACTGGAAAAAAATGAGTTATGTTTTCCAGTTACTAATAATTAATAGGAAGAAAAGTACCTGTTGTTGTAAAATATTATCGCGTTTCCAGGTCATTGTCGCCTAAACTACCACCAGGTTCATAGAAATCGTATCCACCTTCTATGTCGGGTAATTCTTTTCCGTCAGTAGTAAAAATGCCGGAACCCTTTTGTTTTTTACCCGTTGTATTTTCAGTATTTTTCAGGTTTGAATCCTGTTCTTCCTGCTTTTTTTTATCTTCCATAAAATAAAATTTTGGTTTGTAAAAATGTAAAGTGTGCAATTCTTACACCAGCTCAATAAAGATTTATACAGTTAGGCGACAACAGTACAAAAAGCAATAGAATAACTACGACAGCTTGTAACATGTGAATAAGTGATGCATTTGTACTTTCCTCCATTTTAAAACTGCTTCTCTGGTAGTGTAACTCTGGAAGAAAAAATGGAGCAGGCTACTACAGCTCTTTATGTTAGTTTTGAAGTATTGCCCCAATAGTATTGGTGCAAGCCGAAGTGAGTGACACAACCGGCGCTAAATAGTACTACTATTGCCAAGTACAAAAAAAAAAAAATTAACTCTTTGCTACCTGAAGTTATTATTCATAACCTCAAAAATGGTTTCCCCTTTTTCACGTGAGTTTTTTGCATGGGCTATGGGTGCTTCGTAGGTATCATTTTTAAGCGCTTCCATTGCTTCTGATAAAAAATCTTTGACGGGCAAACCACCGTGCGATTGTGTTTTATCGGCCCGCCGATCGCTGCCTAATTCTGTATCTACGGCTGGCGGAGCAATCTCGAAAACCTTGATGGAAGTGTCTTTTAACTGGTAGCGGAGCGATAAAGTGAGCGAGTGAATGGCTGCTTTGGTAGCACAATACACCGGCATAAAAGCCAGCGGAACAAAGGCAAGACCTGAGGATATGTTGATAATAGCCGCTTCGTCTTTTGTTGACAGATGCTGCGCAAATAGCGAACCCAGGTGAACCGGCGCCACAAAATTAGTCTCTACCTCACTGTTGACCCTTGTCAAGTCAATCGGTTTGGTCAGGTCTGTCAACAGTTGTACACCGGCATTATTAATCAGCACATTAACATCGGGATGATGGGTCAGTACCCAATCGGCCATTTCCTGGCGATTGCTGCTGTTGGCCACGTCGCAGGTGCGGGTAATGATGCCTTTGTGATTTTTTTCGATTTCGCTGAGCCTGTTTTCACGTCTTCCGCAAATAATGACCTTATTGCCTAATCGTAAAAATTCTTCCGCAAAAGCCAGTCCTATTCCTGAGGTGCCACCAGTGATCAATATTGTATTTCCGGTTGTTTTCATAATTTATATGTATTGTAATGTAATCTGGTTTGAAAATGCTGAAGGATTATGAGTGAGAACCTCTTTTGCCTAATCCTATCACTTCACAATCTTTTATATTGACTCCGTCAATGGTAAAGCGTATGAGCGTTCTTGCTGTGTGCCAGCCCTGGTTGCCTGCTGCCCCAGGGTTGAAGTGCAGGCATTGCAGATTTTCGTCGTACATAATTTTTAAAATATGAGAATGGCCCGAAATGAAAATGCCGGGCTTATACGCCAGCATTTCAGCTTTTGCCAACGGTGTATATTTGCCAGGATAACCACCAATATGTACCATCAATACTTTTACCTGTTCGCAGCTAAACTTTGCCACTTCAGGAAATTCACTTCTTATGTCATTGCCATCAATATTGCCATAAACTCCTTTTAGAGGCTTATATTTCTGCAGTTCTTCTGCCACCGCCATGGATCCAAAGTCGCCTCCATGCCATATCTCGTCGCACTGCTCAAAATGTTTAAACACAGCCTTGTCGAGGTAACTATGTGTGTCTGATATTAATCCAATTCTTTTCAAAATGCTGATTTGAGTTTTATAAACCATGAGCAATTTGCTTAATTTAGATGAATACGAAAAGAATTATTTTGCGGTTATGAAACGACCAGGCTTATGAGCAACGGAAGATGGTATAATAATTTTGTCAACGATAGTTTGTAATAGAAAACAGATATTTAATAATCTAAAATACGAATGCTTATGTTGAAATTACATGACCTGAAAGTAGGAGACCTTGTATATGCAGAATACGACGGCCAACTAAAAGAAGGTGAGATAACAGATGTTGATCGCCTGGATGAAAAGGTTTGTATAATGACAAATGAGGAGCAGGAGTTTTGGTATGAGGTTAATCATATAAAGCCTATTGTTTTAGACGAAAGCCAGTTGTTTAAGCTGGGATTTCAAAAACAGGATAATAGTGACGGATCCATAAAATACCTGAAAGGCGCTTTTCGGGTATTGCTGCATCACCCTGGTGATTTTTCAAATATTGAGATGTGGTATCGCGAAGACCAACGGCATTTTAGCGGCCCAATATATCTACACGATTTTCAGAACAGATACCACGAAATGACCAAAGTAGTGTTGTCTAAAGGTGAATAATATTGTTCTTGCTATGAATTGTGCTGCCCGCCTGAGTGCGGGCTTTTTTCGTTGTAATGTCTTATAATACAAAGCCGGTAAGAGCATTATTTTTTCGTATATCTTTCAGCAGTATTTTTTATCTTTTTTTTGTCTCATCCTCAATCTGGGCTATATGTTTAAGACCTTCTGGTGTGTTTTACTCTTTCTGCCTGTTGTGCTTTTGGGTCAGGAGTTTGGTGCAAATCCGGCTACTATAAAGTGGCAGCAGATAAATACAGACACTGCCCGTATCATTTTTCCTGAAGGTATTGAAGGGGCCGGCAAAAGAGTAGCTTCTATTATTCATGAGTTGCAAAGAAGCCATACCCAAAGAATCGGCAATAAGTTGAAAAAAATAAATATTATTCTTCAAAACCAAAGCACCGTATCTAATGCTTATGTTGGTCTTGGCCCTTATCGCAGCGAGTTTTACCTTTTTCCTCCACAAAACAGTTTTGAACTGGGTGCTTTAAACTGGGTTGATAATCTTTCTCTTCATGAATTTCGACACGTGCAGCAGTACAATAATTTTGATGTTGGATTGTCTAAAATTGCAGGTGTATTATTAGGTCAGCAGGGACAAGCGTTTGCAAATGCAGCCGCAGTGCCCGATTGGTTTTTTGAGGGTGATGCAGTATTCAACGAAACCTCTTTAAGTACACAGGGTCGTGGTCGTTTACCTGTTTTTTTTAATGGTTACCAGTCTTTGTACAGTCAAAACAAACATTACTCTTATATGAAGCTGCGCAATGGTTCTTACCGCCATTATGTGCCTAACCATTACGAACTCGGTTATTTATTGGTCGGTTATGGACGGGAGAAATACGGCGCAGATGTCTGGAAAAAAGTTTCGCAGGATGCAGCCCGCTTCAAGCCTTTAATTTATCCCTGGCAGGGAGCGGTTAAAAAATATACAGGTATATCGTATCATCAATTTGTGGCTGATGCGCTTGCTTTTTATACTGACAAATGGAAACAGGCAAAAGGCAATGCTGTGGCATACCTTACACCTGTTGAAAACAATAATGTGGTCGATTACAAATATCCATATCTCGACTCGTCAGGAGCTATCATTGCGTTGAAAAAGAGCTTTCGCAAAATTCCTGCTTTCTATAAAATATATTTTGATGGCAGGCAGGAGAAAATAGGTACAAGAGACATCTCCAACGATGATTATTTCTCTTACAATAATGGCAAAATTGTTTATTCATCTTTCAGGGCGGATAAAAGATGGGGCTATCACGAGTTTAGCGATATTAGAATTATGGATGTAAAAAGCGGGAAATCTAAAATTATTACCAGTAAAGAAAGATTTTTCTCACCCGATATTTCTCATGATGGTATAAAGGTTATCTCTGTTGAGCAACGGCCCAGCCAGATGTCAAACCTGATTATGGTAGATTTGGCAGGAAAAACATTGTTTCGCTCTAAAGCAGCCCGTGGTATTGTGTACACTTATCCCAAATTCTCGGTCAGCGACTGTTTTGTGTACACACCTATTAGAAATGAAGAAGGAAAAATGGCGCTTCTGAAAATTGAACTGGCAACAGGCCAGGAGACAAGGTTGTTACCTTTTTCAAATAGGATTATTGGTTTTCCAACCGTTCAGGGCGATACAATTTTTTTCAGCAGTTCTTACAGGGGCAGCGACGAGACATGGGCGTACATCGAAACCAAAAACAAAGCATACAGAGTTGCCGTTAATCCGACAGGGTACTACCAGGCTGTTTATGACCGGTTGCGTAAACAACTTATTGCTTCCAACTTTACTGCAGATGGTTACCGGCTTGCGGCTGTTGACAGCACTACTTTGCTGTGGCAACCTGTAGCAGAGAAAGAAAATGCATTACCTGATCTATATATACCTGAGGCTTTGCAGCAGGAAAATAATCTGACACTGCAAAATATTCAGACCCGTAATTTTCCGGTTTTTAAATACAATAAGGCTTCGCATCTTATTAATTTTCATAGTTGGCGACCTTATTATGACGACCCTGAATTTTCCATTTCTCTTCTTGGCGAAAATGTCTTAAACACTTTGCAAACAGAACTTAGCTACACCTACAATAGAAATGAACAGACAAATGCAGTTGGGGCTACTGCCATTTATGGAGGCTGGTATGTGCAACCTTTGATAGGCATCAACCATACATGGCAGCGTTTTGCAGGTGTCCGTAACGATACAAATTTTTATTACAACGAGTTGAACACGCAGGCGGGATTAAGGTTGCCTTTAAATTTTTCGTTGGGCAGGCAATTCCGTTTTTTAACTTTCACAGGAACTGCAAATCATAACGAATTTAATTGGACCGGACTGGGTAAAAAGCTTTTAAGGGATCAGCATGTAAACTTTTGGGAAGGACGAATGCAGTATTCCGGCCAGATTCAAAAAGCGACCCAGCAGATATTTACTCATTGGGCGCAGACGTTGTTACTGCAGTACCGCAGCCTTTTTGACCACTCTGCTGTCCGGCAGTTTTTAGCGTCCGGTTCGCTTTATTTACCGGGCGTCTTATCGACACATAATATTGTTTTCACTGCTGCTTATCAAAACCAGGATACGTTAGGGCGGTACAGTTTCAGCAACAATTTTCCTTACTCCAGGGGTTACCTCACCAGCAATTTTCCTGCTATCTGGCGGTTTAGTGCCAATTATCACTTTCCATTATTGTATCCAGATTTTGGTTTTGCCAACATCGTTTACTTTAAACGGCTCAGAGCAAATGCTTTTTATGATTATTCGCAAGGCACACTACGAAATAACAATTATCAATTTCGTACAGTTGGTGGAGAATTGTTTTTTGATACCCGATGGTGGAACCAGCAGG
>Ga0181466_1000082_pt2 | contig 26005 bp, 20 predicted proteins | sample InSIn4gowninarea_FD_119078 | JGI IMG/M metagenome (GOLD analysis project Ga0181466, IMG submission 119078) | Clean room microbial communities from NASA Spacecraft Assembly Facility at Jet Propulsion Laboratory, Pasadena, California, USA -... ... | reverse complement strand
GAAGACTGGAACGGCAGCCGTACCGGTTATTATATGCGTAAGTTTATTGATCCTGATCCAAGTATCGTAGATAACAGCGGCAGGCAAAACATTCCCTGGCCATTCTTCAGATATACGGAAGCTGTATTCAACTATATTGAAGCATCTATAGAGTTAAATCAATTAGACGAAGCTACTTTGTGGCTTAACAGAATACGATTCCGTTCAGGTATGCCTGCTGTAACAGAAACTACACAGGCGGCTTTAAGAGAACGATATCGCCATGAACGGAGGCTGGAAATGGCGTATGAAGAACAACGCTACCATGATGCACGCCGCTGGATGATAGCACCAGAAACACTTGGCAGAAAGCTTACCTTCATTAATATCATAGGTAAGTTTAAACCAGGAAAAACGATGTCGAAACCTTACCATCATGATGAAACCATTTACGATTATACTTATTCTCCTGTGGTGGATATAGCGCACGAAAACAGAACGTGGGAGGATAAGATGTATTTCAGACCATTTAGTCGTGACGAAATGAATAAAAACGAAAAATTAGATCAAAATCCGGATTACGAGGAATAGTAATTCATTTTGCCTTAAATTTCAAAAATCAATGCCGGTTTTTAGCCGGCATTGATTTTTTTAGTATCTCTGTTCTTTATAAATTCTATTTACTTTGTTACGTTTTATTCTTAACGCCGCTGGTAAGCTGCACTTGCTGTGGATTGTTTTTGTGCTTGCTTTATCGCTTACCGCTTGTTCATCGCCTTCCGGAAATAACGAAGTTGCAAAAAAAGGACTCCATGTTTGCTTTATTACCTCCCGAGCAAACAGGCATTACCTTCAACAATACGCTTGATGAAGGTTTAAACATGAATTTACTCATGTATGAATACTTCTACAATGGCGGCGGGGTAGCAGTTGGTGATGTGAATGGCGATGGTTTACAGGATATTTATTTTTCTGGAAATACGGTTATTAACAAATTGTACCTGAATAAAGGAAATATGCAATTTGCAGATATTACAGATCAGGCTGGTGTTACCGGAAGACCCGGTCCCTGGAAAACAGGTGTAACCATGGCTGATGTGAATGGAGATGGCAAACTGGACATGTATGTTTGCTATAGCGGAAAGCTGCGTACCGAAAAAAGAGTTAATCAATTATTCATCAATCAGGGTAGTGATACAGGAGGCATTCCGCATTTTGCCGAACAGGCTGCTCAATACGGTTTGGCAGATTCTTCTTTCAGCACACAGGCATATTTTTTTGATTACGACCGGGATAGCGATCTGGATATGCTGTTATTAAATCACAATCCCAGTTCATTGCCTGTATTAGACTCCGCCAGCACCGCAGCAGAATTGCAACAGGCAGACCCGTATATCGGCACTAAGCTGTACCGTAATGATAATAATAATTTTAAAAATGTAACCGCTGCTTCCGGCATCAGTAGTACCTCATTAACGTATGGACTGGGCGCTGGCGTTGCCGACCTCAATAATGATGGCTGGCCCGATATGTACATCTGTGATGATTACAGCGTGCCCGATTATTTATACATTAATAATAAAAACGGAACATTTACCGACGTAAAAAAGACGGCATTAGGTCATACTACACATTTTGGAATGGGCAACGATGTAGCCGACATCAACAACGATGGCTTGCCCGATATTCTATCGCTCGACATGCTACCCGAAGATAACCACCGCCAAAAAATGCTGATGGCGCCCGATAACTACGAGAAATATGATCTGATGCTTGCCAGCGGCTTTTATTATCAGTACATGCGCAATATGCTGCAATTAAATAATGGTAATGGCACCTTCAGCGAGATTGGTCAGTTGGCAGGCATCTCCAACACCGACTGGAGCTGGGCAGCGTTGCTGGCAGATTACGACAATGATGGTTGGAAGGATTTATTTGTTACCAACGGCTTTACCCGCGATTATACCAACATGGATTTTTTAAAATACATGAACGATTATATCCAAAACAACAGTGGTGATATACGGCGGCAAAATGTGCTGGATTTGGTGCAAAAAATGCCTTCGAGCGATGTAGTGAATTATATGTTTAAAAACAACGGCAATCTCACGTTCAGTAATGTGAGCAATAGCTGGGGCTTTAGCCTGCCATCCAACAGCAATGGGGCGGTATATGCCGATCTCGATAATGATGGTGCGCTCGATTTGATCGTTAATAACATCAATAAACCGGCATTTATTTATCATAATCTCGCTACCAAAAACAGCAATAAATATTTGCAGCTAAAGCTGGAAGGCGATGGCATGAACACGCAGGGCATTGGTGCCAAAGTATTTGTATATGCAAAAGGTGCTATGCAATATGCAGAGCAAATGCCCGCACGCGGTTATCAGTCTTCCGTATCGCCCGTCATGCACTTTGGGATGGCTAATAATGTGCTGATAGATTCATTGCGGATCGTATGGCTGAGCGGCAGGCAGCAGTTATTAAAAGAGGTAAAAACAAACCAGTTGCTCACCTTGCAGGAGAAAAATGCTACCACAACTTACCGTTACAATGCGCCTGCAAATACGTTATTTACCGAAACCACATCGCCTATTCCATTTCAGCAATCTTCCAATAATCTCAACGATTTTAAGCGCCAGCCGTTAATGCTCAATCCAATGTCATTTTCCGGCCCGTGTATGATAAAAGGAGATGTAAATGGCGATAGGCTGGAAGATGTATTTGTAGGCGGAGAACCCGGCACTGCTGCAGCAATTTTTATACAGCAAAAAGGCGGCACATTCACTGCAACTGCACAGCCATCCTTGGATGCAGATAAAATGAGTGCCGATGCAGATGCAGCTTTTTTTGATGCTAATGGCGATGGCTTTACCGATTTGTACGTTGCCAGCGGCGGCTATCACAACTTTGAGCCGGAAGATGCGCTGCTGCAAGACCGTTTATATCTGAATGATGGTAAAGGAAACTTTACAAAAAGTACAGATGCTTTGCCCAAAATGCTTACCAGCAAAAGTTGTGTACGGGTAGCAGATATAAATGGGGATAACCATCCCGATGTGTTTGTAGGCAGCCGCGTGATTCCCGGCAACTACCCTGAAACGCCGCAAAGTTTTTTATTGATTAATGATGGCAAAGGACATTTTACTAATGCTATAAAAAACATTGCCCCGCAATTGCAAAATGCAGGTATGATAACCGATGCAGCATGGATAGACGTGAACGGCGATAACAAACAAGACCTCATAGCAGTAGGCGAGTGGATGCCGGTTTCTGTTTTTATCAATGCAAACGGCAAGCTGGAAAATAAGACCAATAATTATTTTGATAAAAATTATTCCGGCTGGTGGAATAAACTGTTGGTACATGACATGAATGGTGATGGTAAACCCGATTTGGTTATCGGTAATCTTGGCTTGAATACGCAGTGCAAAGTGAGCGATAAAGAGCCTGCAGAAATGTATTACAAAGACTTTGATGACAATGGTTCGATAGACCCGATACTTTGTTTTTATATCGAGGGTAAAAGTTATCCGTATGTAACGCGCGATGAACTGCTGGACCAGATGAGCTCCATGCGTACAAAATATACCAATTATGCAGATTATGCCGACCAGACAATAACGGACATCTTTAGCAGCGATGATTTGAAAGATGCCGGGCATTTAACAGCAAATTATTTAAGCACATCTTATTTTGAGATGGGGGCTAATGGAAAATTTGCCAGTAAACCGCTGCCGATACAAGCACAGGAATCACCGGTATTTACCATTACTCCACTTGACTATAATAATGATAGTATAGAAGATTTGCTCCTGTGTGGCAATATTAATAAGGCGAGATTGCGGTTTGGAAAATACGATGCAAATTATGGCGTATTGCTCAAGGGAGATGGTAAAGGCAGCTTTGAATACATCCCGCAATGGCAATCGGGCTTTAACATTTGGGGCGATGTAAGAAGCGTGCTTTCTATCAATAATACCTTATTGTTTGGTATCAATCAGGCACCCATAAAAGCCTACCAGTTTAAAAAACAAAATGATAAAAATATAACGGCGAAGACACAGAAAAAGTAAAAGATTGTATGTTTATTAAATATTATAAAAACTCCTTCGCGACTTTGCGGTAGAAGAATGCTCGCTTTTCCGTGCATTAGTAAAGTGCTTCTCATGAAAAAGATTCTCATTTTTGCGGCGATATTGCTTTTGCTAAACAGTAGTTGCCAACAAAAAAAAGCTCCCCAATTAACCAGTGCCGACATTGGTAACGTTATCAACCAAATGACGGAACTAATGATTCACGACATTACCAATCCGCCCCTGGCGGCGCGGTTTTTTAGTTATACCTGCCTCGCCGGCTACGAAGTAATTTCAGAAAACAACACAGCTTACAAATCCATGCACGGTATTGTGCGCGATTATCCGGAGCTTGTGAAACCAGATTCTATTAAAGGCTATTCGTCTCAATTGGCTGCAGTGCTGGCAATGATTGAAACAGCCAAAAGGCTGCAGCCTTCCGGCTCGTTGCTGAATAATTATGAGCAAGCTTATTTAGATTCCTGTAAAAACATTGGCTTTAGCGATGAAACAGTGGAGCAGTCACTCCGATATGCGCAGGCAGTCAGCAAGTCTATATTGCAGTATGCCAAGGCAGACGGTTACAACAAAATAAGCAACCTGCCGCGCTACACACCCATTAATAAAGAAGGATATTGGTATCCTACACCGCCGGCATACATAGCCGCTATAGAGCCTTATTTTAGCAGGGTGCGCCCTTTTTTGCTGGACTCTGCCAGCCAGTTTCGTGTGGCGCCGCCTACACCATTCTCCAAAGATAAAAATAGTGCTTTTTATAAGTTGATGTATGCAAATTACCAACAGGCAGAAGATAGTTTATCAGATGAAGACCGGAATATTGCAGCATTTTGGGATTGCAATCCGTTTGCTGTGCAGGACCAGGGGCATTTGATGATTGGATTAAAGAAAATATCGCCGGGTGCGCACTGGCTGGGCATTACCAATATTGTGTGCGGACAAACTAAAAAATCGTTTGAAGAAGCCCTGTTTATCCATACCGTAGTGGCAATGGGACTCATGGACAGTTTTATGGCTTGCTGGGACGAAAAATACCGTAGCAACCGCATTCGTCCAGAAACGGCTATCCGCCAGTTGATAGATGTGCGCTGGAAACCATTATTGCAAACGCCGCCTTTTCCCGAATACCTGAGCGGGCATTCCTGCATTTCTACTACTTCAGCTACCATACTCTCACATTATTTTAGTGAAAGTGTCGGTTTTACCGATACCGTGGAAGTGCGTTACGGCTTACCGCCGCGGCATTTCAATTCTTTCAACCAGGCGGCTGAAGAAGCAGCTATCTCCCGCTTTTACGGCGGTATTCATTTTATGGATGCCATTACCGAAGGCGTAAAACAAGGGAAAGAAGTAGGCGAGTGGGTGATTGGCAAAATGGATAAGGTGAAAGTGGATGGAACATTGGCGAATAAGGGGAAATAGATTGTCTGAACTGTGATTAATGGGATTTTATGGATGTATAGGATTGAGGAAGAAAAATAATGCTTTATTGTTTGCCTTTATATTATTCTAATTGCTTCTATAAAGAGCTAACTCATGAACTCAGCCATCGCTTATACTTTCTTTTGACTGAACTTGAATTTGCAAAGCAGGCGATTACGTTTGCTAATTCTTTCTCGGTCAATTCTCCGATAATTTCATAATCTACATGCTCAATCTGGTAATTTTGATTGAGCACTTCAACGTTGTAGTCATCCAGCCACATACCATACAGATATGTGTTCAACGGAAAAGACCAGCCATCTGTTGTAACAGGTTGCTTAGCCTGAAATATGTAGCAGTTAATACAAGATTCAGGTACTTCTATGCATCCGGTGTTGAATGGTTTGTCCACCTGGTAAATGAGAAACACTGGATGGTAAAGATGCAATTACAATTGTGCTATCAATTACTTTCAGTACTAAAAAGTATTTCGGCTTGCTGCCTTTGCCATACTTAAAATGAAAGGGATCAAAATAAATGAGTTTGCCGGGTGTGTACAAGGGTTAGAATTTTAAACTTCTGGATTGTTCTAAAAACTCTTTATGGCTTAGGTATATCGACAGCTTACTTTCATTATCTATGATGATTTCACTCATGTCAATGGAAATATCAGTTGTGGTTATTTTGCCGCTTTCTAATAGTTCCAATACCCCATTTCTTAATGCAGTAATATACCAGATGGAGTTTTTCCCGCACGTATAATTTTCTAATATTTCTTCTAACCTTCCCGCGTCTATGATATACCTGAATTTAATGCAGTTGTTTACTAATAGATGGAACTCATTGTCACTAAATTCATCATCCGAAAATGCCTGTTTAGGGATAAAGTAAGTCTCATTGCCTTTACATTCCTTAACAATGTATGCCGACAATAAATTAGGCTCATCAGAAAGCTCTACAAATAAGTCCTTAGATATTGGTCCGATTTTCCACACGTCAAAACGCAAGTCAAAAAATGGAATTCCGTATGTTTTAATTGACTCTACTTCTATGAAAAAAATTAATTTTAGGAGTTGGATCTTAGTAAGAGGTTGGATATGATTACACAGAAAGATAATAGTATTGCCAAGCTTTGCTATTTGGTTTTTAGTATAAACTTCAGCTAATTTCATGATGATAAAGGTAACGAACGAAATACAAATGTCCTATTAGATGCTAAAGCTTTAGGAAACTTTCAAATTTGCATACGTGTATATGATATATTTTAGGTTAAGATCAATATTTTATTATTAGTTATCTTTGCCGGCTTTCTCTGTTTAAAATTCTTCTTCTAAAATTTTTTGCTATAAATTCTTCTATCAAATTTTGTTAAACCAACAAAATCCCTTATAAATTTGTTTTTAGTTTGCACCACATTGCTTAATTTTGCCCTCCTTTTGTTATGAGCTGATTAATATAAGGGAGAAACTTAGATGCGCATCCAATTTTGTTTCTCTTTATTTTATTTTCAATGCATTGAGCCTTTCCTGTTCGCCAGAATATGAAAGGTACTTTTTAAGCAAAAAACCGGTTAAATACAGATATGTCATCAACACAAATTCAAGACAGGGTAAGCTTCGGTAAAACAAAACACCTGGCTGAAACCCCTGATTTATTAGACATTCAGTTACAATCTTTCCGGGAATTTTTCCAGTTAGAAACCACACCAGACAAACGAAACGTAGAAGGTTTGTTCCGCGTGTTTAAGGAAAACTTTCCCATCACCGACACGAGAAACATTTTCGTGCTCGAATTTTTAGATTATTTTATTGATCCGCCGCGCTATACCATTGAAGAATGTATGGAGCGCGGTCTTACTTATGCTGTTCCGTTGAAAGCAAAGCTTCGCCTGAGCTGTAACGATGAAGAGCACGTTGACTTTCAAACTATTGTACAGGACGTATTTCTTGGAAACATTCCGTACATGACGCCACGCGGTACTTTTGTTGTCAATGGGGCCGAGCGTGTGGTCGTTTCGCAGTTGCACCGTTCACCTGGTGTATTCTTTGGTCAGTCTATCCACCCCAACGGAACAAAGATTTACTCTGCCAGAGTTATTCCGTTCAAAGGCGCGTGGATGGAGTTTGCTACCGACATCAACAATGTAATGTATGCGTACATTGATCGTAAAAAGAAATTCCCGGTAACCACTCTATTGCGTTCTATTGGTTTTGAAACCGATAAGGATATTCTGGAATTATTTGGCATGGCTACCGAAGTGCCTGCCGATAAGAAGTCTTTACAGAAACATGCAGGTAAAAAATTAGCTGCCCGCGTACTTCGTACCTGGGTGGAAGATTTTGTGGATGAAGATACCGGTGAAGTGGTTTCTATCGAGCGTAATGAAGTAGTGCTGGAGCGTGATACTATTTTGGATGATGAAGCCATTTCCTTAATTGCTGAAGTGGAAGCTAAGAGCGTATTCGTTCAGCGCGAAGATGTAGGCGGTGATTATGCAATCATCTACAACACCTTAAACAAGGATACCTCCAACAGTGAGTTGGAAGCGGTGCAGCACATCTACCGCCAGTTGCGCGGTGCTGATGCTCCGGACAACGAAACTGCCCGTGGTATTATTGATAAATTATTCTTTAGCGATAAGCGTTATGATCTGGGCGAAGTGGGGCGTTATAAAATCAACCGCAAGCTCGGCGTTACGCAAAAGCTGGAAAATAAGGTATTAACTAAAGAAGATATTATTGAAATCATCAAATATCTCGTTCGCCTTACCAACGGCAAAGCAGAAATTGATGATATTGACCACCTGAGCAACCGCCGTGTACGTACCGTAGGCGAGCAATTGTATGCTCAGTTTGGTGTAGGCCTGGCACGTATGGCACGTACCATCCGCGAGAGAATGAATGTAAGAGACAATGAAGTGTTTACGCCGGTTGATTTGATCAACGCGCGTACGTTGTCTTCTGTTATCAACTCGTTCTTTGGTACCTCGCAGCTAAGCCAGTTCTTAGACCAAACCAACCCGCTTTCCGAAATCACGCACAAACGCCGTATTTCCGCACTCGGACCCGGAGGTTTGAGCCGCGAGCGTGCAGGCTTTGAAGTTCGTGACGTACACTACAGCCACTATGGTCGTTTGTGTACCATTGAAACACCGGAAGGTCCAAACATTGGTTTGATTTCTACCCTTTGCGTGCACGCCAAAGTAAATGATATGGGCTTTATTGAAACGCCGTATCACAAGGTGCGTGATGGTAAAGTAGAATTAAACTCTTTAAAATTCTTAAGCGCAGAAGAAGAAGATACTGCTAAAATCGCCCAGAGCAATGTGGAACTGGACGAAAAAGGCAACTTCGTGGAAGAACGTATCATCAGCCGCGAAACCGGCGACTTCCCTATTTTGGAGAAGAACGAAGTGGAATACATGGATGTGGCGCCTAACCAGATTGTAGGTTTGAGTGCATCTTTAATTCCGTTCCTGGAACATGATGACGCCAACCGTGCGCTGATGGGCTCCAACATGCAACGCCAGGCGGTGCCACTCATTTTGCCACAAGCGCCAATTGTAGGTACTGGTTTGGAAGGCAAAGCTGCCCGCGATGCCCGTATCCAGATACATGCAGAAGGCGAAGGTGTGGTTGAATTTGTAGATGCTAAAGAAATTCACGTTCGCTACAACCGCAACGATGTAGACCGTTTAATATCTTTTGAAGATGACCTGGTGGTTTACAGATTGACCAAATTCATCAAGACCAACCAATCTACTTCTATCAATCTCCGTCCTGCTGTAAAGAAAGGACAAAAGGTGGCAAAAGGTGATTTCTTAACCGAAGGTTACGCTACTAAAGATGGCGAATTAGCACTCGGTCGCAACCTGCAGGTGGCGTTCATGCCTTGGAAAGGTTACAACTTTGAGGATGCTATCGTTATCAACGAAAAAGTAGTGCGCGAAGACTTGTTTACTTCTATCCATATTGAAGAATATGAGCTGGAAGTACGGGATACGAAGCTGGGTGAAGAAGAATTGACTTCTGATATTCCGAATGTTTCGGAAGAAGCTACCAAGGACCTGGATGAGAACGGTATCATCCGCATTGGTGCACAGGTACGTGAAGGCGATATCCTGATTGGTAAAATCACACCAAAAGGTGAAAGCGATCCTACACCGGAAGAAAAACTGTTACGTGCCATCTTTGGCGATAAAGCCGGCGATGCTAAGGATGCTTCACTGAAAGCACCAAACGGTACCGAAGGGGTGGTAATAGACAAGAAATTGTTCCAACGTGCTAAAAAAGATAAAAACGGTAAGATTCGTGAAAAAGCGCAGCTTGAAAAGGTGGAGAAAGTTCACGATAAAAATGAAGAAGACCTGAAAAACCTGTTGCTGGAAAAACTGCAACTGGTATTGAAAGATAAATCTTCTGCCGGCGTAAGCAACAATTTTGGTGAAATGCTGATTGGCAAAGGATCTAAGTTTAATCCAAAGAACCTGGCATCAATTGACTTTCAGAACGTAAATCCATTAGGCTGGACAGGTGACGCGACGATTGATAATCAGATCAATGTGCTGCTGCATAACTATAATATCAAATACAACGAAGAACTGGGCCGTTACAAGCGCGAAAAATTCAATATCTCTATTGGTGACGAATTGCCAGCCGGTGTATTGAAATTAGCCAAAGTATATCTTGCTGTTAAGCGTAAGCTGAAAGTAGGCGATAAAATGGCAGGTCGTCACGGTAACAAAGGTATTGTTGCAAAGATTGTACGTGCCGAAGACATGCCGTTTATGGAAGATGGTACTCCGGTTGACATTGTATTGAATCCATTAGGCGTACCAAGCCGTATGAACCTCGGTCAGATTTATGAAACCATTTTAGGCTGGACGGGTAAGAAGCTCGGCGTAAAATTCGCAACGCCCATCTTTGACGGTGCCACACCGGAAGAAATTGCGCAGTATTGCGAAACGGCAGGCATTCCTTCTATGGGTCACACGTACCTGTACGATGGTGAAACCGGCGAACGTTTCCACCAGAAAGCTACTGTAGGTGTTATCTATATGATTAAGTTGCACCACATGGTAGACGATAAAATGCATGCACGTTCTATCGGACCATACAGCTTGATTACACAGCAGCCGCTGGGTGGTAAAGCGCAGTTTGGTGGTCAGCGTTTTGGTGAAATGGAGGTGTGGGCACTCGAAGCGTATGGTGCATCCAACATTTTGCAGGAACTGTTAACCATTAAGTCTGATGATATTATTGGTCGTGCAAAGACTTATGAAGCCATCGTGAAAGGCGAAAACATTCCAAGAGCCGGCATTCCTGAATCATTCAACGTACTGGTTCATGAATTGAGAGGTTTGGGATTGGATTTGAAATTTGAATAGACCTCACTCCCTACCTCCACAGGTGGAGGGGAGAGGAAGAAAATACAAGCGCCGCTTTCAGTGATGAGAGCGGCGTTTTTCTTATAGGGTATCACCTTGCTTAATCATGAGCTTCCACTCCCTATCTGCGGCAAATTTTTCGCTGCTATTCCTCACGTGGTGGGCTCCGCTCATTCACGTTTTACCTTTAAAAGTTAACCGGATATATGTACCTACCTAACTCATTAAGCTGTATTTAATTTTCAACCAAACTTTACAAAAACCATAACACCGAAACCTTCAACTTTATTAACACCTGATGTATTAAATAAAAAATGGATTCCTAATTTTACATACGTGCTTTTAGCCCCAAAATATATTATTCATGCCCTTGTTGTTTCAGCCTTTTTACTCTTGCTGAATACAATGACATATTCACAAAACGGCACCGGTCCTTACGATACTATTCGGGTGGGCGCCTGCATAGAAGCCAATGGCGATACCATTCCCTGTAGTTGGCTGCCACCTTATTTAACCATTACCAGAGAAACTGCAAGGAGCCGGCGAATGGCTGCTGCCTGGACACGCTTGCGCAATGCTGTATATGTTACCTATCCGTATGCCATAAAAGCCAGTGCAGTGATGAACCAAATTAATGCAGAACTGGCAAATGTAACAGACAAGGGCAAGCGCAAGCAAATCATTAAAGCACACGAAAAAGAATTGAAAAAAGAGTTTGCCGATAAGCTCACGCAATTATCTGTTTACCAGGGTAAGGTGCTTATGAAGCTCATTTACCGCGAAACCGGCAACAACTGCTACGAAATAATACAGGAATACAAAGGGGGCTTTACAGCAGGCTTTTGGCAAACGGTAGCGGTGGTGTTTGGCAGCAACCTCAAGCAGCAATACGACCCTAATGGCATAGATAGACCGATGGAATCCATTGTGTTGGATGTAGAAAAAATGTATGGACGGCGGAGAGGATGATTAACTGCTGTTCTTTTTATCCACTGCTTTATATAGGAATAATAATTTCATTTTTAACGGTAAGTTGCTTTTGTACATCGTACTTTTGCACTTTTATGAAAGCAGACATCATAGCTTTTGGCGTGCACCCCGATGATCTTGAATTAGGTTGTGGTGGTACGCTGATAGCAGCTATTGCCGAAGGTAAAAAAGTAGTGGTAATAGATCTCACCCGCGGCGAACTGGGCACCCGTGGTTCTGCCGAAATTCGCACCAAAGAAGCTGCTGCAGCTGCCGAAGTACTGGGCGTACATGCCCGTGAAAATTTGGATATGGCAGATGGTTTTTTTGAGTATAACGAATCCAACCTCCGTAAAATTATTGTTACCATTCGTAAGTACCAGCCCACGATTGTTATTGGCAGTGCGCCCGAAGACCGCCACCCCGACCACGGACGCAGTTCCAAGTTGATTTCAGATGCTGCCTTCTTATCAGGTTTGCGAAAAATAGAAACAGAACTGGATGGACAGCCACAAGAAAGCTGGCGGCCGGCCCAAGTGTTTCATTATATACAGGACCGTTATTTAAAACCCGATTTTGTATACGATATCTCGCCCTATTTTGAGCAGAAGATGAAAGCTGTGCTTTGCTACGGCACACAGTTTAATTCATTAGATGCGAGCGAACCGGCAACGTATATTTCCAATCCCGATTTTATGGATGTGATACGGGCGCGTGCTCTGATGTTTGGCAAGCGTATTGGCGTAAAATTTGCCGAGGGCTACATTACACAAAAAATGATAGGCATTACCAGCTTTGATAATATTATTAATCATGTAACCTGATATATGATATAGCAGAATAAATTAAATACTTACCAAAAACCAGTATAACAGATAGTTAGAATGACACCTAAATTTGCAAACACAAAGCAATCTTTTCATGTAGAACTCAAGAAAAGAATTAACCAGTATTTTGAAACGACCGGCAAAGAAATGACCGGCGGCTGGAGATTGATTACCAAAGCATTATTTTTGGTAACTGCACTTATTTACATCTATGTTCATTTAGTGTTTTTTACACCGCACTGGCCAATGGCTTTATTGTATAGCGCGCTGCTGGGTTTTATTACTGCAGCAATCGGCTTCAATATTATGCACGATGGCAGTCATGGCAGCTTTAGCAAGTATAAATGGCTGAATAAAACAGCATCAAACTTTGCCGAGTTTATTGGCGCCAGCCAGTTTATGTGGAATATGAAACACAATGTTATCCATCACGCGTATGCCAATATTGATGGCATTGATGATGACATTGATGCAAAGCCCATTTTACGTATGGCGCCTACGCAAAAGCATTACAAAATTCACCGTTTTCAACACTTATACTTTTGGATATTCTACGCGTTTCTGCACCTGTATTGGACGATGATGAGCGATTACCGCAAATATTTTACAAAAAAGATTGGCGATATTCCACTTAAAAAGATGAGTGTAAGAGATCATATTGCTTTCTGGGGTTTCAAGATTGCGCATTATGGTTTGTTTATCGTAATTCCTATCTGGCAGGTTGGCTTCATGAATTGGCTGATTGGTTACACCGTTTTCACCGTGTGTGTAGGTTTTACTATTTCTATCGTATTCCAGTTGGCACATACGGTAGAGCATACGCAGTTTCCGGTGCCAGATGCTGTTACGCACAAGTTAGAAGATGAGTGGGCCATACACCAACTAAAAACAACTGCCAATTTTGCTACACGCAGCAAGCTTATTTCGTGGTACGTGGGCGGATTGAACTTCCAGATAGAGCATCATTTATTCCCCAAAATCTCGCATATCCATTACCCGGCTATCAGCAAAATCATCAAGCAGGCCTGCGCCGAGCATGGTGTAGTGTATGTAGAATACAAGCGTAGCACCAGGCAGTAGCCTCGCATATTTCATTTTTAAAAGAAATGGGAAAAGCCTCTTAATGCAGCGTTTACCTGTAACTTATAAAGAGAAAGCCATCCTTTGGGTGGCTTTTTTCTTTTTCACCGCTCGCTGCGTCGAAAAAATCAAATCGCTTCCAACTTTTACTGGGTGTCTGTTGCTTAAACCTTGCATCCTTATAGCTTACTTTTTATCTTGGTATGAAATCTGAATGGAATAAGAAAAAGCTTTTTTATGGTAACAAACGAATGGACAGCAGACCCCGTTTCATTGGAAGCAAGCTCTGAAAGTGATGTAAAGACTTTAGAAAATATAAATCATTACTACCAGAACAGAAGCGCTATTGGTCAGCGGCTGGCGGAACTGGAAGAGGAGTGGGATATAGAGCGGATGCTGGAGTTTAATGCTGCCGCATGGGCTATGGTAGGTGTGACGTTTGGCCTCACACGCAGCCGCTTGTGGCTGCTATTGACGCTGGGTGCTGGCGTATTGCTTGCAGGTCAGGCATTGCAAGGCAACAGTCCGGCGGTACCGCTGTTGCGAAAATTAGGTTTTAGAACCAAAGCTGAAATAGATAAGGAAAAGTATGCTTTAAAAGCTTTGCGGGGCGATTTTAAATACCTGTTGGATGTGCCTAATGTGGTGTGGAAAGCCGTAAATGAGTAGTATTTATTTTTATGACTAACACAAGTACCTTGGATAAAAATAGCGCATGCAAATAGTAGAACGAATTGTTTGACTTTCCTATTTAAGCAATCCTAAAACGCTGACAGGATTTTTAACCCTGTCAGCGTTTTTCAATGAATGCTAAGCCTGTGTCAAATATTGTGAATAAGCATAACCTTCTACACCGCTATTCGTGCGAATAAGGCTCCATTGGTCGTTGGCTTTGCTTATTACATTTACTACTTCGCCGTGTGCTGCTTTACCTACAATTTCCTGGTCGGTACCCGGACCTTTGCGAATATTCAGGTTTGATGACTGCGTAGTTACCTTAGCTTTTGTGCCCGCAGCAGCAGAAGCATCAATATTCAATACTAAATCGCCGGAGCGGTAATCCGGGTCTATTTTATTATAAATATTCCAGAGATTGTCTTTTACAGCACCGTTTGCGGTGCTGCCATCTATATACAATACATTGTTTTGCTCGCGTACCTGCAGATTGTTTACTCCGGCAGTTGTAGCTGCATCTATTAGTTCTTTATATTTATCCTGTAGTGCCATAATTATTTTATTGAATGGTTAAGTTATTATTGACTTTCTTCGGATGCAGTGCGTTAACACTTTGCATTAGTTGGGGCAATCTGTCTCTGCTGATAGTGCCTGTTAAGGTTACTTCTCCGTTGTTGACGGTTGCCGTTACACCGGGGAAGTCTTTGGTTGCGTCTTTCAAACTGGTGGTTAAAGAATCATCCGGAGATACAGTAACGGGGCCACCTGACGCCGCCGGCTGGTCTGGCATTACTGTAGTATCAGGCAATTGAGCGGCCGCTGAGTCAGCATTGGCATCGGAAGCATTTTTGCTTTTACATGCAGGAAAACAGGATACTACGGCAAATGAAGCCACTGCCAGCAATAATTTAAACGATAGATTTTTCATATTGTGTGGTTTTAAATGGTATAAACGAAGGTTGAATTAATAAGCTATTAAAGTGCCTACGATAGCCAATACACAGGCTACCAGCACCGCGGTGCCAAACGGGCGCAATTCAAAGCCGGAGAATAGTTTATCGGTGAGCCAAATGACAATGGCACTTACAAACAGGCGAACGAAAAAAGAGAGCAGCCAAAGCGTTAATAAATTTAATGTAAATGCCATAAGAAACCCGATGGTAGCATTCAATATTCCTATAACCAAGGCTACAACTACTGCCGTGCCAAAACTTTTAACTTTAACGCCGGGATGTATATAAGCCAGCAGTAATAAAACACCCGCGTTAATTAGTAATTGTAATATCCAGCCCATGTAGTAAATCGTTTTTATAAGTTTCTCAATATTCTGCCCAGCATACCACCTGCATTGTTGTAGCCACGTCCGCCATTAAACATGCCAATGACAGAGCCGAGTCCACCGCCGCCACCAAGCATACCACCTAATCCACCTATATTTCCACCTAATACGCCACCCCCGCCAAACATGCCGCCACCTTGATTGCCAAACATTCCTCCGCCTCTTCTTCTGCCACCAAACATTCCCCCGCCGGAACCTCTACCCAGCTTATTGGTAATCATCCGCGTAAGCAACATAGGCGCAGCAATAGTAAGCAGTCCTTTAAGTAAGCCATTGCCATTAATACCTGCGCTTCTCAGTTTATCATCTAAGCCTAAGGAAGATAAAAAGCCGGGTTGCTTTGCCTGTTCCGGCGTTACTTGTGCATTAGCTGCTTTGCTGGTAAACTGGTCAAGCAGTGAATACTGTTGCTGATTCACACCGAGATATTGTGCAATTTTTTGTACCTGTTGTTGCTCTGCTTCGTTGTAATCGCTGTCTGCCTTGGCAAAGGCAATCAAATCGGTAACCAATGAGTATTTCAGGTCACTGTTTTTCAATATATTAAGGCATTTCATCAGCTCTTCATCGGTTATATTGCTGGCTGCGTGCAATACTGCCTCTTTTTGCTGAGCCGTAATTTGGGCAGCATCGCATAGTTCGCCTAAGCTGTTTAGTTCCTCTTCCGATGCCTGCCTGTCGGCAGTGGCAATAGAAGCAATAGCGCCTAAGTAAGCGCCTTTTTCCTGGTCGGAATGACCGGCTAAAATGGTTTCGTTGTTTTCCATGTGCAACTTTGTATTAAATTTTATGCCAGATAAATTTTTACCGTTTAGGCAATCATTATCAAACTTTTAGGGTAGTGTTTTTAAATGTATGATGAGGTGATAATGTATGTTTCTGGAGAGGCTGCTGTTGTTGATACATAACTCAGTGCTTCGCCCTTAGGAAGAGCAGAAAGACGATAACACCACTTTAATACCGTCTGCCTCCGCTGTTAAGTGCCGTTTAGCTTTTACCAATACAACTGCATTCCATTTATTATATTATTATAAACATCATATTGGCGTAATATTTATAACTATAAAAAATAACTGGCAAACTTTTAGGTATAACTAATACAGTATTCATCTATAAAAACATATAATTATGCATCCGTTATCTTTTATCCGTGGAGCTCTTTTTGGCGCTTTTGTTATGTATTTGTTTGCACCCCGTAGCGGCGCAGAAACGAGGCGAATGTTTGCTGAAAAAGGGGAAAATCTTAAAAACACTTTAGGAGATATAGCAAACACTGTTGCTGATGAAGTAACAACGCAGCCCGCTGCAACAGACCAAGCACTGATTGTAACAAGCGATACCTACAAGCCTATGACATACCAGCAGCAATAAGCAGCCAACATCTGTTTAGTTTATTGTACTCCTCATCTTTTACTATTCGGTAAAAGATGAGGAGTACCTTTTATGGTACTGTAGCGCCATCAAACCGGAACAACTTATCCACAAACCCGCGCTTTCGTGCAAAATGCCTCAAAAATTTTGCACCCTTTCACCTGCAGACTGCTCATCTTTTATTTTGCAGTGTGATGCCGAAGAATTTTCAAATAAGTGTTATGGCAGCAATAGCCTGCTTGCTGCTTACTAGTTGTAAAAGCCTGCAACGCATTGCTGCACGCGACACTTCGGAAAATAAAAATACTGCTGCAAATAAAAGAAATAGAAATATTGAATTTATTGATGGTATTGCTATGAATACCGGCAAAGTACCGGCGCCCAAAAATAGTACCCCTGCAAAGAAGCAAATCAAAATCATCTATGCACCACCAACGGATGTAGTGCTTACCAATTTTAATATTGAAAATGCCACTGCACTGCAATTTAAGTATGCCATTATGCTGGATGCTTCGGTAGAAAAGCTTACTAATACGGTGTTATTGCAAAATATCGAACATTGGTACGGCACGCATTACTGTATGGGGGGTTCTACCGAAGACTGCATTGATTGCAGCGCCTTTACGCAGATTATGATGCGCGATGTGTATAAAACCGACATACCACGCACTGCACGTGCGCAATACGACAACAGCAACCGCATTGCTGTGGAAGACTTGCGGGAGGGCGACCTGGTGTTTTTTCAAACAACTGGTCACGATATATCGCATGTGGGCATTTATCTTACCAACAACAAATTTGTACATGCCGCTACCAGCAATGGCGTAATGGTGAGCGACCTGAACGATATATACTGGCGACCACGTTTTAAAGGTGCCGGAAGAGTGCTGAAGACCGGCGTTGCTTTAGGCAAATAGTTATTGCGCCGCACTGCTCACTGCTTTCACATTCAGGTAATACATTTTTTCAATGCTTTCTTTTGTAAATAAACCTGCCTGCTGTTTGTTTACTGCACTACTTTTCCATTCATTAGTTGGATAAATTCTAATACTTGTACTATCGCTACGTAAAGCGATGGGTAAATTGAAACCCTGCACACAACTATCATAACGATAGTACACTTTACTGCTGTCGTCATTGAAATAATATTCAAAAGTTGGTATCTGTGTAGTACGCAGGTACTGGTCGAATACTTTGCCGTAATTGAAGCTAGCCAGTATACTGAATGTGCTTTCTATCTGCTGTGTAGTTACTGTTTTGTGGTAAAAGATTTTATTTAAGCCGTGCAACACATTGCGGAATTTTGCATCATCATTCATGCTATGGCGAATGGTATGCAACATATTGCCACCTTTATAATACATATCGCCGCTGCCTTCTTCATTTACACCATAATGTGCGATGATCGGCTTATCATTTTGTATTCTTTTGCGGGTGCCGTAATTGTATTCATCAGCCGCTTCTTTGCCATAATAATAATCTATAAACAAGGTTTCGCTATAGTTGGTAAAGCTTTCGTGCACCCACATATCAGCTAAATCTTTGGTAGTAATGCTATTGGCAAACCATTCATGGCCGCTCTCGTGCACAATAATAAAATCCCATTTCATGCCCCAGCCAGTGCCCGATAAATCAATGCCATGATAGCCGTTTTGATAGCCGTTGCCATACGCCACTGCGCTCTGATGCTCCATGCCGAGGTGCGGTGCATCTACCAGTTTATAGCCATCTTCGTAAAAAGGGTATGGGCCATACCAATACTCAAACGCTTTCAACATGCGGTTTACATCGGGTGCCAGCTTCGTTTCTATTTTTGGATAATTATAATCCAGTACCCAGTAATTTACATCAAGGTTACCTTTTAATCCATGATATACTTCGGCTTTATTTTTATAAAAACCGATATACGGAATGAGGTTGTAATTATTAATGGGATTTTCAACACGCCACATATAGCTTGTAGTGCCATTGCCATTTTTTTGTGAATTGGTTAGTCGCCCATTGCCTACTGCCATGAGGCTGTCTGGGACAATGATGGTTAAAGAAGCGCCGCTATCCGGTTCGTCGCCCTGGTAGTCTTTGCAAGGATACCAAACACTGGCACCCGTTCCCTGGCAGGCCACGCTCATCCACGGACGTCCAAGCGAATCTTTTGTCCAAATCCAACCGCCATCCCAGGGTGGTCGTACCGCTTCTTTGGGTTTGCCGTGATAATAAACCGTAATGGCTGCGCTGCTGTTATATACCTGCTTGGGCGCATTTACCAGGCACACATTTTCTTCCTGTTTAAAATGTAACGGGCGATGATTGTTGAATAAAATGCTATCAATAATCAAAGGTTGCTGCAGGTCTATTTGCATAAATGCCGGATAACTCTTGCTTACTACTTTATAAGTGATAATTGTTTTGCCGATAATTGTTTTGCTTTCATAATCAGGCTGTACGGTCAAATCGTAGCGCTGCACATCCCACCAGGTACGGTTGGGGTTAAGGCTGCCGCGCAACGTATCGGCAAGGGTAAATGATTTTGTTTGCTGCGCAAAAAGAGCGCTGGTGCAGGTAAAAAAGGCTAACAGCAAAAAACAGTACTTCATGCGATAAATATAGTATGGACGGGCAAAATGGGGGAAAGTAAAATAGATGAGTGGAAGGAGAAAAGTATTGCATACTTTGAATTGTTTATTTTACTGATGATTTAATGGTTTTAGAGTGCCTGGTTTATCTTATCTATTGAAGTATGCCGGGGTAAAAACTTTGAAGGGCGTAAAATGAAAATAATAACTTCAATTTGCATCTGTCTGTATCAATGTGTTATTGGGGTGATGGGTGTTCAAAGATTTCTTTAGTGCAGCAATCAGCACCTGGTATAATCTGCTTGTCAAGTACCTGCAAACATCTGGTAGGAATCAAAGTTTTCCTTTATGTTTATTAGGTAAAAAACAATAGTGCAGATTCAATTTTTTATCAAATACTTAAATCATACCCTACTAAAATTTCTGAGAATTATTCAAATCATCCTGATAGGCGTTAAGTTCGGGAGAGGAGTTATTTGATAGTCAAAATAAAAACAGGATAATTTCTCTTCATTACTTTCTGCTGTTAAAACCGGCTGGAATTTACAAATATGAGGGCTTCCCCGTTCTCCTTTCAGGAGAAATGAGGGCGCCTATTTCCAGGATTAATTAGAAACTCTAAACAGCTTTAATTTAAACAATATTATTTTGTTGCGGAGCAACAATTTTTATTTGCATAATGGTAGCAACAGAGAGTGCCCTTTGCTTGATTAATTCGGCATTTTCTCCTTCAAATAATTCATCTACTGTTTGGGCAAACAGCCGGTACCATTGTTTGAAATCTGCTCCTGTAAGGTCGTGCAGGGCATGAATATTTTTATGAACCTGCATGGGGTTGCCAACGTAATTGTTGGTATAAAAAACAACATTATCCCAAAAGTTATACATTTTAGGCAAATGTTTATCCCAGTCTACTTTTATTACTTCTGTAAAAAAATGACTGATGACGGCATCCTGCTTCACCTTATCATAAAAAGCATCTACTATCTGTATGATATCTTGCTTATCCCGAATATCATTTTTCATAACATGCAAAGAAACTTATTTGTGGTTAGATGAAGTATGATTAAAATCAGGTGGATACATTTTTACTATTGGTTTTGCCTTCGCTGTAGAAGTTATTTTGGAACTAGCTACTCACTTGTAACAAAATTTGTTTGTGCAAGTAGTACTCAAAACCAAAAAGAGGTAAGCACCCATGCTTACCTCTTTTTACTATATTTTATTGTTTTACTTTCAACTGGTCTTTAAACACTTTTTCAAATTTCTCCAGTTTGGGGCGTATTACATACTGGCAGTACATAGCACGTGTATTATTGTTGAAGTAATTCTGATGGTAATCTTCAGCAGAATAAAATTTTTTAAGTGGTTCAATAGCAGTAACAATCGGCTTGCTCCAGGCGCCGCTGGTATCCAATGCGGCTTTGTACATTTCCGCTTTTTCTCTTTGCTCGTTGTTATGATAAAAAATAACGCTGCGGTATTGCGTACCTACATCGTTGCCCTGGCGGTTAAGCGTAGTGGGATCATGTGTTTTCCAAAACACAGAAAGCAGTTCATCGTAAGAAAGTTTAGTGGGATCATATATTACATTCACAACTTCAGCATGTCCCGTAGTGCCGGTACATACCTGCTCGTACGAGGGATTGGCTACAGAGCCGCCGCTATAACCGCTAATGACTTTTATTACACCATCGAGGCGCTGAAAAATGGCTTCGGAACACCAAAAACAACCGCTGCCAAAAGTAGCAGTATCGGTGTTGGCATTAGACGAGGTAGTTAATTTTTCTTCAGGCATAAATTGCTGTTGCTGACTTTTATGTTCGGCGCAGGATGAAATTGCAAACAGTGTGCAAAGCACACTCAGGCACCAATAGAACCTATTCACTGCTGTCGTGTTCATACTGCAAATATGAGCAGAGATTAGGAGTGCTAACAAGTTAATTAACAAATATTAACCCCCTTTTTGCTATTCTGTTTTGCGGCTGTGTGTAATAATACACTTTTGCCCTGGTGGTTAACACCGTTGTGAGTGTATATTTGGCAAATACTTTATTATCTGATACTAACAACATATATGGCTGCTGCTACCAACAAAACTGCATTGAATACCGGAGAAACGGAAAAAAAAGTATATCCGCCCCGCAATCCTTTATTGCGGTCGTTGCAGATCATCTATTGCATTTATGCTGTACTCTTGTTTGTGGTAATGATGTTTATTGCGCTGGTACTGGTACTCTTATGTACGCTGCTTGGTAAGGTGCGCGGCGGCAATGCCATGTATGTAATAATAAATGGCTGGGCAAGAATATGGTGTTTTTGCATAGGAATGTGGCACAAAGAGATTTACGAAGCACCCGTGGACAGAAGTAAACAGTACATATTTGTAGCCAACCATATTTCGTATATGGATATTCCTGCTGCTGTGCTGAGCATCCACCAGCCCATACGCATCCTGGGCAAGCAGGAGATGGCGAAATACCCCGTTTTTGGACTCATTTATCGCCTCGCTGCCATTAGCGTGGATAGAACGAGTGCCGAAGGCAGAGCACGCAGCGTACGTGCATTGAAAGCAGCATTGGCGCAACATATCTCTATTTTTATTTTTCCGGAAGGTACTTTCAACGAAACGGAAGAACCATTAAAAAGCTTTTACGATGGTGCCTTTCGCATTGCAATAGAAACCCGCACACCCATCAAACCGTTGCTGTTTTTAGACACGCATCAGCGTATGCACTATCGCGGTTTTTTGGAACTAACACCTGGTGTTACCAGAACTGTATATCTGCCCGATGTGCCGGTAGATAACTATACAATAGCACAAGTGAAAGTATTGAAAGAAAAAGTGTATAGCATGATGGAAGATGGCTTGCGCCGCTATCAAAAAAAGTATCAGCAAGATGAACGCATCGCGGTTACCAAATAGTTTATATAAAGATGATGGCTTGTATGCAGAGATTATTATTCCGCTGTACCTGCCAAAAAATTATACCTGGAGTGTGCCTCAGCATTTGCACGAAGCCATAGCCGTTGGTAAACGTGCAGAGGTATCGCTGCGCAATAAAAAATACACCGGTATTGTAAAAAAGATATTCACTGAAAAACCTGCTGCCTTTGAACCCAAGCCCGTATTGAACATTCTTGATAGCGAGCCGCTGTTGCATGCCGAACAATTGCAATTATGGCATTGGATAAGCGATTATTACCTGTGCACCGAAGGCGAAGTAATGCAGGCGGCAGTGCCCTCCAACCTAAAGTTATCCAGCGAAACGATATTGTTGTGGAATGAGGAATGGGAGGAAGATTTTGGAAGTTTAAACGATGAAGAATTTTTAGTAGCCGAAGCCCTGCATATAAAAAAAGAACTCCGCCTCAGCGAGGTGCAGCAAATATTGGATGCTTCTCATGCGTATCCCATCATTAAGCGGTTGATAGAAAAGAATGTGTGTTATGTATGGGAGGAATTGAAAGAAAAATACAAAGAGAAATTTGAAACATTCATTGTATTGAATCCTGTTTATCATGATGAGGAAAAGTTACAGGATTTACTAAACAACTGGAGTCGTGCACCCAAGCAAATGGAACTGTTACTTGCTTATTTGCACTTAATGAAAACCGAAGGTGAAGTAACACAGCCGGAACTATTGAAAAAGTCCAGCGCTTCGCCGGCACAATTAAACGGACTAATAGATAAAAATATCTTATTTGCCCACAAGCGCAGCATGGACCGCCTGCCTTCTTTGCCAAAAGATGTAATTATAGATTTTGCCTTATCTGCAGCACAGCAGCAGGCTTTGAATGAAGTGATAAAAGCTTTTAGCGAAAAGCAGGTGTGCCTATTGCATGGCGTTACTTCCAGTGGCAAAACGCAGTTGTATGTAAGGCTGATTGAACAATACATCAAGCAAGGCAAACAGGTATTATACATGCTGCCGGAGATTGCCTTAACCGCACAGGTAATACGCCGGTTGCAAAAGTATTTTGGCGGGCATATTACTATTTATCATTCCAAGTTTAATGCAAATGAAAGAGTAGAGATTTGGAATAAAATAAACAGTGGCGAAACAAAAGTAATTTTAGGGGCAAGGTCTGCATTATTCTTACCCTTCCGTAATTTGGGATTGATTATCATTGACGAAGAGCAAGACCCTTCTTACAAGCAGCAAGACCCTGCGCCACGCTACCATGCACGCGATGCAGCGGTATATTATGCTTCGCTGTTTGGGGCAAAAGTATTACTCGGCAGTGCCACGCCATCCATCGAAAGTTATCACAATTGTGAGCTGGGCAAATATGCGCTGGTAAAATTGACTGAACGCTATGGCAACGCAGCTTTACCAGAGATAGAAATTGTAGATACGAAGCACATCATTAGTAAGCCTGGTGAAAAAGTAATTCTCACGCCGCAGTTGAAATATGCTATTCAAAACTCAGTAAAAGAAAATAAACAGGTGATCCTGTTTCAAAATCGCCGTGGCTATTCACCTTACCTTCTTTGCAATGCCTGCGGCTGGATACCGCATTGCCGCAACTGTGATGTGACACTTACGTATCACAAAGCAAAAAACAAATTGGTTTGCCATTATTGCGGTACCGATTACCCGGTGATGCTTACCTGTGCTGCGTGTGGCAGTCATCAATTCAACCAGCGCAACTTTGGTACAGAAAAAATAGAAGAAACATTAGCAGCGGCCTTGCCCGATGTGCGCGTAGCACGAATGGACTATGACAGCATTAAAGGCAAACACGACCATGACTCGCTGATAAAACTATTTGAGCAGCGGCGTATAGATGTATTGGTAGGTACCCAAATGGTGGTAAAAGGTTTAGACTTTGAGCATGTAAATCTCGTTGGTATTTTAGATGCCGATGGCATACTCAACTTTGCTGATTTTAGAGTGAACGAGCGTGCTTTTCAGTTAATGGAGCAGGTGAGTGGGAGAGCTGGACGCAGGGAAGCAAAAGGAGAAGTGTTGATACAGGTGGCTAATACCAACCACCCGGTGTTGCAACTGGTAAAAGAGCACAACTATGAAGAATTATACAAGCTGGAAATTGCCAACCGCAGGCAGTTCTTTTATCCGCCGTTTGCCAGATTGATTCAAATTACCTTCAAACATAAACTCTCCAATATTGCTGAGGAAGCCGCCAACCTTATGGCTGTTGCGCTGCACGCTTCTTTTCACCAATATTTGTCAGGTCCTGCAGAGCCGGTAGTCAACCGCATACGCAATATGTTTTTGTGGGAAATATTGCTGAAACTGCCACGGGAAGCGACGATTATTAATAATTGCAAGCAGCAGATAGTACAACAAACGATTATTATACAAAGTAATCCGCAGTACCGGAGTGTAATGATAAACGCAGACGTGGATCCGGTGTAGGAGAATGGATCTTTTTCAATTCAATAAAATGTTATCCTGCAATCTTAGTTTATTTAAATAAAAAAGCAGAACATTTATCAAAATGTTCTGCTTTGCTCTATTATGCGCTTATTACAAAGCGACAGTTTGTTCTTAATTCACAATAAACTTAGCTTGCGTTACATTGCCCGATGCAGTCATAATCTTTACCACATACGTACCGGCACTCAAGCCACCGGTATTAATAGTAGGTTTATCACCACTATTCACCTGTAGTTGTTTTATCATTCTGCCCTGCAGGTCAAATACAGCAAGCTGGAAGTTGCCGGTAATACCACCATTTACAATCACAGCTTGTCCGGCTTTAACAATCGAAGGCATTAACGCCAGGGAAATTTTTCCGGCAATTGTTGCCAACATAGCGTTGGTAGCTTTAGTAAAACCATCTTTATCTATAGACACAATACGGTACAGGTAATTGCCATTGCCAACTGCACGGTCAATATAGCTATAATTGATAGCACTGCTGCCGCCTTTTGCAGATATTGTAGTTATAGCCGTATAGCTTGCGCCATTGTTGGTGCTTCTTTCAATACGGTAACCGCTTACATTTACCTCATTGAGCGACTGCCAGGAAACAGTTACATTATTGCTGGTGGTTGTTGCTTTATAATTGGCAATGGTTACCGGAAGCAAATACAGATTCGTAGCCATTGCATAAATAACACCAAATTCAAAGTCAGCATTCAGCGGAATGATATTAGTGTTTACAGTCAGTTGCAACCGGTTAAACTTCTTGGAGGTATTTGCATACACAATAAACCTGGAACTATCAATGCCAAGGTCAACCGGGTGTATGCTATCGCCATTGTAAGTTTCCTGTAATGTATTGTCTAAGTAAGTTTGTATAGAAATATGTTGTGT